>Ga0172368_10003624_pt1 | contig 18582 bp, 21 predicted proteins | sample Lak11m_FD_114540 | JGI IMG/M metagenome (GOLD analysis project Ga0172368, IMG submission 114540) | Freshwater microbial communities from Kabuno Bay, South-Kivu, Congo - kab_022012_11m | ecosystem: Environmental > Aquatic > Freshwater > Lake | place: Democratic Republic of the Congo: South-Kivu...
GGCGGTTGTTTTTCTCGCGGAATAGAATTGATATAAGGGGTGTTAGCTGTAAAAGGAAGTTCAACTCCGGCTTTTTGTGCTCTAATTTGCAATTGCTGAAGAATTTCGATTACTCTTTTGGGTCCGCCATGCTGCAGCACGTAATCCAACGAGTACATCCACTCCTGGTTTTCTAACTCTTCAATTGATTTTTGATTTATTTTTTCATTTGACATTTTCAAAGCCTTTTCTGTAGGATAAATAAGAGAAACCGACACTCACAATATGAAACACAGAAAAAATGAATTTTGTTCACTTGCAGCGGTTTTGGAGTGCAGTTTTTTTATAAAAACGACGGCAATTTAAAGATTTCGGGGTATAAAAACAATTTACGTTGGGAGGTGAAGGCGGAAATTACTTTACTGTTTGAATATCGAATAAAGAACAAGCATGACCGGCTCAGACGGAGAATGCTGAATGACGAAGTTTTGTCTTCGATATTCTAAATTCCTTGTTCGATATTCATTATTTTTGGGTAGTCATAGTTTATCGGTTTAGGGATTAAATTTGTATATCTCATCAAAACCGATTAAATAGGAAGTGATACAACCAGCTAAAACGCCCACTACCGTCATTTGAAGAGAAGTTCCTAAATAATCTGCGTCTCCATGATAGTCTTTGATCTTAAATATATTCACTAAAGCAATTCCTGATAGAAAACCTAGTGGAGCACCGGCTAAAACTCCAAGTGGCAACCTACGCCATCTATCTTTGTAACTTATTGTTTTTATTTTATATGTCGGAACAAGTGAATTCATTACTAATAGACTTTTACTTTCAACAAATTTTATAGAATCTTTAGTTACGCTTACCTCAATACCATTAAGTTTATTCCCGTTTTTTAAGAGAATCGAAGCAGAAGTAGTTTTCCTTCCTAGGAAGTCAATGGCAGCCACATCTGATAAAGCAAATTGTCAGTTTTTTTTCTCTTCCAGGTTTACAAAAGAGAGTAATGTATCATGATTAATTTCAATTCCGTTCTGTACAATGAAAGAACTATCGTTTACTAAAGTAACTTTCACTTCTCTCTCTTTGAAGCTGTTGTTGAATTCCTCATAAAATTTCTCTTTTGTTCCGAAATCGGTAACGGTATAAGTTGAGGAACAACCGGGGAAAAGTACAACAAAGAAAGCGATTGCCAAGAAAAGTTTTTTCATTGATTGAACTCATAGGTTACCGGAAAACCAAGGAATAAACCAGCAATGCTTCCACCGAAAAAACCGACAAACGCTCCTCCTATAAGACCCGGAACGCCCTGGTTTTCACCATGAGCGTTTGTATCTGTTTTCCCCCACAAATATCCGATTATTCCGCCTGATAAAAATCCAATCATTGCATCAGGAAGAATGCTTTTCCATCGGTTTCTATATTTAACTGCTTTTATCTTAGCAGCAGAAATGGACATTTGCAATGGAACATTCTTTACTTCAACAAATTTTATACTATCGTTAACCACAATAATATTTTCCGCTCGAATTTTCTCATTGTGTTTTAGAATAATGTCCCCGCCTGAATTATTCTTATCATCAAAATATAATTCAGCTACATCCCCCATTGCGATTTTCCTGCTTAATTTTTCAACGAAAATTATATCTGCGATTAAATAATTATCTCTTACTAATATTCCCTGGTCAGCAACAAGAACACTATCGCTTGTTAATGTTATTATAGTATTTTTATCGCTGAAAACACTGTTTACTTCTTCGTAGAATTTTTCTTTTGACGGGAAATCGGTCATTTTATGGGTAGAAGAACAACCATATAACAAAAAAATAAAAAATATTAAAATCACTAATTTGATTTTCATTTTTACACTCCTTTATTGAGCCGAGAATGGTAAATAAACGTCATCTCCTAATTTGTAAATCTGCTTTACGTACCACTGCCCAAGCCCAACACCCCATTGGCAATCGGGGTAACATGGTTGCGAGTTACATTGCCAGACGATGCAATAATAACCGTAACCGCGTAAAAGCCAATCTCTTTCCCAAACTTGCTGAGATTGAATTATAATTGCTTCTCCATTTATAATTTCATCATTCATGGGTTGAACTCGTAAGTAACAGATGAACCGAGGAAATAGCCGACAAAACCACCCGAGATAAAACCAGCAACCGCACCAAATAAGGGATAAAATATTTCTTGACCTTCGTCGTGTTCATCACTTTTAAGTTGGTTCTTATCAGGTTGTCGAGGTAGACTGGCTTTACCAGTCAAGTAACCAAGCAGTACACCCGAGAATAAACCAATTTTTCCGCCTGAAAAAATGCCTTTCCATCGGTTACTGTAGGTTACGCTTTTTACATTATCTATGTGATTAGAATAAGATTTTACCAAATCATTAACTTCAATAAAATTTATGGTATCATGATGAAGACTGATATTTTCTGCACGGAGTTTCTCCCCATCCTTCAAATAGATTTTCGCAGAATGATTATCCGTTCCATCGTAATTTATTTGATCTACTTTCGATAAAAGAATCTCTCGATTAATTCTATCGACCACTATTATCTTTGCAGTTATCACCTCATCTTTAACATTTAAACTGTCAACAGCGAGAAGGACACTATCATTAGTTAAAACAATTTTTGCATCCTTGCCTTTGAACTTGCTATTAAAGTCTTCGTAAAACTTTACCGTAGAAGGGAAATCCGTTATTCTGTACGTAGAAGAACAACTCGTAAGTAACAGTATCGAAAACAACATAATGATGAAATTGAGTTTCATTTTCTTCTCCTTCACTGCGCTGAAGGTGAATATGGAAGATAAATCTCATTTCCCAATTTATAAATTTGTTTTATGTACCATGGCCCCAGCCCAACTCCCCATTGACAATCGGGATAACATGGTTGAGAATCACAACCCCAGACAATGCAGTAATAGCCGTATGCCCTTAACAGCCAATCTCTTTCCCATGCTTGTTCAGAAAAATATTGTACATCTGACTCAATTCCATTTCCCCCTGCCCAAAGCCAAATCTCATTCATATTATGTCTATTTGCATTTCCCAATAAGTCATACCAATTATTAGAATCACTAATTATATAAGGGCATTTAACGTTAGAATTTCCATCGCCATTATTCACCAACAAGCTCATCCAATTGGAAATGTTCTTAGTCTGCATATAATAATCTCTAAATTGATTCCAATAATCATCTACAGTTCCAAAACAATTTCCATAGTACTCATCACACATGATAAAAACATTATTGGCACAATTAATTGCATTGCCATACATATGTCCATATGTCCTAGTTGGTATAATACCATAGATAAGAGAGGGCCATTTATAACTGCTTAAAAAAACTTTTTTAGGAGATACTGAATCCGCTAGCTGATTTATTTCCGATAAAGACCATTGGAGGCTAGCGTGCTCATAAAGTTCATCAATATGGTAAGAGCCAACGTTTGTTGGAATTTGCTGCTGGGGATTAGCAATTCCAAACATCATATTATCGTAACTAAAGCCAGCAGAATAAGCAAGGTTAATATCATAATCACCCCATACAAATATCTTGCTAAAACCATATTTATGAAGAGCATTATAATAGGAAACCACATCCTGACTTAAAGCAATCCCTAAATATTTTCCATCAACAGGGATATAACTGTCCCCAAAAGCCCAGCCATAAGAATCGTGCGTTCCGCACAATTCTCTCATCGGGCTTATTATGGTGTCGGAAACTGTAGGGATTTCATGTGTGGCAAGGTATTCATCAATTTGTGCAATTTGTTCTTTAGTAAACTCTTTTTTTAGTTTAAATTTTAATTTGCTCTTAGATAGATAAACCAAAGTGTCTCTCTCCTCCTTTTTATTTAACGTTATTTGAGTAGAGGAAGATTGCTTTAGCTGTTTGTCGGGGGGGGGGTGAGAAAAGAAACGTACACCGAAATAGATTTTTCATGATCACTCCTGAATTTGTTTATGAAATTACTACGGTTTTAGAACTTTAATCAACAGAATGAGAACTTATCTAAATAAAATATTGAAGAGTGAGAGGAAGTAAAACTATAACACCCACTTCGGGAATAAGTTTATTTTGACATCCGCAACTTGACAAAAAAAATAATACCATGCAAATTGGTAAAAGAGAATTAATCTCTTGAGAGCTTATAGGTTGGCATCTCTTACTTCTCTCTCCTGCTTTTATCCCTTTAAATACTTCTCATACCAATGCTTTCGTAGCGCGGTAACTTCTTTACGATGATTTTTTAAATAATGAGTTCCATGCTCAAGAATAACCAGGCGGTAATTAATTTCATTTTCTGTCAATTTTTTTGCCATTTCAATTGATTGAAGAGGAGAAATTATATCATCTCCGCCGCCATGGATCAGCAAATAGCTTGTTCCTTTGGCAAATTTGTCTGCATGTTCAACTGCGCAGCGGTTAAACATTTCAGCGTCAAAAATTTCTTTCGGGAATGCATGTTTGAATAATTCCGTCATCGCCGGAGTATTTTTTGCCGGCATCCGTACATCAGAAATTGCGCCGACTAATACTGCGCATCTGAAATTGTTTTTCTCTTGAAGGATGAGATACGTCATCAAACCACCACGGCTCCAGCCTTCGATGCCCCATTTAGTGGTGTCGGCAAACGGAATTTCTTCGGCAACTTCAAGCAACGTCAAGACGTCGTTAATATCTTTACCGCCGACTTCGTCCCGTCCTTCAAGACTGCCGCGGTACATCGAAGCGAACACAACGTAGCCCCAGCTTGCAAGCTGTCCGAACATACCGCGCGCGGTAAATTGGTCAATCATGCCTTTGGCTCCCGCACCGCCTCGGTTCCAAATGATACACGGAAATTTTTCTTCTTCTTTTTTTTCTTTTGGATAGGCAAGGTAACCTTCAATTTTCAATCCATCGGAGAGGTACACAAGTTTTTCAACGTTTGCTTTGGTAATTGCGTCTTCACCCCAACCGCTTTTAATCATTTTTTCTTGATGAATTGAAAGAGGTATTTCATTTCTTTCTATTATTTTAGAAGTCATAAGTACATCAATTTTTTGAAAAGAATAAAACAATTTATGAAAAAACAGAGTGTGAAGAAGGGGAAATCGTTACCAACGAAAAATATTTTCTATGCAGCCGCGGCACTACTGCTGATTGCCGTGTATCTGCTGGTATTCATTCTTCCCAAAGACAAAACGAACGAAACATCGGATAGCGAGTATATGTTTAAGAAAGAAGGAACGCTGACATTCAGCGATAGCTTGAACAAGCCCATCACCAAAATTGATATTGAGATTGCGGATACCGAATACGACCGCGAACTTGGATTGATGTTTAGAAAAACGATGGATATGGATAAAGGAATGCTCTTTATTTTTCCCGAACAGCAAATACTTTCTTTCTGGATGAGAAATACGTATCTGCCGCTTGATATGATTTTTGTTAATGCCGAAAAAAAGATTGTGACCATTCACAAGAACACGAAAATCCTTTCGGATCAATCGTACCCTTCAAGTGAACCGGCACAGTATGTAGTTGAAGTGGACGCGGGATTTTCTGACAGATATTCGCTAAAACCGGGCGATAAAATTTCCTGGTAAAAACTACCTGGGAACCGTTATTGTAAAAATTGTTTTTTGTTCTTCATCTGAAACAAAAGTAACCCGGCCTTTCAGATATTGTTCAACAATAAGTTTAACACTGTAGGTACCGATTCCTCTTCCTTTCGGAGATTTTGTACTGAATGAACGCTGAAACATTTGTACCTGCACACTTAACGGCATCACTGTATTATTCCATACATTGAAGAAAATTTCTTTTGAAGAAACTTCCGCGCTAATACGCACTTCGTCTCCTTTATGCGAAGCTTCCAAAGCGTTTTTTATTAGGTTGCCGATTGAGCGAACCAAAAGCGTTTTGTCGGATGTAAAACTCACCTCATTTTTCAACGGAACAACTACTATTTTTTTCTCCCGCGCTGTATCGTGTCCCTGATAGAGCACACCCGATTCATCTAAAATTTCCGAAAGCGAAAGAGATTGCATTTCCGGAGTGAGCGTACCGGATTCAGCGCTAAGCAGCTGGCGTTGCGCTAAAATTTCATTAATTAATTGTGATGATATTTTGGGAAGACTATTTTCTATGTCGGGTAGTTCTTCCGGTTCGGCATCGGGGAGAAGACTGATGAGTCCGTGCAAAGCACCGGCAGTATTCAGAATATCGTGGAAGAAAATTCTTTCAAGAGCAAATCGTCTTTTCTCACTGGCAATATCTTGAATTGAAAAGAGGGTATAATCTTTGCCGTCAACTTTGAAGAGTGAAGTGTGCACGCGCAAGTCGAGAGATTCTTCTACATTCTTTACCCTTCTGGTTATTCTGCATTCTTCAACTGCCGCGCGGTTGTTTTGTTGTGTAGCTACAATAGCTTGCCCGGCGCCGCACTCAACACAAAATTTTGAGGTGCCGCATCCTGCAGGCATTTCATATGAGTGGATGCAGTTAACCGCTTCTCCAGGCCGAAGTCCGTACACACTTCCTCCAATTTCCGGAGGAACATACGCACCCGCTTTTGAGTTGAACGCAACAAGCTGCCGGTTGTCATTTAAGATAAGTGCTAGATCGGGAAAGCCTTCAAGCATTTCCTTTATCATAGGATTATTCGCTAGTTTCACCCGTTCTAATTCAACTTCATCATCAGACGACCTTTGAGGGCTTGCAAAGAAGCTGTCGATCATTGGTTCATTCATAGTGTTTCTATCTCCTTTGGTTATTTCAATACTAATAATTTTTTAGAAAGTTTTTGATTTGCGTTTGCTAAAATATAAAAGTAAACTCCGCTTGAAAAATTGGACGCATTAAACAAAACTTCGTGCTGTCCCGCTTCGACTTCTTCATTTACGAGCGTTGTAATTTCACGGCCGAGAACATCATAAATTTTTAAGGTTAAAAACTGCTTAGACGGAGTTCTGAAACTTATTTTGGTTTCGGGATTAAAGGGATTCGGATAATTCTGTGAGAGTTCCAAAACATTCGGCATCAAGATTTCATCTTCCGCGGAAAGTACAACGGAGGCATTCTTCAAAATTAAATTGTTTGGATCAAATTGTAATGAGAGAAATGTTCCTTTCACGCTGAGGGAAAACGATTGACTAACCTGATTGTTGAAGACGGTGAAAAGCGAATCTCCCAAAGAAGTTTTTATGTTGATTTGAATCGGCATGGTGAAAAATTGCGGTGTGGTATTTTTCGATTGAAGAATGGTAAGATTCACCGTGGTTACACCGTTAACCGCTGCCGTGGTATCCCATTGCACAGTATACACGGGGAAATTTTCACCGTAGATCCATTCCTTGAAAAAATAATCCAAGGATGAGCCATAAACGCTTTCCGCAACTCCCTGAAAATCTTCTGTTGTTGCCACGTTGTATGCGTATCGCGGGTCGGCAAGATAATTTTTCATTAAGGTGAAGAAGTTACCGTCTCCAACAACTCCTCGCAGCATGTGAAGGACGCAGCCTCCTTTTTCATACGATCTTGCACCGTTGAAAATTTCTGATTCGCTGGAAATATCACGGACATAAATTGATCCTTTAGCAGTTCTTGCGGATGACATGCTCGCCGCGATATTTGTATTGTACGCCGCTTTTCCTTTTGTTGCTTCGATGTAAATGGATTCCAAATAGGTTGCAAATCCTTCGTTCAACCAAATGTTCTGCCAATCTTTGCACGTAATTTTATCGCCAAACCATTGATGCGCTAACTCGTGCGAAATGAGGTCAATTGAAAATTTTGATCCGCCTAACGACGTAACTGTTTGGTGCTCCATTCCGCCGCCCCAACCGAATTGTGCATGTCCATATTTTTCTTTTATGTACGGGTATAAGCCGAATTTTTCGGAAAAGACTCTCAGCATATCGGTGGTGTAACTCAGGTTCGTTTGATTCGATGCTAAAAATTCAGGATAGATATAGTGGGTTACTTCCATCGAATCGCTTTTCGAATAATTGAAATACTGTTGGTAGACGGCAAAGTTTGAAATTGCCATTGAAATTAAATATTGCGCAATGGGATAACTCTCATGCCATTTCCAGGTTAGAGTACCATCTTTATTATTTGCTATGCCAACCAGCTTTCCGTTTGAAATTGCTTTTAAGGAAGAATCACACCGTATCGACACATCGCACGAATCAGCTTTATCGGCCGGTGTATCTTTACACGGCCACCAATCGGAAGACCCGTAAGGTTCACTCAAGGTGTATATTGTCGGCGCTCCGTTATGATATCCTGTTTCAAAACTCCCAAATCCGCTTGAACCCGGTGTTCCGTGGTAATAAATCTTAAGCGAGATAAGGGAATCCTTTGCGTAAGATTTATTTAATTGAACGGTTAGGATAGCGTTGGAATGTTGAAAGTTGGTCTTTGCGCCGAACAGTAAAATTGAATCTACCGTTAAAGTGTTTTGAAGGTCTATCTTCATTGCGGTAAGATTTTCTGTACTACTTTTCGCATTAAAAATTACGTACCCGCTGATAAATTTTGGTGTGTGAGTAACGGTTAGATTTAATCCGTAATATTGCACATTATACGTTGAATCTCCCGGGTAAGCGGTCTTCGAAAAGGTGAGTTTCTTTTCATACGCTTTCCGTTCCAGATTTATGATTTCAGATTTTCCTTCTTGGGCCCATATGTTTAGCGTAAGTAATAAACCAAGGACTCCTATCAAACTTCTCATAATATTCTCATTTCAAAAATTCTTCAACGCTGCTTTCTTTATTAGAAAAGAAAAGAATTAAATTTTGCCATCACACCAACCTGCACTTGAAGCAAATCGGTTTTTGATTTTGATGTAAGCAGCGTAACAGTTCCATCCGGGTTTCCAACAATTGAACCTTCGGTTAGATACTCCGCTTCGGTTCCTTTCAAATAACGGACTTTTAAGTCTAAAAATAAAGCCCCAAATTCGGACATTTCGTCGGGGTTGGGTGTATAGATGTTGAACATAAGTCCGCCGCCGAAACCGTAACTCCACGCATAATCGCTTATATTTCGTGAGGTCGCAATGTCATTCCCTTGTCCTTCATCAGTTACTTTCGATTCTGTAAACAAATAGTTTAGTCCAAACAAAAGATCAAGATAGGGGCGCACGGTTGTTGTGCGGGTAGTCAGTTGAAAAAGCAAATGAAAATTTGCGAGGTTATTCGTTCTATCAAGATTAACCGTTACACCCGGAAGTGTGGTACTTAAAGGTCTGTTGAGATGTTCGCTTCCGTAGTTGATAAATCCAATATTCAACCCAACGCCAAACGGAATGCTGCTGTTTCCGAAGTAGTAAATTCCTTCCATACCGATACCGAAGCCGGTGTTTTTAACATTGTCCTTGAACTCGTTTTGCGGTGATGCAACAATAAGGCTCATTCCGGCGTTTTGTGCCGAAAGCGATGGCGAGAAAAGTAAAGCAACTAGCATAAAAAAGGGAAAGCGAAGCAATTTCATGTAAATCGGTTCCTATGAAGTGGTTACTAAATTTCAAAAAAAATAGTTAGTTTCCAACTGACTTCTCAATGAAAATGTCAATATTGGCGCCGTTAAAATAAGGAAAATATATTTTGGGAGAAATCATCTTTTGGGCTTTGGTGCGAATCGTTTTTGTCATTCCTACCATTTGGATTCTCAGAAACTACGTCTCTTATCAAGTGTGGTGGAGCGCATCTTTTCTTTTACTTTACGGCGTTGTACTGCATCCCGCAATTGTCCAGTTCAGATATTTCCTTGAAAAAAATAAGCCGGTTTTAGAAGGCACGCTTTGTTCCAGCTGCGAACATTTCGATAAAAGCGCCGTGTTGTGCATGAAACACGATGAGCATCCTACCACAACGTATTTACCCTGCGATGGTATTGATTGGGTTCCCAAAAGCAAAGCTCTTGAAGTGGAGTAGTTTTTAATTTCGGTTGTGCCGTCAAGCTGAAACCAAATTCTTTTTCCCGCATCACACCACTCAGAAAAACAAATTAAAAGGAAATTACCATGAGCGTTTTAGTTGAAGGAACAGACAGCAATTTTGATCAAGAAGTTTTAAAAGCAGAGTTACCGGTATTAGTTGATTTTTGGGCACCATGGTGCGGACCTTGTAGAATGGTTGGCCCGGTTGTAGAACAATTGGCGAATGAATTGCAAGGAAAGTTGAAAGTTGTAAAAGTTAACACGGATGAAAACCAAAATATCGCCGTCCGCTACGGCATAAGAAGCATTCCAACGCTTGGTATCTTCAAAGATGGAAAAGTAGTTGATGCGGTTATCGGTGCGGTTCCGAAACAATATTTACAAGAAAAAGTTCAACCCTATTTGAACGTTAATTAATTGCGCAAAACCGGAGAAGGGGAAACTCTTTTCCGGTTTTTATTTTATAAGAAATAAGAAAATCCCGCCCCAAATTATTACCGCCGTCGCAATCCTTGAAACTGAAGCATACTTCACTTTAAATTGATGCCAGAGATTGGCGATAAGCATCATTACCAGTATAAAAAGAATAGTAACCCCTATTGCCTGGAGTACCGTAAGCGATTGATGCACAGCATTTTCAAGACTTTTATCGTTCACAATTTTTCTAAATATTATTTGCAGATGAAGCCAGTACACAACCAGTGATTCGGGGCTAACGTCAAGAACGTAATTCTCTTTCAACCCAAACTTTTCTTCAACAAACCAGCATGCGGAAAGAATAAGAAAAACGTATCCTAACCGTAAGATGAAAAAGAGGTAGTTCGGCGGAGGCATTTTCACTTGAAGAATAAACCCTTCTGTAAGACATAGATGACCAATGATCAGAAAAATTAATCCGGCAATTGAAAAATGTTTGAAAAAGGTTTTAACCGTTCCGTTCTCCCGCGCCTGCATAAAATAAGAACAAGCTACACCGCCGAAGAACATGAAACCAAGCCATGGGAAAAGAGGAAAGAGCGAGCCTCCTTTTTTCGTAATGAAATTTGAAATGACTGCCGGAACGGTTGAAGAGATGTTGATATTCCAGAAATAGGGGGCAAGCCAGACAGAAAAAAATCCCAACGCAAGCATGATCCAGCGGTAGGTAACATCGCTTTTAATAAGCAGCCGCAGCAAAAATAACATGAGCAAACCAAACGCAATGCATTGCAGTATATCAACAACTATAAAATTTGCTTGTTCAATGCCGGTAGCTTTATGAAGCATTTTCTGGAGTGAAAAATACGGGAGGTGCAAACTGTAACCGACAAGAAAAATTAATCCGATGCGTCCGATTTGCCGCCAGAAGGCAAACTTGAATTTTCTAAATTCATCAAGCTTTTTTTTGCCGGCAAGGATAAAAGCAAATCCGGAAATGAAAAGAAAAGAAGGTGCGACTAATCCGTTTATAAAATTCAATTGAGTAAACCAACTGAGATTTTTAATATATGGTTGAAGCATCGCGTTGAACACGTGAACTTCAATCATAATCAACAAAACTAAACCCCTGTGTAAATCAACGAAAAGCAGCCTCTGATTTTTTCGCATAGACGCGACGATTATTGTTTATGATGGATTGTTTGTAAATTTAGCTGTGAAAATACTATTTCCGTATTACCAAACAAAGAAGTGAAAGTGAAAAAGATTGTTGTAACGGGTGCTACCGGATTAATTGGAAAGGCGCTTTGCAAAACGTTGTCGGAACGCGGCGACGAAATCACTCTCTTTTCTACTCATCCTGCGAACGCCAAAAGAATGCTTCCTTTCGCTAAAGAAATTGTCGAGTGGAAAAATCTTAAAAAAGATTATGCGGTTCACCTAAATGGTAAAGATGCCGTTATCAATTTGGCTGGCGCCAATATAGCGGGAAAAAGATGGACAAAAAGCTACAAGGCGGAGATCTATTCAAGCCGCGTCAATGCTACGCGGAACCTTATCGCTTCAATACAAAAGTGTGAAGTGAAACCGGAAGTTTTTATATCGGCTTCGGCGGTTGGGATTTATGGAAACACCGGAGAAAAAGAAGTAACGGAGAAAAGTAATGTCGGAAATGATTTTCTTTCTCATGTTTGTTCCGATTGGGAAGCAGCTTCTGTGGAACTGGATTCGTTTGGTGTTCGCAGAAGTATAATGCGAACCGGTGTAGTGTTAAGCAAAGATGATGGCGCGCTGAAAAAGATGCTGCCAATATTTCATATGGGTTTAGGCGGTCCTTTGGGAAATGGTAGGCAGTGGTTTAGCTGGATTCATCTTGCCGATTTGATTTCATTGTACCTTTATCTGCTTAATAATCCAACTTTGGGTGGAGTCTTCAATGGTACGTCGCCAAACCCGATCCGGATGAAAGATTTCGCAAATACGGTGGGAAAAGTCATGCATCGCCCGTCTCTTTTTCCCGTTCCCAAATTTATGCTAAAACTTGTGATGGGGGAGAGCAGCGAGGCTGTAATGGCAAGTCAGAAAGTGCTTCCGGCGAATGCACTAAAGAGCGGATTCACTTTTACTTTTTCAGGTCTCGAAGAAGCGCTCCGAAATATTCTCGGCTAACTTACTTTTCGAGCGCGAGAACTTTTTCTAATCTTCTCTTATGCCGTTCTTCGTTAGAAAATTCAGCACGCACAAATGCCGCAACAATTTCTTTCGCGGGCTCGATGCCTACAATTCTACCGCCCAGGCAAAGGACATTCATCGCGTCGTGTTCTACTCCTTGGTGAGCCGAATAAGTATCGTGGCAAACGCAGGCACGGACACCCTTCACTTTATTTGCCGCAATGCACGCACCTACTCCGCTTCCGCAAACGATAATGCCTTTATCCCCAACACCGGCGGAAATTTTTTGTGCCACTGAAATAGCGAAATCGGGATAATCGTCTTTTGCATCGTATACAAGATTTCCCGCGTCAAGCACTTCAACATTCAGTGAGAGAAGAAATTCTTTAATTTTTTCTTTTGTTTCAAATCCGCCGTGATCAGCGCCAAGTATAATTTTCATTTATTCTCTTTCTGCATTAAATAGTCAATTAGTTTGCGAACTCCCAGGTAATTCCAAACCGGATTCCCCGCGTGGGCATTGGGAAGTAAGGCGTTACATAATAAAAATTATTGAAAAGATTTTCCCAGGAGAAATACACCATTGCTGTCCGTTGTATTTCACCTGACAAGTAAAAATCCAGAGTGAAGGAAGCCGGAGTCCCAGGTCTAACTTTGTTGTAAAAAACACTCGTTGCATAAAAATCGTACTGCGCAAAAATGTGTTGAGAAATATACTTGGCTTCCAAACCGGTTCTTAAATGCAAACTGGAATTGAACAACGTATCTCTATATTCAACTTTCCAATCAAACGTGAGGTTGGGGAGGTAAGCCTCGTTTCCGGTACCGAATTTTTTCTTCAACACCGTGGTGGAGGTGAGTCCGTATATTTTCCAATAGTGGGTATTGAAGGTTAACGCCGCACCGTAATTTTCTTCTTCACCGGTGGGTTGTATTACATAAGAAATATTTGGAGGTGAAGCAAACGGAACGGTAATAGCGGTATTCCCTGTGTTACTCCTATTATAAAAAAGTGTTAACGCTTCCGTTGAAGCCTCTGATTCTCTTTTTATTCCCGCCTCAAACACATAGACGCCAGCGGCTGTTGTTTTATTTGTTACTTTTTCAAAAACTGAAAAACCGAGATAGAGAGATGCTTTTTCGGTAGGATGAAATTGCAAATCGCCTCCCACACCGGAAAAATTTTCATCTTTGGTAAGTACCGTTTTTGCAAAGATCGAAGGGATGACAACACTATGTTCAGTTTGCAGCGAAGCGACTCCGCGTAGAGCGAGCGCATCCTTTTTAATTTCAAGAAACTGATACGGTTCAAAATAATCGACTGCTTCATACGTTGCGTTCACGTCCAAGTTGAAAGCATTGATTATTGTTTTGTGGTCGGCTGACCAGCCAAGGACTTTCGTCTTCCGGTTTGAAAAAAATTGCGGATAAGCAGAGGAAGTATTAAACTCATTTTGTCGGTATTCATCCAAATTAAATCTATAATAAAATGAAAGTTCCGAGGTGCTATTCTCCGATACATGCGCCAAAGTGCGCAGCATAAAATTGTGCTGCTTCACTTTTTGGTAGCGGTAATTAAAAACAACCGGAGCGTTTTTTTCTGCGCCAAGATTCCAGAGAAAAATACCGGTACTGTCAACATTCAAGCCGCCGTTCAATCCAACATCCGACTTCACAAATCCGTACGAGAAGATAACGTTAAGATCGTTCGAGTAAAAATATTTCAACTTTACTTTTGTCTGCCAAATACTGTAATCTGAATTCGCAAAACCATTATCAACTTTCCTGTTTGAAATATCAAATCCAAAGAGATACTTTTTGGAGAAAAGAGAATTGAACTGCGCGTCAACGTACCCTTCACCCAGCGGAGATTCGATATATTTTATACGGGTATAAGGGGGCATGGCAACAAAATCCTTTGTTATAAAATTTACTGAAGCCAGATTGCTAAAAGTTCCATGCAAAAATCCGCGCGGTGAAGGAACAAGTTCAATCGAATCTACATCTTCGGTTTGATACAAATTCAAGTCGTAAACATTTCGAATTCTGTCGTTGAGAAGAATGCCATTTTCAAAATAACTGACGTTTCCGAAACCGGCACCGTAAAAATTCATTTCTTCAGCCAGTCCACTCATACCAAGACTTCGTTTAAAACTAATTGGTGTTGAGGAAAATAAATCACCGGCAAATCGAAGGTTCGTTCTTCTTATTTCTTCTTGCGGAATAATGATACTGTTTAGAGAAAGCGGGGAAAAGGTGAGTGGGATAATTGTATCGCGTACATCCGCCATCTCAAGCGAATCTAAAGCAAGAGAATCGGTGCTTGCAACAAGTGAATCAACACGAAATTTCTCGCGGTTGGATCCGCCAAGAAGTATCTTTGATGAATCTGCGCCAATTTTACTGCTATCCTCCTGAAAAATACCGGATGAAAAGAGGGAAATTGTGCCAAAGGAAAAGAATAAGAGGAATAATTTCATTTCTTCAAATTAATTGATTAACCATGGCAAATTAATAATTAAATTTGTGGTGAAAAAATAAATCAAGTAGGCAGACGTGAACGTTTCAATTTTATTACCCGGCATGAACAGTCAATTCAATTGGTTCAAAGAGTTTTGCGACCTTACCGGAAAAACCATTTTGATTGTCGGCGAAGGGTCAGACACAATCGCAAAATATATTCAGGAAAACTTTCAAGCAAAAGTTTACTTCATTGTAAACGATGAAGAGGTGCTCCTCGCCAACCGGCTTTCGCTCAGGTATAATAAGGATATTAATCTGCGGTTAATGGATTTCGCAAACACAGATTTCAAAAACGATTTTTTCGATTGTGTATATGCGCAAGCTTCTGTCTCGGTAAAAGAACGAAGAAAAATCGCTAAAGAATTTTACCGGATTACTAAACCGGGAGGAATCTTTTGTGTGGGCGAGCTTGTAAATTTGAGAAAAGAAATTCCTCAAGTAATTATTGATCTGTGGACTCGCTCTTCTTTAGCTCCGCTCTTTCATGAGGAAGTAATTCCGGTGTACGAAGCGTGTAAATGGAAGCTTTCGGCGTCAAAGGATTTTTCATCAACGTTAAAAAGTTTTTATGAAAAGTTTGAATCAAGAGCGGAAAGAAATTTGCCGAATCTTTCCGAAGGCGAAAAGAAACTTCATAAAAAATTTATCCATAAGATCAGTCACAACGCTAATGTCTATTTAAAACACGGCGGAGATAAGTTCATGGGATTCTCTGCTATGATTTTTGAAAAGGAACCGCATGAAGAAAAATGATCGATATGAATTAACGATTCAAAGTTATGCTTTTGAAGGAAAAGGTGTTGCCAGAATTCCGATTGAAAAAAACGGAGAGGTAAAAGACTTTGTTGTATTCGTTCATCATGGGTACCCCGGTGATACGGTTATTGCCGAAATAAAAAAGATTAAGAAAAGTTACGCCGAAGCTAAAATAGTTGAGGTTATTACTCCATCTTCCGAACGAACCACAGCTCGATGCAGCTTTTTCGGTACATGCGGCGGATGCAAACAGCAAGACCTCCAATACGAAGCGCAAGCCCGGTACAAACATGCACAAGTGAAGGACATTTTTGAACGCCTGGGAGGTTTTACTGAATTTAATTTAGAAGAAATTATTCCCGCTGAACAGATTTTCTTCTACAGAAATAAAATGGAATTTTCGTTTGCCGAACAACGCTGGTTAACTTTGGAAGAAATTGCATCCAGCGAAGAGATTGATAGAGATTTTGCACTCGGACTTCATATCCCCAACCTGTTTGATAAAGTTCTTGATTTGAATGAATGCTTTCTTCAGTCAGAAACAAGTAACAAAATTCTCAATGTTACGCGTCAATTTTTTAAAGAGCGAGGAGAAACGATTTATACCACCAAGACCCATACCGGTTTTTTACGAAATCTGGTTATCAAGGAATCAAAACATTTCCCTGAGATCATGGTGAACCTTGTTACCTCGGAAGAAAAAAATGAACTCGTTGACGAGTACACGCATCAACTTAAAAAAGAAGTTCCTGAGGTAACAACCGTAGTAAATAATATCAATCTGAAAAAAGCTTTGGTTGCGCTCGGAGATTATGAAAAGGTTTTTTACGGCAACGGTATTATCCATGACGCGATCGGCGATTATAAATTTCGGGTAAGTGCGAATTCATTCTTTCAAACAAACACGCTGCAAGCCGTTCATTTATATCAAACCGCTCTTGAGTATGCCGGACTTACCGGAAACGAAATTGTTTACGATTTGTATTGCGGTGCCGGAACAATTTCTCTTTTTGTTTCAAAGATGGCAAAGGAAGTTTACGGATTTGAAGTAGTTGCCTCTGCAATAGCCGATGCGGAAGTAAACAAAACACTCAATCAAAATAAAAACACTCACTACTTTCTTGCCGATTTATACAATTCGTTTTTGCCGGTAGTTGAAGAAAAAAATCTCCCGCGTCCTGAAGTGATTATTGCCGATCCGCCGCGAAACGGTATGCACAAAAACACGATTGACGATATTTTGAAATTAGCGCCGGAGAAAATTGTTTACGTTAGTTGTAATCCAACCACGCAAGTGCGTGATATAAAACTATTATGTGAAGGCGGGTATAAATTGATAAAGGCAAAGCCGGTTGACATGTTCCCTCATACCTACCATATAGAGAATGTTGCCTTGTTGGAAAAAATCCGGAAGTAGAGAAGGCGGGGGGATTGTAAATTTTAATTTTTCTTTCTCGAGTCGTAAATATTTCTGTTATCAAGCAGTAACACAAACTCTCCCTTAAGATTATTTGCTTCAACTTCCTTTAAAATTTCTTCAGCGGAACTACGGAAAAATTTTTCTGTTGAGAGGGTTAAATCAAATGCAACTACAACCCGGCTATGTTTCCCAAATACTTTGATGATATCGCTTAATAACGCTTTTAATCTGTATGGAGTATCTAAGAGAACAATCAGTTCTTTTTTATTTTTTAGGTGAAGTAATTCATTTTGCCGGATTTCTTTTTTAGGTGAGAGCCATCCATAGTAATAGAATTTTTCAAAGTCCAACCCCGATCCCGTTAAAGCGGGAAGGAGTGAGTTAGCACCCGGTATTGGAGTAATGCGAATGCCATAGCTAATACAGATATCAACTAATAAGTGTCCGGGATCAGAGAAAAGCGGCGTGCCGCAATCAGAGATTAATGCTGCCGATTCTCCGTTTAAAATTCGTCTTGCCGTCTCTTCCGCATATTCTTTTTCGTTATGTTCATTTATTGTTACCAGTGGTTTATCAATTTTGAAATGAGAAAGGAGACGCCGCGCTTCTTTAAATTCTTCACAAATGATGAAATCGGCTTCCGCAAGAATTTTTAACGCACGGAGCGTAATGTCGTCGTAATTACCGATAGGTGTTGCTATAAGAAAAAGCTGTTTTTTCATTTTTTTAAAATAGGTGTTACTGAGGAACGAACAAAAATCTGAGCCATAAATCTCCGACATCTTTTGCACTGTTTTACAAAATAATTGCAGAGTATAATAAAATATTATATTTTTATTGCCGTAGTAAATAAATATTGTTATCAAAGGAGAATCTTATGAAATGTGCTAATCATCCTTCTATGGATGCAGTAGGGACCTGCGTAGATTGCGGAAAAGGTCTTTGTGTTGATTGTACACATGCCTATTCAATTCCTATCTGCCAATCTTGTAACAGTGCAAGGGTTCAAGCCGAAAAAGGCGACCTCCGCAAACGCATCATTCTTACAGGAGTTTTCTTCGTTATTGGTTTATACTTGTTTATTAACTCCGCCCCAAGTTTTCATCTCGGAACAATTATCGGTGGAATAATGATTGGTTATATTTTTGCCGGTGTTCCGTGGGGATGGCAGTTTTTGAATAAAATTACCCCGACGATGTTTCTCTTTCTTCCTCTCATCGGCTGGGTAATTTATTTCTTAATTAAAACCATTCTCTCTTTTATGATAGGATTTATTGCCCTGCCGATAAAGTTATTTGGTATGGTAAAAGATGCTAAAAGATTAAAAGAAATTCAGTAGTGTCCGATAAAAAATAAAAGA
>Ga0172368_10003626_pt1 | contig 18577 bp, 12 predicted proteins | sample Lak11m_FD_114540 | JGI IMG/M metagenome (GOLD analysis project Ga0172368, IMG submission 114540) | Freshwater microbial communities from Kabuno Bay, South-Kivu, Congo - kab_022012_11m | ecosystem: Environmental > Aquatic > Freshwater > Lake | place: Democratic Republic of the Congo: South-Kivu...
ACCTGCTTCTCCAAGTCCAACAATGATTCTGTTCCCAGGAGGATCGTAGAACCAAGCTCCATCGTACCTGTTGTTTATATTCCCCGTAATGCTAAGCGAATTAAACGAGTAGTTGTCGAGGTCGAAATACCCCGCTGACGCATCAAGAAATTGGTAGAAGCGGTTGCCCACTACAACTCCTCCATAGCCGATCCACCAACTGCCACTCCAGGTAATCTCCTCCCACGAATCCGTCGCTATCGTATAGGCGTATATTTTCTGAACAACAGAGGCAAATCTAACCTCAAGCCCACCTATAATGAATATCTTTCCGTTGTAGTAACACGAGCGGTGATAATGTAAGGCTGGTGGGGGATTTGTCGCGCCATACGTCGAATACGTATTTGTGGCAAAACTGTACCTATAATTGTTCCGCTGAACACCACCCCCATGAGATCCACCATAAATATAGACAGAATCCGTATCAGGAGCCCATACCGCCGTAGTACCGTATGTACAATAGAGATAGCCGGTGGGATCTGCAGCCATAGAAAGAGAAGTTCCCTGCGCCGTATAACCACTCCCTCTTGTTGTGACGGTGAGCCCGGTGATTGCTCCGTTGCTGTCAACCTCCGTGACAGTGGCGGTGCCGTCCGTGCCTGGGCCATCAACCGTTACCACATCATCTACCGCATAGCCCGCACCGGAGGCTAATTTATATCCTGCGCCTTCCGTGGTAATTTTCACGGAGAGGACTGCCTCGGTGCTCACGCCCAAGACTGTCAGTGTACACGGGGTTGTGGCGTCGGCATATACCAGTGTCAGTACATCGTTTACAGAATACCCAGATCCACCGTTCGTTATGTAGACCTCTTTGACGGCACCGGACGCATCAACTTGCAGAATCGTCACCTGACAACCCGAGCCATTGTCGGGGTCAACAGTAGTAGCAAGCGGGTCGGGATCTACCGTAATTCGTCCAATGGCTCCGGCGGCACGAGCCGCCACGCCCCCCGAGATCGCCCAGCCATCGCCCGTGGTCCATCCACTATCTGAGGAGAAGCCACCGTTCGTCACGAGATCGCTGCCCAGCGCGGCATAGGCTGCGGGACCGCTGACATTGAGCTGACTTGTGGATGGCAAGGTGTAGGTCCCTGCGCCGCCTGTTCCAGCTGTGATGTTTGAAAACGAGCCAGTAGATGGCGAACTCAACCGTGCGTCTTGGTCTGTGACGAATTTGTTTCCAGCCCCAGGCGTGCCACTGGTCCCCGCAAGCGCCGCCTTCTGGTCTGCCGACGGCATATTCGTGGTGCTGACCGTTATAGTGGACCAACTGGCACCGCTATCGAGACTGAGAACCTCCGTATCGGAGGCAAAGTACCAGCGCCCCTGAACCCCGGCACTAGGCCGAGCCCCGGAAAGCCCCACTGTGGCCTTGCCCACGAGGTTCCTGGTGGTCCCGTCATAGATGTAGATTTCTTTCGTATCTTTCGCGTATGCGATCTCGTATGTCATCAACTCGCTGGCATCGAGCGCCGACTTATTTCCCCGTCGCAACCGTATCCTGGATATCGGATTGGTAGGCATTTTACACGTCCCCCCCGTCGATTATCTGGTCGATGTTTTCCCCGGCGTCTATGCTGCTTATCAATCCGCTGAACGCCAGGAGATTTTCATTTACTTTCAATATGGCTGTCAAAGGGGAGTCGAGACCGCTTTCGGTGATGTATATCTCCCCATTCTGAATATCGGGCAACGCTATTTGTGTCAGATCGAGTATCGGCCCTCCCATCACTCCTCCTCGATGTCTCCCCCGTCAATAACCGTGTATAGGGTTGACCACGCCACCGTCAGTTCGTCGGCCAACCCCGAAAAATTGGCGTTGCATTTCCGCCATGCCTCCCACACAGAATCGTGGTCATCTATGGCGGTCTTTATCAGCGTCGGCTCGAAATTCATCTCTATCCTCCAATCAGGCTCTTGATCGCTGCGGTCACCTCGTCAAAGCCGTGGGCCATACACGGATGGCCTGGTATCGGGCATGTGCTGCGGTCCTGCTGGTAGTGAGCCCCACCACGACACGGGAAATCCTTCGGGCATTGTCGGTAGAGGTTGACAATATTGGGCCTGGAATACCCGTAGATACTCGGCTCCGTGCGGCCCCACATAACCACCGATGGGACGTCGAGCGCCGCCGCCGCATGAACCGCCATCGTGTCAATACTCACTAGCAACCGGGCGCCCCTTATCCAGCGGAACGCATCCCGGAATGAGGTATCGTTTACGAGCCGAGCCCCCTCGAAATACTCCGGTACCTCCTGGCCGCATAAGTGGATAACCTCGCAATGGTAGGTCGTTTTCATCCACTCAATGAGCGTCGCCCATAAATTGGTATCCCAACATTTGGTCCTGGAATACTCGCTGAAGTCGTAAACCTTGGCGTTACTCTGCGGCGTGATAACGATGTAGTTGCTATCCCCATTGATCGGTTCGACGCCAAACAACTCAGGAATCGGGTTTTCTTGTTCCGGCACCCCGAGCATTCGGCAGTACGCATTGACAAGGTGTCCGGTCCAACTGTTTTTTGCGGCCCACCCGTAGATCGACTCCTCTACCCGCATGGTCCGCTGGCCATCAAAGACATTCTTGCAGATGTGGTCGAGATGCGGGTTGTCCTTGAATACGTGCTCTGCGAACGGATGCCACAGGGTAATGTTCCGATCGGGATATTTTTTGCGTAATTCCCGGATAGCCGGGGTCGCCATAATGAGATCCCCGATGGCGTGGGACAAGTTGATATGGATTCCAGGGGCCATGGACTGCCGCACCAGGCTAAATTTCCTGGCGTCATCGACCCATGTGTTCGCTCCTGCCCTGGTGCCGCCGGATGGCGACCTGAGATGCCACGCCTCCGCCAGCGGGTTTACCAGCAGTTTGAATCCCTCAACATGGACCCTCCATGAGACGTGGTTCTCCTCTCTGTAGTTGTCGAATAAAGCTGTGTCGAATCCGCCTATCCGTCTCAGGCAATCTGTGCGGAGCACCTGTGTAGAGTGGAAAAACTCTACCGGGAACGGATCATGCCGTTCATGTCGGAACCACTGGATATTCGGGCTATTCGTGATCGTGGCGACCTTGCCCCACTGTTCGTATCGCTGGTCTCCTGCCGGGATATATTGAATATCCTGCCCTGGAGTGAGACACAGTCCGCTCACCCCGCCCACTTCCGGATCATCGAACACAGGGACCAACTTCTCTAGGTATGTCGGCTCCAGCCACATGTCGTCATCACAGCGGCAAAACAGCGGGTTGCTCCACTTCTCTGCGGCCCATAAAAAACCTGTCTGCCAGGAGGCCCCGATTTTGCCCGTCTTAGGGGAGGGAATAACCGCAATTTTATGATTTCTGCGGATCTCTTTGAATACCAGTTCATAGAACCCGTCTTTCTCCCACGACGCCTCATTGAAATTGTCCGTCGAGTCATCAACGATGACAACGTCCCACCACGGATATGTCTGGTTTCTGAGCGACCACAATGTCTGGTGGAGAATATGACGGCGATTCTTTGTGCTGATACAGACTGAGACACGTTTCATGAGCGCCTCGCAATCTCTTCGATGTACAAGGCCAGCGCATTCCTATAATCGTCAAGAACCAGGATCAGTTGCTTGGTTTCATCCATGTACGGAGCAAACTGCGACGAGACCAGGGACTCCAGATTGCTCACAGCAGAGAGAACCGCGAATAGCGACGGGTCTATCTTCTCGAAATCGAGCCTGGATAATGGCATTTTCTTTTTCCCCCCTAATTTCTACAATATTACCGGATCACTCGGCGGCACTACCCGGATATAGTAGTATCCGGTGGCCGAGTAGTTTGCCAGGTGGTTAATCGACAGATTCATATTCCCGAACGGCGCGGCCACGGTGTCTGCCAGTTCGTCGGCGAGCTTTGCATAGCACAGCGTGTTCGCAAACCATGGATACGCCGCCAGCCCCCCGGGGACGTATATCGGGTTAATGCACTGCGCCTGACACGCTGCCATGCCCAGACTAATGTCGGGGGTCGTGCAGCATTTGTCGTTCGCCCAACAATTAGTCGTGCAGACCCGAGAGGAAGAGTAACCCGTGCGGTACTGGACTATGGAGGTGTAGATGCTCGGACGTATGAGGTTCTGCTTCGTAATCGTAATTTGAGCCGCAGTAGTCATCGGAGCGGAGAATAGCCACTGGGCCTGCCTGTAGATGCTCCAGATATTCCACGAGCCTGCCATTACTCCATGTGTCACCGGGACACAGTAGGCTATGGCAACTGAATCGTGTGTTGCAGATCCGGTTGTGGAGCGTGTCCCCAAGGCTCCATATTTTTTTGTGCTCCCCCCCGACGCAGTATAGTTGTGCCAATAGTATTGATTTCCGGCCCCGTTTAGACTCCGCACCTGGCCCGCGCCGGGGCTTTTCAGATACAGGATATATAGGTTGTTGGCCGCCAGCGCACCGATATTAAGGTTGAAATATGCCCCGTATGCAAAGTTGTACAGACCGCCGTCAGGGAACACGATCTGCCCCTCCGGCTCTGTCGCCACTATCCGAACCGTAGTCGTATTGAGATAGTCTATCCTGACCGGGAGCCCCGCTGATTTCTGATCCTCGAACTTGAAGCGCAGACCGATCCAGTCATACGTTATCAGCCTCGGTACTGTCCCGACATATCCGCTGATGAGCTGATTGGACAGTGTGTTGACATAGTTGCTCAGCCCCGTGACGTTGCCCGAGAGTGCGTTCAGGTTGTTTCTTGTCGTCACCAGCGTGTTGCTCATGCTGACCGCCTGGTTTGACAGAGAGTAGGTGAGGGTGCTGATCGTGTTCACCAGCGTGGATGTCTGGGATAGGTTCACCGACAACGAATTCATGGTGGATTCGAGCCAGTTCACCTCAAGGCTGTAGCTGTTATAATAACCGGATATCGTTGCGAACCTTGAGTTGAGGTCCGTATAGTTTATTGTTAGCGCACTTACAGCCCCGGATGTTGCCGCGTAATTGCTGCTGAGGTTATTGAGATTCGTGGACAACGACTGAGTTAAACCGCTCAGGTTGTTTGCATTCTGGCTGACGAGGCTCACCGTTCCCGATATCGAGTTCACCAGGGTCGAGGTAGCGCTGTATTTGCCTCCGAGGTCGCTGGTGGTGTTGCTCAGATTGGTGACGGCGGCGTTGATGAGAGATGCCGTATTGCTGAGATTGCCGAGCCCCTGCGACAGCGAACTGAGGTATGCCGAGTGCAGTTGAATGCCTACCCCGAGGTCGCTCGTGATGTTTGACAGGCTGACGATGTAGCTGCTCTGAGTGTTCAGGTTCGTGCTCAACGTGTTCAGCGCTGCGCTGAGACTGCTCGTAAGAGCAGACTGCGTTTGTATGTTCCCGCTGATGGTGTTTACGGTCCCGGACAAAATGCTGAGGTTCCCATAGAGGCTATTGATATTCCCATCCAGGGTTGAGGTGATATTCGAGAGGGAGTTCGTTTTGCCGCTGATCTGGGAATAGTATGTGAAGAGCCAGGAGACATCGTCGGATATGCTGTTGATGTTGCTGTTTACGTTCCCGAAGCTCAAACTCGTTCCTGACGACAGGCTGTTGATGTTCGATGTCAGGAGCCCGAGGTTAGTCGATAGGTTCCCCAGATAGAACCCCAGCCCAGACACATCCAGGCTCAGAGAAGAGTGCAGCCCGGATAATGCGGCGATTTGGGCGCTGATGCTTGAGGCGTTTTCCCAGAGGTTGCTTGTAGTCGCTGACAAGGTCGAGACGTTTGCGAACAATGTGTTCACATTCGTGGACATAGACGTTTGTATACCGCTCAAGGTCTGGTAATCGTTGCTCAGAGCGGAATGATTGATTTCCATGAGTAGGTGCAGATTGAGCAACTGCTGATGGTCTTCGAAGATTCTCGACTCGAAATTCGCGCTCATCAGACTATATACGTTGCTGATATACGAATAGCCGGATTGCAGCCTGCTATCCAGGGAATCTATCTGGGATGTCAGGTCGGAGAGTTCCGACATATCTGACTGGATGTCGGACATGGCAGATTTCAGGGAATCGGTCAGAGACAATAGGTAGTCCGTGTTGCTGAGAAGCGACCACGTCTCTGACGTAAACGACTCCTTGAAAACATAGAGTGATGATATATCCGATCCCATGTTTGTGACTGCAACGTCCAGGCTGGTGAGATTCCCGCCCATTGACGACAGGGTATTGCTAACTCCGCTGAGTTCAATACCAAAATTGGACGTAATTCCACTAATATTGCTTATATGTGAGTCGAGCTGTCTGACATCAGCCGATATCTCCGAGAGTTCGCCATAGAGAGAGTCTACTGTGCTATCAAGTGACCCGGCGATGCCGCTAATAGCACTGTAATTTCCCCATAGATCGTCCACATTCTCGGAGAGCCCAGAGTAGTTCGACCAAAGCCCCGACACATACGAGTCCAGGTCAGAGGTGAGGGCGCTCCCCCATCCCATGAGATAGTCAATCTGTCCTACGTGGTCGCTGAGTTGGTCTGTTTGGTTTGACAGCTCTTTGGCGATAGCGTTGAGGTTAAGCAGGGCGGCGGTCTGGTCGCCGGGGCTATCCATGAGCCAATATCCAACAAACTTCCCCTGTTCGTTCGTCTGAACCGTTGCAACCCACCTGGCCCCTGTCCCGGGGTAGTCTGCCGCCAGGTATCCAGCAACAGGCGGTTGCTCCACCCAGAAATGTCGCCCCTTTAGCGCACCCCAACAATCGTCATAATTAGCGATATACACCCAGAGCTGAACCGCAGGGCGATCTATAACCGTGTACTGGGTTGCGGTCAGCGGGGTTTCCGTATCGCCCGTGTATTCCCATATCGTATCGGATGTGGCTGGCCTGTGGGCGCTGGCGCTGTTGGCTGGATAGGTCCGAACATCCTGTCCGCCGACGTAGATGATCCCCTCTGTGGCAGGCTTCATGGCGATGATAAACTGATCTGCGGTATCAGGCTGAATAATGAAATCCGCTAGACCCCTGAGATGTACGGGGTTTACCACGAGCCCCTTGATGTAGCTCATGTCCTTGCTATACACGAAACGTCCGTTTGCGTCGGTGTCAATGTGGCCAATGCAGCGCGAGTAAAAAAGCGGGTATGTTTCGGTCAGCCGATAGTGTTCATGGGGCCTTGAACACAGGACCGCTCTGCGCCGAAGGTCCAGCTCGGAGATATAGATATTCGCAGAGTTTTCGTCTTCCCTGCGCCAGGGCCTCCCTGTATTGGCGTTCACCGTATTGAAGTTTACCGCATCGACATCGTTTATTATGTAGAGATAATATCGTGTCCGTGCGGCTATTGGGCTGTTGTCGAGTTCGGGCGCCAGGGTTTCACTGTTCACCTCCAATCGGTATGCCGACCGCAGAATTGATTGTCCATCCCCGAGATACAATAACTCTTCCGGGACATATATCTGCCCGTAGTATCCCTCCATCCGTTCGAGTTTCAGCTCATCCGGACCGATATATCTCAGGTAGAAATCAGAATAGTCACGAAAGGACTCTACAATATTGGGTCTGCGGGATATCCAGGAAATATCGATCTCATGCCTGAAGAATGGGCCATCCGGGTCGTCATCCATGGAGATGGTCCCGGCGACGATGGTATTCACGCCGATACCGGTCCCGATACACCCATTCACCGGAGGAGTCGCCGAGAGGAAGAGCCGCGCCCGGTAGTCATAGGCGGCAATGTTGAACGCCGCATTCCGATTCGCCAGATAGACCCAATATTCTCTGTCCGGTTGCACGGCGGCCGTTTGGAATTGCCCGTTTACGAGGTCCAGGGCCGGAGTGTTATAGAAACATGACCGGTCGCTGTCGGCGTGTATCAACTCCCCGTTGATATTTACATAGCCCAATCCCCCGTCGACCGCTTCCAGTGAGAGGATGCGCTTGCTCCACCTTACGAGCTTAACATCTGGCACGAGAAACTCGATGAATCCACTCGGCAGGTGCCGCCCTGGTTCATTGTCCTCAAGGTCAGAATGCTTTATGGCCCGCCGCCAGACGTACCCGTCCCACATTACGAGCACGTCTTGCTCTGCAACCCTATGGGCCTCTCCTACCGTGACCCCAGGATGCGGCAACTCATCCATCGACTCGACGGCCCAAAACCACGACAGCCGTTGCCAGCCACCAAGATCGTCATTCCAGAAGTAATAATCAAACGCGTCTTCCCCAAGCTCGTTTATACCGAGGTAAAGACGCCACACCTCTGATGTGGCACGAGGCCCCTGCGGGAGGTCTGAGAGCGTATCTACCTGGCCTGCAATCTCCAGCGTGCGCCACTGCTCGCCGTCCCACCATACATGCCGCGATATCTCACGCACACGCCTCGTCTGGCCGTAGATATTCCCCTCCGGCGAAACACGGCCCATTTCCCGGCCATAGCTACCGTCATAAAAGTAGTCCGAATACAGAGACGCATTGAACTCAGCGAGAGCGCTGTCTGCCAATATCGGATATTCCGAGGTCGTTTCGGTCATTCTCAGGCGCCGTGATAGAACACACCGGGGCTGATTTCGCTACCCTGTGGGACACCGCCCCCGCCCATTCCACCGCTCGAGCCACCGCCGAGGCTTGATGCCCCGGGCAGGGCCGACTGCGTCGTGACAGGCTTCGCATCTCCCCCCGTGTTGAAATTGAAATTACAAATCATGAAGCCCTCCATGATGGAGTGCTTCTTCATCTCCATTTTTATCTCACGGCCATAGATCGTCCAGCACGCCTCACCGAACTCATCATAGACCTTGGCCGGTTCCGTCTTTTGAACCTTCGGGTCTGTCTCCCCCTGCTGGCGCTCCTGGTCGCTATCCTTAGGCCGACAATCCTCCGGCTTCTGCCCCTTTTTGGGGTGGATACTCAGGATATCCTTTAGAGAATCCAACAACCCCATCAGACCCCTCCGTTCACCGACGCCAACATCCGCCGCTGGTATTCCTGCTGCACGCGCCGCCCGAATTCCTTATCCTCAATCCCAGCACAGGTATTCCCAGAGACGAGGAGCCTGTATCCCTGCATCTGGATCTCTCTGTGCCCCATATTCCTGAGCTTCCAGTGTTTCAATACCCCACACTCGCCGAGGAATAGCATTGACGCCGTGATTGGATCGAATGTTGAGAAACCCCGATACTGCGCCCGAGCCAGTTTGTTTAGGCTATAGAGTACCGCATATACTGTCCCGAGCTGATGATTGAGTTTTTTCGACCGGAACATATCGGCCACATCCGACACCCGGCCATCAGCGGTGATGTCCCGGATCGCAGCCTTGTCCCAAGGGAAATTCCACCCGAACCGCAGCATGACCCTGAGCAGCTCGACCAGAGCCTCGGTATCTCCATCTGGGATGAATTTGTCTCGCGTCCCGCCGTATCTCAGCACATAGTAGGATTGCCGATGATCAGCGTCCCACATGACATGGTCCACCACCTCGACGGCCGACAGAGGAAACCTCTTCGAGTTCTCGATGATCTTCTCCTCTTTCGGGCCGCACGAGCCGATCCAATCCGAGAAATATGGCTGGTATCGCTGTTGGACGATGCCGTGCTTCCCCTTGAGCCGCGGGTCTTCTGTCACATACCCTGCATAAAAGACCTCGCTCGGCCCGACTACGCCGGGCGCTGATCCGTCCAGGGTGCAATGGTGTTGGTAGGGCAATCCCGCGCCTTTGTAATAGACATCACCGGCGGCACTCGTCCTACCGGACTCGTATTCGAGGTCGTGGGGAACGGTAATGCTATTTACCAATTCCCCCGCTGCGCTGTATATCGGGATCTCAGTCGGCACTCTTTTTCCTTGTTGTCTTTTTCGTCTGGGATTCTACCAGCTCGCGTAGTTCCTCCAGCTCGGCCTTCAGATCTTTCACTATCTTTGCCTGCGGATTCGGGAGCGGCCTGAGCCATCCCTGAGACGATCGTGAACGTCTATATCCGCTTGGTGGTCGATCAAATGCGCTCATGGTAATAGCCCTCCTCTGTTAGTTGCTGCGCTCGCTGCATATCATTCTAATCTCCCGCACTACCGGGGTGAGCGCCTGGTTCGATGTCTCCAGGTGGACCCGAAGCCTGCATTGCTCCATCGTCGCAAGGCCCACAGTCCCCCCGCTTTGGTACGATCCGCTACCGGAGCTGCCATTGAGCGAGAATGTGCTTGAGTTCAACCTGGTGACAACCCAGTACGGATTCCCTTCGGTGTTGTTTGCTGCGGTATTCCCGACCACCCCGGTGATAGATACTCGCTCATTAGTTCTGAAACCGTGATCGGCGCAGGTAATGACAATCGGAGTGGCGTTTGAGGCTCCTGTTATCGTCCCGTCTGTAGGTCTCGTACTGAACTCCCACTCCCAAAAGCCGTTGTCCTTGGCAATGGAATTATAACCAGCCGGGGGATACAGCTCGCACCATGTCTCCCCGTCATCCACCGAATAGTACGGCGTCACCGTCCGTGCCCCTGTCCCATTTATGCCGTCCGTGAGCAGATCCAGATACACCTTCACCTGATTCGGCAGGTTGTTCGGGTCGGTAAAGTAGATCTGGTTGCTGATGTACTCTGCCGTTGCCTCATGCAACAAGAACACGACCCCATTGAATTCCTTTATCAGGGCATACCCGGAATTCGATCCCGCAACCGTGCATCTCAACCGTACCGTTGAGGCAATAGATCCTAGATATGAGTCGAGCCATGGCCGGTGCGGTATCCACGACACACCGTTGTCGAGGCTATAGTACCAGTGCGCCTGAACGCCCGGTCCTGTAAACTCCTCGATCTTCGTAACGAGATGCGACGCCTGAAGCCCCGTTAGGTTCTTGAATACAATGCTCGCATCCTGTTCAAAGTTGCTTTTCTTGATGACCATCTTGAGGTCTTGGGTCGTCACTGCCTGCCATGTCGAACCGTTCGGGCTATGAAAGAACACCCCGTGATACGGCTGCGTTCGTATGATCTGCCCGGTATTGACATCGGTATCGCCAAGCTGGGAGACCCACACCTCATAGTCGGGGCAGTTCGTCATCAAGACTACCGCATACCAGCCACGCTGGTAGCTTACCACCTCCGTAAATTTGAACACCGTTGCGACAGACGCATTCGCAGAGGCAGTAATTTCCGAGGCAGGGATGGTGACCGACTGAATCACGTTTTCGGTAGCATATCCGTTCAATACCGTCCGGATTTCACACGTGACGGGATGCTGTGTACCAGCCGCCTTTGATGCGAAGTACGTATGCACCTCTGAGATATACGTGTCGTCATCCTCCACGGTAAAGGTTTCTGCCAGCGGATCAACATAGATCCCCCTAATCATCCGAGTATCGAGCCACTGGCGATCAGATACACACGTGGTGTTAACTCGAGCAGTTGTCATCCCGAGCGTTGTTTGTTGTTGATGGATATTGAGCCCACCACAGAAAAAATATGCCCCCCCCGATGATGCATCTCCCTCGGTAGAGTGTATAAGCCTTACGAGCGGAGATCCGATTGGCACCTTGGGCGGCATTACGAACTCCGCAGTAAGGTGCCCCGTGGCATCAGCGTCGACTGTTGTTTTTCCGTTATAGAGGCTTGTTCCCGCCACAGAGTCGCCGGTAGGTGTAAGATCAACGGCGATGCCCGCAATCTCGCATCCATGTTCTGCGTTCGGCATCAGCGAGTCGGCAGTGACCTGAATAGTAAACGGAGAACTGTCTGGATTTGTAGTCCTGGCATACTGGATCAGCGATATGTCGGCTACGCGATTTCCAAGGTCTAATAATTGTGTCTGCGGAACAATACTATCAATCTGGTCCCCCTGCCGCAGCAACTCCTCCTGTTCCCACTCGGCAAACCAGCCTGGTCTCCACCAACGGATTATATTCTGCATATTCCCTGTAGGGTTCCACTGCCCCCAATTGATTTGGCCTATACGATCCGCATCCAGGATATTCAGCACCGCGGCCATATTGTTGTCGTAGTTGATCGTGGCGGTAGGGAGCTGTGTGCGGTCTTCAAACATGTCGAAGCCGGGCGAAAGCGTTAGCCTCCCATTGAATGGATTCCAGATGTTGTCTGGATTGAGGTTGACCTTGCGTGATGCTGCAATGCTCTGTTGGTACACCACCGGCTGATATCCTTTGACCACATAATTACCTACAAAATCGATATTTTCACAATTTGCCTCATCAACCTCTACAACCCTCTGAGCAACAGTTACTGGAAGTTTTACTTCACGGGCCTTGGCATCGATCGCCGCAGTATGTTTGATCCCATTCTTGTCGAAACTCCATGACAATTTGTTCTGCCCCGTTACCGGGTCAGTGAATATCCCCCTTGCCCCAACTGCTGCATCGCTATATGCGGTCTGGTTCTCAAGATTGTTTACGGTCTGCCAGTATTTCAGCCGGTCGATGTCGTCAGCGAGATTCTTTATCCCGGCCTGTGTGGTCCTGAGTGTACCGATATTCCTTATGATCATATCGCTGGCGTTATATGTGTATGCAGGAACATAAACCTGGGCAACGGTCAGGCTCCCAGGCTGATCCGGCGGCACCGTAGGTGTGACACTGGAAATCCCTGAGATAAGCCCGAGGGTCCCGTCCGATGCGAGGGCAACCTTGTCAAATCTCGGCAGATACCGCTCATAATCAAATGTCGTCTGCTCTCCATTCTCCGGACGGTGTGTGCTGGTGGTGCGGAAGTCGATACAGTCTCGGAGTAGGGTTGTCTCGTCCGGGGCAAGCCCAATCAGGTCATAATTGTCATAAGAGTCCGCTGCAACAAAGTCGCCTTCCACGGTATGGTTCCAGTATTGATACGACACAAAATAGTGCGCCCCTGTTGTTGGCTGTCCAACACCCTGTGCTCCGGCCGTTGCCCAGTCCACCTGCGATGTTTCATGCGACATAACAGATGAATTGTTTTTCAGCGTGTATTCCGTCCAAGCATTCGCGCCACCGGCGCTATTGGCCACCTTCGTAATCCTCAACACATCGCTGTAGGCAAGATTGTCTGCCCCCTGGTAGGACCCCTTTATTATCTCTTCGTCGGTGACTGTCGTCAGCACCCTCGTGCCCTGAACGCCCGCTCGACTCTCTCTCAATTTGAGATAGTAGGTGCCGGAAGGATGGCTCCCGCCCAGGTCGAACAAGATCGCCTTTTGACCTTGATACGTCCCGAGCCTAAAGTCCACGTTCTCTCGATAATCAAAATACCCGTCATGGCAGTCTGCCACTGCAACCGACGCCCCCACCAGATCATAGACATTGGCGCTGAGCGTATTCCCGCCGATGGTCCCGTTGTAGGTCAGGGAGATAACCTGCTCAGAACTGTAACTCAGGCTGGAAACCGACTTTACGTTTGCGTCGAATATCTCGTAGATACGGGTACCGGTCGGAGTGTATGTGCCCAGTGATAGTCCGAGTATTGAATACGCATCGTCAGAAACCGACAGTATCGAGAGGCTTTTGTCCGCCTGGGCCCGTAGAAACAAATAACCGGTGGCGAGCCCTGAACAGGCGATGATATCAGGCTGCCCCGTCGTCTTTCTCGCATTGATGGTATCATTGATCTGGGTGGCGACCTGCGCCGCAGTTTGCCCACTACCGCTCAACGTCACGGTGTGCTCATACCCGCTCCCGACCTGTATTTTTACGTTCAACCCGTCAACGTTGTAGTTCTGCTGGTTAGACGCAGCAAAACTGCCGCCATACGATTCGTATCCGCCAATCATTGCGTCTTCGTATACCCTGATATCCCGGCCCTTGGGGATCGATATATCCCGCTGCCCCACCGTCTCGGTCTCGTAGCCATCTACATACGCTTTGCCTCGCTGTATCCGGATAACGCATTTTGTTTCGTCTGATGGATGTGCCAGGGCCTCCAGCCCGAACGGTTCCGTGATGAACGACCCATGTACGTCCCTGGTGCGACGCGCCAGCGTTTCGATCAATTCGGTGCGTTCCGGCGAAATGGTTTTAGCCATCACCACATTTTCAGAAAACTTCTGTATGTCGAGCTGACCTGCCTGATCTACTCCCCAAGCAATGAGATACACCAGCCGATCAGCGCCATCCTCCGCATACGCCAAGTCGACGCCTTCGTCATGATTCCGCATGTGATAGTCGTCAAGGTGGCTCTCCACATCCGGCGTAATCATTAACCCAACCGTCTCGACACCGGTTCCTGTGATCTCAACAGTGCCCTCCGGCACGTCAACGATCTGCCCGTCTATGTAGATCTGTCCCCCGGTGAATCGCCATGTGGTGCCGGAATCGAAAACCGGCTGGCAGCCATTAATGACATCCCCATTGCGGTGGGTGATATTCCCGAGATCCCGCAGACTCCGCATCAAGATCCATTGCAGGTCGATCAACTCTTGCCGCTGGAGGTGCTTGCCGGGATTGAACAGCACCGCACGCCACTGCGGCCTGCCTGACGTGTTTGACGTGTAGGATTGCAGATACGTAGACTGTACCTGCTGCCCTGTGTCGTCAAAGGTCAGGGTCTCGGCAGATACTTCCTGTAACAGATAATAGTTTTGTCCGCTGAGTTTATAGAACCGAATATGCGAGGCCGCCGCCGGGGCATTGTCCACAGTGAGCCTGATGTAGTTGTCGGCATTTAAGGTAGCGTTGCCGGTGGTGACGACAATCGGTTCCGTCGGAGTGGATTCCCCCACGAGCGTCACAAACGTCGCCCTGTAGGAATATTGAGCGGCCCCAGGCGTCCCATGGACGGATGCCGCCACGATAGGGGGAGCAATATTGTCTCCGGCCCTCAAATTATAGTCGTAGAACTTCTTCTCTAAGATTCCCATTTCTCCCCCCAGAGATTAGAATTATCTGAACTCGATTATTGCCTGCACGACCTCTTCCCGTTCCAGGCTCATCGCCGTGGGCGGCTTGTTCTCTATGTATTCCAGCACCCCTCTGCTCTGCACGTGAGCCGGAGCGAGCCACGGTCTGCCCTGGTATGCTGTTTTTGGCGCCACGCCCGTAAAGATCGCCAGTTGGCGAAATGTCCCGTAGGGCTGATCCGTGCTCGGATCGAAACGCCCCTTCACGTAGATAAACCGTGCCTGTTGCTCGATGGCGTCTACATCCTCAACAAATTTATATCTGTTGCCCTTGACCACCACATCTTCGAGAGACTGCACGAATTTGGCCAGTCGCACCATTTCTGCGGGAACAAACACGATCGCCTCTTCGATATCAACCACCCCGGGAGCAGGCGTAGGCGGCGCCTGTTCGTCGGTCCATGCAGTGGTGCGACCTATCGCCAACCAGTACGTGCTGTTTAGTTTGTGCAGTAGCGCCCGTCGTGCCCGCCCGCAATATGTTGTTATCGCCATATTCTATCCCCCTGATATTAATTCTCCACGTAGATATCGCCGCCATCGTAGATTACGTCTTGGCCCTCCCACGGGTAATCCAGGCCGTCTATCAACATCCCTGCTCCAGTGCTGACGTCTCCGCCGTCGCACGCGGTCCATGCCGATTCATAGGCTATGTCTATGAACGATTCGATGTCGTCTGATTCAATGTCGTGATAGAACCGCTCAACCACCGTGGGTGCGAATTCTTTACCCTCCATCCCATTATACGGATAAAGGCCACAGTCTAGGCTGAGCCGTCCCCACTTTCTGTCGTCCAGCTCGATATCCATCCACACGATTGGCTTGACACTGAAGTCGGCCAGCCCGCGCGCAAAACCGTCATACGGATGAATCCCACAATCAACGCCCAGCCGTCCCCACTTTCTGTCGTCCAGCTCGATATCCATCCATGCAATCTGGGTGACACTGAATTCGACCCCACCGACGGGTTCGTATGATAGGAGCACATCATCCCCGAGGGTTCCGCTATTAAGCCGCCCGTATTGCGTGTTGGCATACGAATAGGTGCCGGTTACGTAAGCGGTAACATCAACCTCACAAAGCCCGGCCAATACCGTGATAAAATCATGATACCAGCGCTCACCCACCGGCCTGAGCGTCGCAAGTTCGCCGATGAACCCGTCAGGGTCTCCAGCCCGGTCCACGGTCCACACAAACGCACCATCGTGCCAGTAGTCCGCTGCAACGAGCGCACAGTCGCGATGGCTCAAGTGCCCCTGCTTGTTCAGCACAAGCAGCAGAGAGGCATTGTCCTGATACCCGTTGATTGTAGTGGCGTGCTCCTGGGCGAGGTCGTCTATCGAAACAATAGTCCCCTTGTATGAGTAGCGTGGTACAGACCTCTTCGTATCCCGCCTATTCCTTTGATACGACCTGGTTGTCTTCCATCTATATCCGACGTGATCCGCCAACAGCCGTAGATACTGGTCGGGTGTCCGGTCGACGGCCTTGAGATCCAGAACGCCCTTTGCCCTAGCCTCTGCCTCGTCAATGGCCTGCTGGAAAACGGACAGGAACCGCTGGGCAAAATCGTCTCGATCACGGTCGAGCCGTAGCCATATCTGGGCCAACTTCTCTGACAGGTCTCTCCGGATCATTGCGCCACCGTCACCGTGATCGTTCCCTGAGTGTAGATCGTTGCCTGAGCCCCCAACAGCGAATCGGCAGGAGCGTCTATTTCAATCCACGATACACCGGCCAGCCCCGACACCGCACGATATAGGCTCGATATCTCGAGTGATGCTCCGATGGGGAGCCTGTCCGGCAAAAAAGCAGTCTCGAGCGCCGCCACTACTCTGCTGATGCAGCTCGCCTCGTTGTATCCCCCTGCCACCCCTATCCGTGCGGTCACATCTACCGGGATCTGCGTGCAATTCCTGAGGATGTATCGTTTCTCCCATGAGCCGAGATGCCCCCAGAGCTGACATTGGCCGAGAATCAGGTCTGCCAGGTAAGAGCTCATGCTGCCGCCTCCATGTGGTACCACATAGAGCACCACATAGAGGTGGGGATACTCCTGGGAAGCCTCACGGTCGAGCACCTGCACATGGAGCACCCCCGGAACGTGGGATATCAGCGTCTCGTAATCCTCCGCCGTAAGTCCCCTGCGCTGTGTCCGTGCCATCCTAGGGATGGCCCGCCTGATCGATTCTCTCGTCTCTGAAGCCGCTCCGCCCGACGCCTGCTCAATGTTCGAGGCGCTCACAAGGTCTATCAGAAAGTCTGGTAGCCCCGTTATTACCCCAGACCCACAGTTCCCCTCTGCACCCGCAGTCCGAATATATCGAAGTGAAAGAGGTCCGGTCGCAGGAGGGCCTTGTCCGGCCGCCCCATCTCCCAACACGAGCCACACCGTATCGTCGTCCCCATCCAACTCGAGCACATAGTGCCTGTCCGTGACGGTGGATCTCCAGAGGCTATCAACCTGAGTCCACGTATAGATCGGGTCAACCCCGTGCTGAACCTCAAACAACTCGTTTACTACGTTTGCCCCGAGGTTGAATTTCGGGAACCCTGTCCAGTCGACCGATTGAAACTGAGTTGAGGTAACGGTGGCCGTTACAAGATCCCCCTGGACAACGTCTACGTCGCAATACTGCTGGCTCGTCTCGATAGCTGCCGCCTCAATCGTATAGTAGGCGAGCCCGTCCGACCTCGTGAACTCGGTGTATTTCGGTATCGGGATTCTCCGCTCCACCCCAGGCAGCCGAGTGATCCTGATCCGTGTAGAGGCCGGTGATGCGAGGGTGGGGAGATAGTCGACCAGTTTTCCGAGCTGTATAAGCGAGCTACGATGGATCGCCGTAGAGAGAAACTGTTCCTGCGCAACACGATCGATATAGAGGTTGAGGAGGTCGGTCTGCCTCGCAAACAGCTCAACTAGCGTCCGCCCCGCATCAGATGGGTTGAAATCTGTATATTCAGGAAGGAGTTCCCTAATTCTGACGAGCATACGCTCAAACTCAGTCGAAAAATCCCGACCCGTATAGCTAAACGCTGGATCTGCCATTACGCCACCATCTCCATTAGAACCCTAGTCCTGGACGGGACCCTCAGTATCGTGCCGGGCTCCGGGTCGGACAGTGTATCCATGGACTCTTCGATCCCGGCTCCCTGATTAACAAGATCGTGATAATACGTCTCAGCTATTACCCACCAAAGTCGAAAATCGCCGTAGATACGATGTGCAACCCTCAACCAGGTGTCTCCCAACTGGACCCGGTGCCACTCGTCATCCGGGGCTGTACCGATTGGCTGCGACCTCCGTGGTCTCAGATGCCTCTCACCCGCCGCCGTGGTCACCACCTCACTGTTCCGGTAGCGACTACACCAGTCGTGCCCCTCGGTGTCTATGTCTCCGACAGGGTAGTGTTGCGCACGAGCCTCCCGCTCAGTTACAAACGGGGCAACCAGATTCCCAAGCGCCTGCCCTAAAATAATCTCCGGGACCAGCATTGCGATGGACTTGTTTGCGTCAATGTCGTCATCGGTAGTTCTCCAATCAATCCCCCGAGGAATAGGAATCTTGGCCCGCTGCTCCCACTTCTCGGTGGCCAGTTCCACCCACGTCTCGTATTCCTGCCGGGTGAACACATTGTTCGGGTCGTGGATCACATCGTGGATGCGACTGCCAAACTCTGGTAGCGTGTCCCGCTCGCCC
>Ga0172368_10003627_pt1 | contig 18575 bp, 19 predicted proteins | sample Lak11m_FD_114540 | JGI IMG/M metagenome (GOLD analysis project Ga0172368, IMG submission 114540) | Freshwater microbial communities from Kabuno Bay, South-Kivu, Congo - kab_022012_11m | ecosystem: Environmental > Aquatic > Freshwater > Lake | place: Democratic Republic of the Congo: South-Kivu...
CATCCAAGTGCGGCCAAATCGAGCGCAGCTTGCGCTTCAACGTCGACAATGCGGTATCCATGCCCGCGAAGCATAGCACATCGAGTCACAATATTGATACCCTTATTTCTTTACAGTGCCTAAAGTGGCATCCGCCCACACGCAGAGTTTCGGGGAGCGAATCGGTGTCCGCGCCCACGTATACGCCCGCGACGCTATGCGGGAGCCGCGTTTGCAGACGGTGCATATAGCCGTTGCGTTGGTCGCGACAATGGCTGGAACGAGCTACGAAAACCGGGGCATCCAGCCTGCGCGCACGTAGATCCGCCACCAGCTTCCGGAAGCTTTGCTCGTATTCTCTGGCATCGGTTCCCAAGCGCACGTCGGACTTGCCCTGCTGCCACAGGATTGCATCGGGCGTGAGTCGCGCGGCAACGAGATCATCAAGCAGACGACGGAACGCCTCATGTACCGGACCTTTGTCGGTCCAAGCGGCGATCGTCGTAGACTCGACAGCGAGCGGCGCCAGTATCACGGGTACGTGCAGTTCCATCTCCAGGCTAGGCGCGAGCCGCGACCAGATACTGCCGCCTTCACCGGTCATGCCGGGAAGCGGCTCGGTACTGTCGTAGCAGTGCCCTCTATAAAAGACGCGTATCCGCGCTTCATTACGCTCACTACCATGGTTGCCTGCATTCGATTGTCCCAGTACCAGCAGCACTTTCGGCGCGGGATCCCCGGCCTGCTGGCACGGGACGGCCACCGTCCGCGCCGGCTGTACCGTCGCAACGGAGCTTGCGCCAGAAACGTCGGGCCGGGACTGCAATTGGAACCCCCGGCCGGCCGCGTTGACTACGAGCAACGCCGCCGCCACGCCGGCCAGCCAACGCCTGCGGCCGAAGTCGCCATGCGCCCCCGCACGTTGCGCGCGCCATGCGTGATAGCGGTGCCGAACGCCGCGCATCGCCGGCATTTCGACCGCATAGTGCAGGGTCGCCGCGAGCGTAATGGCCGTGGCCGCGGCAAATGCGATGGCGAGGTTCGTCGCACAACCGGCTTCCTCCAACAGCAGCAGTACCGACCAGCCGATGTTTTCGTGCAAGAGGTAGAGCGGGTAGGATATTGCGCCGAACCACACCAGGACTCGGTGGCGCAGCACTGGCAGCGTCCCGTGGGCGGCGACATAGACTAGGGACCCGAAACCTGCCGCCACGGAAGCGTCGAGCGTCCCACTCCCCAGAGCGATTACACCGAGCGCCAGCAGGACAACGGCGCTCAGTTGCCATGCCGGAATCCCGCGCTGTGTCTTCGACAGGTACACGATCATGCCAACGCCGAAATAGGGAATATACGGCAGCACCAGCATATGGCTCAGTGTGTAGGGCAAGCTCACGCCCGCGAACCGTTGCGCCACTGCGTACAACAATTGCAAGCCGAGCCACGCGGAGAGGCTGAGTAACGGGCGCTTGAGCCAGCCCGCTATCCAGAGACTGAGCATGATCGCATAAAATAGTAGTTCAACTTCGAGCGACCAGTACACACTGTCCACGTCCTTGATGCCGAATAGGCCGTGAAACATGAGCATGTTGGCCAAAACCGTCAACGGCCCGGTAGTCTTGCCGGGCAGGTTAGAGTAGGCGACGACGGCGGTCGTGACGGCGACGGCGACCCAATACGCGGGATAAAGCCTGGAGAAGCGCGACAATAGAAAATCGAACGGGTGGCGGGTGCGATCGAGCGTCATGAAGATCACAAAGCCGCTGATCATGAAGAACAGGTTCACGCCCAGCCATCCCCACGGAACACCCCAGCCGGGATCCTCAATATGGCCGTAGCGAACGCCAAAACGGGTGGTGTAGTGAAATAGCACCACCATCACGGCGGCGATGCCGCGCAATGCGTCGATCTCGAGCAATCGGTCCGAGATGTTTGGCGCTCTGATGGCGGACTCCGGAGCGTCAAATGGAGTCATTGCAATGACGTGTACTGCTGCGTCGCTCGCAGAAGAACGGATGGCGCACCGACGGCCATATCCAACCGCGCCAGGATTGCTACCAACTCGTGCAGGATCGACGCAAATTTCCGCGTTGCGAAATTGCCGGGAACCCGATATTGCCATCCTCGATGCGGGCTGGACTGGAAGTCGGAAGGGAGGAGGAGCCCCGCCGTTGCGATTGGTCGATTCATCGCTGCGCCTTGCGCCAATTCTGGATCTGCCAACCCGACGCGTAGCGGTGCAGTCCGCGCAGCGCCGCCAAGTTCATCGCGCAGAAATAGAAAGGCACATAAACGATCGCCGGAAGGGTGCCGCCCCTACGCACCACCGGGTAAGCGCACAGGGCCGTCGCGTAGAAGGCCACTTGCGCGAGCAGCAGCGCCAGATACACCGGCTCCCCGCTCAGCAAGATCGAAAATGACAGAATGCCGATCAACAGTTCCGGAACTAGCCAGCGCAGCAGCTTGTGCGACAGGAAAGTAAAGGCAAACCATGAACGCGGCGGAAACAGGAACCGCCAGTTTTCCCTCACGGTCTGAAATCCGCCGGCGACCATCCTGACTTTCACGAAGAAATCGTCGCGGATGCTGATCGAAGCGTACTCATGCGACTGGGCGGCAGGCTCGTAGATCACCCGGTATCCCTGCTGGACGATGTCGATGGTGAGCTGCGCATCGTCGTTGATGATTTTCTCGTCCACCGGCCGGTAGAGCGAGCGGCGCATGGCGAAGATTTCGCCGTCGGCGTTCGTGATCGAGCGCAGTTGTCCCTCCGCAAGCTTGATCGCAGACTCGTATTTCCAGTAAAGTCCGTCACCCATGCTCGCCTGCCGCTCGTCTGCCGGTTTGATTTTCTTGACGCCGCATGCGCCGCCGATCGATGCATCCGCGAAATGCTTCACCAGCTCGCGCAAAGCACTCGGCGAAAAGTCGTTATTGGCGTCGGAGAAGACGATGATCTCGCCCGATGCGGCGCCGACGGCGCGATTGAGCGCCGCGGTCTTGCCGCGCCGCTCGGGCTGATGCATCGAAATCACCCCTTGCGCGGCGAATTGCGAGGCGATTGCTGGCGTGCTGTCGTTGGAACCATCGGAGACTACGATGATTTCCAGTCGGTCGCACGGGTAATCGAGGGCCAGCGTATTGTGCAGCTTTGCGGCGATGACGCGCTCCTCGTTGAAGGCAGCAATGACCATCGTGATACGGGGCGCGAAGCCTGCTGCCGGTTCCCCGCGGCTTGCCGGTCGCAGGCGCGCGAGGCCGATGATCAGGACCGGATACAGCAGATAATGATAGACAACCAGGCCGATGCAGACGAGGAGCAGCATTTCGATCAGATCGTGGATCATGATCGCCGCGCGCCGTCCGCTGGATGCGCGGCGCCGCTGGCCCGCTCGAGCAGCTTCAGCATATCGCGCACCCGTCTCACCTCTTCTTCGGAATCGTACAAGTACTTGTAGCGCACGCCGATGTGATGTACGAAAAACATGGCCTGCAGGATCCTCTGCGCCGGAACACTCACCGGCATCTGGCTCGCGTAGTGCGCGAAGACTTCGCGCTCGTTTTCCCGGGGCCCGGCGACAACCAGGCTGCCGAGCGCGGACAGCAGGTCGACCGATTCGCGCAGCATGCGATTGTAAAGCAGAAGGTAGAGCGGGTCGAGCAGCGGCAGCCCGTACTCATCGGAATGCTCCCAGTCGATCACGCCGAGCAGCTCCCGGGTCGCGTCATCGAAAATCAGGTTTTCAATCTTGAAATCGCCGTGGAGCCAGACGATCGGCAGCGTCATCCCCATCACGACGGCACGCACCGCCGCCTCCAGCGCCGCAAGCTCCAGCGCCACCGGCGCGTTTTGTGCACTCGCCCTGCGGAACAAGTCACCGAACAACCGTGCATAGACGGGCTCGGTGATCGTTGCGGCAGAACGGGTTTCGGAATGGAACCGGGCGATGAAATCGACCGCCTGGTCGGTCAGTTCATCCAGCCAGCGCACCGGCCGATCGATCGAAACACCTGGGAAATCGCGCATCACGAAGCAGCTTGCGCCGTCCAGCGCAAATTCGCCGAGGAAGCGCGGAATGCAGTTGCCCAGCGACAGCGGCCGCGCCGCGAGCGCGCCCAGCACCTTGGCCTCGCGCCGCCGGCGCAGCGTCGGCTCCGCCTCTCCGGTCAGGATCAGAACGTAATCCCCGTAGCGCGACGCGCCCTGACCGATGGAGAGAATCACTTTCCCCCAGTTGACGACCAGGTAGCGTTTCAGCTCGTGGCGTCCCGGCGGGATCGGCAAGCCATATGCGTCGTGCCCATTCAGCAAGCGCTCGAGCGCCGACTGGCGGGGCACGTCGTCCTTGTAGGCCACCAGGCCGTAGCCGGACGCAAAACGGGGCGCCCCCCACCTGCCGAGCGCAGCTTGCTTGAATTTCTCCCCAAACGCGAACGCGCCGATGGCCGACCGGTATCCGCCCCGGGGGATGATTTCCGCGACACGCGTGCCTTCGAGCAACAGCTGGTAGGCAGCGACGGCACCAAAACCGGCCGCGGCGAGAGCCCGCCTTACGGCATCGGCCGTCAGCGCTCGCCGGTTGGCCGCATTGCGCCAGCCGTCGCGAACGCGCAGATAACTGAGGCGATTGCGCATGCCGATATAGGCAAAGCCGTCCGGCGCAAGCGCTGCAAAGGCCGCGTCGAGCAGATCTTGCAGCGGCATAAGCTCCTCTCCATCCTGGGCGCGCCGCACGATGCTGGCCTCGAGGTCGTGGATGACAATGCCGTCGAAGGGCGGTTCGCCTGGCGCGAGGAAGTCGGCCGCCCGCCGGACGATCCGGTAGCGCGCTGCGGTCACGCCCTCCAGCGCCAGTCGCCGCTCGATCTTCTCCAGTTGCTCCGCGCGCGCATTGACCACCGTGACCTGGCGATAGAGCCTCGACAGCAGCAGGCTGGTCGCTCCCTCCTTGCAGTCGTAACACAGCACCGAGGTATCGCTGCGCCGCAGATCGAGAAGGTATTGCCATCCGCTGTGGCTGAGCATGTCCCAGCGATCGGGATCGAACGCCTCATCGGGTCGATTTTCCTTCGGCGCCGCCCGGACCGGGGCTCGTTCCGCGTGGTGTTTCGTCACCGGGCAAATACCCTTGGCATGGCTAACATGGACTGAAAGTAGGCGCGTGACGTGTAGCGCTCGACATGCAGGCGGCGTATCGCAAAGGGTTCAAACCGCCGCATCGAGTTGGTGCCGGAGAGATAACTCACCCCAAGCTTGTAGCCGCGGTGGCGCACGGCCGCCGTGACACGCTCGTCGAACTCGCCCAGGCCACCGACCGGATAGGCAATCACATCGCACGCCTTGCCCGTCTTGTGCTCGATGGTGCGACGCGACTCGCGCAGCTCCCAGTCCAGTGCGTCATCCTCGAGGGTGGTCAGAACCGGATGCGTCATCGCGTGCGAACCGAATTCAATCCCCGCTGCGCTCATTTCCCTGACCTGCTCCCAGTTCAGCGCGCCGCTACCCGAAGCGTCGTCGCGCGTATCGAGCGGTAGCAGCCGCTCGAGTTCGCGCAGGATCTCGTGGCGCTCGTCATTGCGCACACACTTCAGAATCTGCAGCAGCCGCTCCGCAGCCACGCGCCGCGATCGCACGTCCTGCAGGTCGGCGGCAAACGCGATGTCGCCCATGGCCAGCATGCCGCGCGGCGCACGGTAAAGCAGGTAGGACACTCGGTCGAACCAGAACGTGTTCCGCCCACTGATATAGGCCGTGGACAGGAAGATCGTCGCGGGCAGCCCCAGGCGGCGAAGTACCGGAAAGGCGTGTTCATAGTTGTCCCGATGACCGTCGTCGAACGTGATGATCAGCGCGCGCCGCGGCAGCGGCACGTCGCGTTCGAGCGACTCGATCAGCCGTTCGAAGGAAATGGCCTCGAAATGGCGGCGCACGAACTGCATTTGCCAGGCAAAGTCTTCGGGGGTCGCGCTGACGAGCTCCGGATCGTAGGGGAATTCGTCCTCGTTCACCATGTCGTAGACACGATGGTAAGCGAGCACCGCCAGTTGCTCCGACCTTCCAAGGAGGCCCAAACACAGCCCCGGAATCCGTGCCAGCGCGAGCGCGCGCGCCAATAACTCCCGTTTGTCCAGCCGCATTGTCCGATTCCCCGGCTATTTGTAGATCATCACGATCGTCTTTATCAAGACAAAAAACGACCCCATGCCCGCTCCTACAAGAAGAGCGTCCCTCGGTGCGAATCGCACCGTGTGCGGTAGGGCGCGGCCAACCACCGCGCTCATGGCGAGGAGCATGTAGAAGGTCTCGTATTCGAGCGTCACGAACATGGTGCTTACCAGGTAGCCAACGATGTTCAAGCCGACGGCGGTCGCGTAAGCGCGATCGATAGGATCGAGCGCCGGCTGCCGCTGGAAGAATATCTGCGACTCAAGATTCTGACTTCCATGTTACCAGTGCTCTAAAATGATCCGAAATCACCCACTCGATTTCCCGAAGACCCGATTTTCTTGACGCCGCTTGCGCCGCCGATGGTGGCATCCGCGAAGTGCTTCAGCAGCTCGCGCAAGGCATTCGACGAGAAATCGTTGTTCGCGTCGGAGAAGACGATGATCTCGCCTGACGCGCTGCCGACGGCGCGATTGAGCGCCGCGGTCTTGCCGCGCCGCTCGGGCTGGTGCATCGAAATCACTCCTTGCGCGGCGAATTGCATGGCGACCTCGGGTGTACGGTCGGTCGAGCCGTCGGAGACCACGATGACTTCCAGTCGATCCGACGGGTAATTCAGGGCCAGCGTATTGTGCAGCTTTGCGGCAATGGCGCGTTCCTCGTTGTAGGCCGCAATTATCAGCGTGATACGGGGCTCGAAGCGCACTGCCGGCGTCTGGTGGTTTGCCGGTTGCAGGCGTGCGAGACCGACGACCACGGCCGGATACAGCAGATAATGGTAGGCAACCAGGCCTATGCAGACGAAGAACATCGCCTCGATTGGATCGTAGATCATGGTTGCGGCTCGACCTGCACAGGGCGCCCGGCCCCCGTGGCTTGTTCGAGTAGCGTCAGCATTTCCCGCACGCGTCTCACTTCCTCTTCGGAATCGTACATGTACGTGTTTCGCACGCCGATGTGATGAACGAAAAACATGGCTTGTAGGACCTTCTGTGCCGAGACGCTCAACGGTATATGACTCGCGTAGCTCGCGAACACGCTGCGCTCGTCTTCCCTGAGACCCTGAAGAACCAAGCTGCCGAGAGCAGATAGCAGGTCGACCGATTCTCGAAGTATGCGGTTATAGATTAGAAGGTAGAGTGGGTCGAGCAGCGGCAGTCCGTGTTCTTCGGAAAGTTCCCAGTCGATCACGCCGAGGAGATCTCGCGTCGTGTCATCGAATATCAGGTTTTCGATCTTGTAATCGCCATGGAACCAGACGATCGGCAGCTCCATCCCCATCACGACGGCACGCACGGCCGCTTCCAGCGACGCCAGTTCCAGCGCGACCGGTGCGTTTTGCACGCCAGCCCTGCGGAACAAGTCACCGAACAAGCGCGAATAGACGGATTCGTCTATCGTTGCAGCGCATTGGGTTTCCAAGTGGAAACGCGCGATGAAATCGACCGCCTGCGCGGTCAACTCGTCAAGCCACCGGACGGATCGATCGATCGAAAACCCCGGGAACTCGCGCATCACGAAGCAAAACGCACCGTCCACGGAAAATTCACCGACGAAGCGCGGAAAGAATCTGCTCAGCGAGAGCGACCGCGCCGCCAGCGCGCGCAACACCTTGGCCTCGCGTCTCCGGCGCAGCGTCGGCAAACTATCTCCCGTCAGGATCAACACGTACTCCCCGTAGCGCGACGAACCCTGACCGATGGAGAGAAACACTTTTCCCGTGTTGAGGACCAGATAGCGCTTCAATTTGTGGCATCCCGCGGGGATCGGCAAACCATATACTGCGCGGCCGTTCAGCAATCGATCGAGTGCAGACTGGCGGGGCGCGGCATCCTTGTGGGCTACCAGACCGTAGCCCGACGCGAAGCGACTTGCACCCCACTTGTTAAGCGCGCACTCCTTGAATCTCTCGCGAAACGCGATGGCGCCTGTCGCCGAGCGGTATCCGCTCTCCGGGATCAGTGCTGCGATTCGCGCGCCTTCGAGCAAGAGTGGGTGCGAAACGACAGCAGGAAAGCCGGCTGCGGCAAGCGCCCGCTTTCCCGCGCCGGGTGTAAGTGATCGCCGATCGGCCACGTTGCGCCATCCGTCGCGGACTCTCAGATAACTGTTGCGATTACGCATACCGATGTAAGCAAAGCCGTCCGGAGCAAGTATTGCGTTAGCCCCTTTGAGCAGCTCGTCCAACGACGGCAAATCGTCTTCATCCCTAGCGCGCCGTACGATGCTTGCGTCGAGATCGTGGATGACGATGCCATCGTAGGGCGGATTGGGCAGAACGAGGAAATCGGCCGCTTTCCGGACGATCCCGTAACTCACCGCGGTCACGCCCTCAAGCGATAGTCGCCGCTCGATTAGCTCCAGTTGCTCCGCGCGCGCATTGATCACCGTGACATGGCGATATAAGCTCGAGAGGAGCAGGCTGGTTGCGCCATTGCTGCAGTCGTAACACAACACCGAGGCATCGCTGCGCCGCAGATCGAGAAGAAACTGCCATCCGCTTTGCCTGAACATGTCCCATCGAACGGGGCCGGACGCGTCGTCCGGCTGAACTTCCTTTGGCGCCGCTTGGACTGGAGCTTGAACCGCGTGGTGTTTCAATGCTAGGCCAAATACCGCGGGTATGGTTAGCATGGACCGAAAGGAGGTGCGCGAGGTGTAGCGCTCAACATGGAGGCGGCGTAAGGCAAATGGGTTAAGTCGACGTCGAGAATTCGTGCCAGACAAATAGCTCACCCCGAGCTTGTAGCCGCCTTTGCGCGCCGCCGCCATGACGCGTTCGTCGAACGCATCTGGACCACCGACTGGATAGGCAATCACATCGCATGCCTTACCCGTCATCTGCTCGATGGTGCGACGCGACTCGCGCAGCTCCCAGTCCAATGCGTCATCCTCGAGCGTGGTCAGAACCGGATGCGTCACCGCATGGGAACCGAATTTGATCCCTGCGGCACTCATTTCCCTGACTTGCTCCCAACTCAGCGTGCTGCTTCTCCCTGCATCGTCGCGCGGCGCGAGCGGCACCAACTGTTCGAGCTGGCGTAGGATCTCGATGCGTTCGCCATTGCGCACGCACTTCAAGATCTGCAGAAGCCGATTCGCTGCCACGCGTCGGGATCCCACGTCCTGCAGATCGGCGGTAAACGCGATGTTGCGCATGACCAGTGTGCCGCGGGGCGCATGGTATAGCAGGTACGCCACCCGGTCGAACCAGAACGTGTCCTGCCCGCCGATATAAGCGGTGGACAGGAAGATCGTGGCGGGAAGCCCTATTTGGCGTAGCACCGGAAAGGCGTTTTCATAGTTGTCCCGATGACCGTCGTCGAAAGTGACGATCAGCGCGCGCCGCGGCAGCGGCGAGCCGCGTTCGAGCGAATCAATGAGCCGTTCGAACGTGATGACGTCGAAATACCGACTCACAAACTCCATCTGCCAGGAAAAGTCCTCCGGCGTCGCGCTGATCAGTTCCGGGTCGTACGGGAACTCGTCCTCGTTCATCATGTCGTAGACACGATGGTAGGCGAGCACGGTGAGCCGACTGGATCTGCCGATGAAGCCCAAATACAGATCCGTAGTATGCGCTAGCGCGCGCGCAAGCACGGATAACTCCCGCTTCCCACCCTGCATCGCCCGATTCCCCTTCTAAACATAGCGTCTTGAATAATGCCGCATAATCGCCGCAACACTGCGTTTGGTTTTTGCCAGAGGTCGAAACATGAATCGACCGCGGTGAGCAATTCGCCCAGCGTTCCGAAGAAGCGGTTGTGCGTCGCCAAACGGCGTGCCAACTTCCAGACCCGTTCGATGGGGGCCAGTTGCGGGCTGTATGGTGGTAGGAACAGCAAGGTCAGAACGTTGCGGTATCGTCTCAGCAAGGGCTTGAGCAGACGGGCATGGTGGTATTTCGCGTTGTCCAGCACGATCACCATGCGCTTGGCGCGCGAGCGATGCCGTAGCAACTTCCTCAGGAAGGTTTCGAACGTGAGGGCATCGAACTTGGCGCATAGAGAGCTGACGAACTTGCCGGAACTCAGACTGACGGAACCGAAACAGGCCACCGATTTGCGCGTGGGTGCGTGGGGCAATACCGGGTCTTTGATCTCCGGAGGCACCCACATCCGGCAACGGGTACCGTGTTGCTGGAAATGGCATTCGTCCAAGCTCCACAGTTCAACGTCCTTGCGCCTTGCCAGCCGCCGCAGTTTTTTTGAAAGCCGCGACCTTTACCGGGTCGGACTGGGCTACTTGCGGTCTGGGCTTGCGCAGCCGAAATCCCATCCGGCCGAAGATGCGTTGGCACTGGCGTACACCCAAGCTCAGCCCGTAGTGCAACCGCAGGTGCTCCGAGAGAAGTTTGCCGTCCCACAGATGGGCAGCATGGCCGAATTTCGCGGGGTCGCGTCGCAAGTCGCGCCCCAAAGCCGCCCATTGCCGAGCGTCCAGCGAGGCCGGACGTCCCGGTCTCTCGCCCTCGCGCACACCTTCCAGGCCATGCGTCTCGAAACGCCCCACCCAGCGCTGCACCGTGCGGCGATCCTCACCGAACAATTCGGCCACTTTCTGGCAGCTTTGTCCTCCAGTAACCAGCAGCAGACCGTGCAGCCGATGGTCATAGCGCGACTCGTCGGAGCGGGAGATTTCTTGTTGGATCGCGATTCGCATAACTTCAGGATCAGCAATTTCCAGTTTGCGCATAACGGTGTCTCCAAGTCAGGGAACCACCGTTAGTATAAACCATTAATGCGGCATTATATATGTCGCTATGTTTAGTACATCATCACGAACATTTTTGCTACAACGAAAAACAACCCCACAAAGGCGCCTATGAGAATAGCGTCCTTCGAAGCGAATTGGACCGGCTGCGGCAGAGCGCGGCCGACGACCGCGCTCATGGCGAGGAGCACGTAGAACGTCTCATACTCGAGCGTCACGAACATGGAACTGACGAGATAACCGACGATGCTCAATCCGACGGCGGTCACGTAAGCGCGGTCGACCGAATCGATCGACGGTTGTCGCTGAAAGAATAGCAGCTTCTTCAATCCCATGTAGATAATGCCGATCCACAGGAACAGGCCTACGAAGCCCGTCTCAGCCATCACTTCGATCGCCGAGTTATGCGCAATCAGGCGGAAGCTGTAGCGAATGAAGTTGCCCTTGCCGACGCCGAAGACGGGATTGACTCGCACCATCTCGACTCCCTTGCCCCACATTTCGACTCGACGTTGTGCCGACTTATGCGAATCCGAGGTCGAAGTGACATATCCCGGTGCAACCAGGAGGATCGCGATTCCAAGCACCCCGCCGAGAACGAGCCGTCGCAGAGATATACCCCGTTTCAGGGCCACGAAAAGTCCGACGATGGCGATCGCGGTGAGGTAGCCGCCGCGCGCGCCGGTGTAATAGATCCCAAGGAGCAGCAGGGGCACCAGCATCAAGCCGAGGATCCGCGTCCACCGGCTGAACGGTGCGCCCGTGAAGAAGAGCGCGAACGGCAACGCGATCGTGTATACCACGCAGAAAACGCCGGGTCCGTCGAAGATATTGGTCCAGCGGGTGCGCTTGTCGAGGCCTACTTCGGCGGCCCGGGCATCTACCCAAGCGAATGACTGCCCGGCCCAGCCTAAGCCATTCTGACTTTGCATGTGTTGGATCCCCTCGACGGCAAGCAGGGCCGAAAAAAACAGCAACATGAGCGCTACCTTGCGCAGGCGCCCGACGTCGCCGACCGTTACGATTACGAGCCGATAAAGCAGAAACCATTTCGCATAGTTCTGGAGGATCCGAGGACTTTCGTCAGTCCATCCCGAGAGCGCCATTGATAGAACAATCCAGACAAGCATCAGCAGGAAGAAGTGATCCTGACTGTCTAGGTGGAAGATTTGCGCAAGCCTTCCGGTGAACAGGCAGTAGCCGAGCCATGCGGGGTAAAGAAAAAAATCGACGCGCACGCCGACGAACGGCTCCATCCAGACCTGGGGCGCGATGAACAAACAGAAGAAATAGAGCAGAACGAAGACCACTTACGCGTCCTTTGTGCCGCCGGGCAGCAGCTTCTTTTTGAGGAAAGCCGTCACATAAGCGGTTTCCTTCTTGTCGAAAACGGCAGAGCCGAGAAGGGCAGCCACATAGCCGAGCCACAGGAGCGATTTCGCGACGATCGCCACCGGCCAGGGAATATGCGCCAGTGCCAGCGAGACCAGGTAGAAGATCACCGCGAGCAGTACTATACCGGCAAGTCGGCGGTGCTCGTAATGGACTGGGAAAAAACGCTGTGCGACGCGGTCGGTGAGCACGAGATTGACGGTTGCGGCGAGCAGCACGCCAGCGCATGCGCCCAACAATCCGAACTGGCTGATCAACGCGAATCCGCCCACTGCACGCAGCAGCGCGTTCGCCACGCCGATATAGAAGATTTCGTCGGTACGCTTCTTGAACAGGATGCCAGACTGCAGGGGATAGCACACCAGGTTGATGATCGCCGCGAGGACGAGCAACGGCAGAATGTCCGCAGCGCGCCAGAAGTCCCGATGCGACATCAGGACCAACAGATCGTGCGTAAATAACAGGATGGCGAGTCCCAGAATACTTGCGCCGGCAAGCAGGTAGCGCACCAGGCGGGCCTGGATAGCGGCCGCATCCGTACTGTCCATGATGCTGAACCGGTACGCCCCGTACGCGCGGCTGAAGGGTTCGCCTATCAGTTCCGACAGCAAATTCGCGAATTTCGTGGCGAGCGCGTATATGCCCAGGGCTTGCAAGGTCAACATGCTGTTGATCAGGAAGCGGTCGACGTTGGCGGAAACGATTCCTACGATCGTTGTCAGGAGGAAGGGGAAGCTGTAGCGCAGCACCGGGAGCAGCTTATCCAGATGAAACGCGAAACCGCAGTGCCGCGTCGTAAAGAAAAATAGCATGGCCCAGCCCGCGGCGGCGGCGCAAAGATTACCGAGCAGAACGCCTTCCACGCCGGCGTGGAACACAACGACGAGCATCGAGTTGGCGGCCACTTGCACCACCAGCTGCGCTGCGGAAACGCCGACGAAAAAGAGCGAGTTTTCCCGCGCACGCACATACGCCTGGCAGATCTCGGAGGAGAGGCCGAAGACCAGCGTCGTCAGTATGATAAGTACCCCGTGGCTGTAGTCAGCGTTAGGGAACAACATGCGCGCGACGTCGACATGCCAGAACGCGATGGGCACTGCACCGAGGGCGCCAAGCGCCAGCGAGGCGAGCAGATTGGTGCTAACCAACGCCTGGCGGCTGCCTTCGTCGTCGTAGTCGAAATAGAAACGCAGCGTCGCGTGCGAGAGGCCCACCGACAGCACGCCCGAGAATACCATCGCGACAGCGTAGAACAGTTCCAGCACGCCGTATTCGGCGGGGCTTAGAAAGTTCGTGTAAATTGGCAGCAACAAAAAAGCGCCGGCCCGGTTCAAGACATTGCCGATCGCATAGATGGCCGAATGCCTGGCGAAGCGCCCGATCTGTTGACGGCTGGATGGCATGATGGTCGTTCAGGCCCCTGGCTCGATCTGGCGCAGTTGCAGGTGCACGGCACGCATGGTCGTGAGGTTGATCTCCTCAAAATCTTCGGTAAGATCGATCTTCATCGCACCCGCCCACCGGCGTTGCCGCGGCGCAATCGAGCCTTCCACGAGCGCAGCAGATCTTCAATGTGGAACTTCAGGCGTGGCTGCTGCAACACCAGCCACAGCATTTCGCTTGAATGCGTGGCCAGTTCGTTCTTGTAGCGCATTTCTCCTGCCATGAAGTCATAGATTTGGTTGCCGGATTCCTTGTTGAATTCGACCGCGTACACATGGCAGACGAGACCGGGACTCAACCGGCTGCCGAAATCGAAATCAAGGCCGGATTGATAATTGTAGACTCGTCCCCGGTAGATGAAATTATACAGGTAGCCGACAGCCCGCTCTCCGACGCGCAAGCGGGCGAGCTGAATGACCTTATCGGGGAATCGGCAGCGCACGAACTCCTCATGGAATCCGTCGAAAAACCGGTTCGCGAACGATCCGGACCGCCCTTTCGCCTGCCACGACCGCTGGTGGAGGCGCTTGAGCCCGGCAAGAAACGACAGCGCCTCGTCCGCCGTGGCCGCAATCTCGAATTTCAGCTCCCCGAGTTTGCCGTATTCGCGCACCGATCGGTGCAGGTTGTGCCGGGTGTTCTTGGACAGGCATTGCGCATACGGGCGTCCCGAGCGCCGCAGTTCCTCGAGATCGACATAACGGTATGGGTGCCGCACGATTCTGAGGGAAAGGTGGGGGGCGGCCCGCAAGCAGGGAAGGAGATCGAGCCGGTGCCAGCCGTTCAAATACAGCTCGTCCCAGTCCTGTTCATTGCGCAGAAATTCGATGCACCTCTGCGTCACCTGGTGTTCCATGCCGTCTTCGGCCAGAATCCCGTTGTATTCCACCGTCAGTTCGTCGAGTTCGGGTCGGCCGGCGCAGTGCAGGTAGAGGCCGCGCGAAACGAACACGCCATGGCGGTGGACCGCGCTTGCGCAGACAACACCGAGCCCGACGGGCCGCCCCCCGGACTCGGCGCGCAGCAGCCAGCGCGGAACGTCAGCGGGCAGGCGTGCGAGCCAGCTTCCGATCCAGAACCAGGACATGAAGAACGAATGCTCGCTGCGCGCCTCGAGCTCGCGCCACTCCCGCTCGAGTTGCGCAAGCGGCGGAAGCGCGACGCGTGTGACGAGGATTTCAGCGCCCGAGGCCACCTGAAACCTATCCGGCGTGCCGCGCAGCAGGAAGGCGCATCATGGGGTTACTGTGACCGCCAAGCACACAGCGGCCGCGCACGGTCAGAAACAGGAAAATGAGGAAACGCACCGCGGCACACCCGCGCCAATCACTCAGCAGCAAGGTGTGAAATATATGCGAACTCACCTCGCACAACCCTCCAATGTCGAGTTGAGCCTCCGAAAGCAAATAGTCAATCATGCGTCGCGGCAGGTTGAGGCATTCGCGGTTGCGTTCGATGTGTGGTTCGATGCTTCTTAGGAAGCAGGAAGCCGCAGGCACGGTGGATTTAATGTTTTATGGGTGGACCCGTTCAGCTAAACATAGCGACATATATAGTGCCGCATTAATGGTCTATACTTGCGGTGGCTTCCTGCGCCGGAGACACCGTCATGCGAAAAATGGAAATTGCTGATCCTGAAGTGATGCGAATCGCCATCCAACAAGAAATCTCCCGCTCCGACGAGTCGCGCTACGACCATCGGCTGCACGGTCTGCTGTTGGTCACCGGTGGGCAAAGCTGCCAGGAGGTAGCAGAGTTGTTCGGTGAGGACCGGCGCACGGTACAGCGCTGGGTTGGGCGTTTCGAGACCCGTGGTTTGGAAGGCTTGCGCGAAGGTGAGAGACCGGGGCGACCTGCCTCGCTGGACGCCCGGCAGTGGGCAGCGTTGGAGCGGGATCTGCAACGCGATCCCTCGAAGTTCGGCCACGTTGCCCATTTGTGGGACGGCAAGCTGCTCTCGGAGCACCTTCGATTGCGTTATGGGTTGAAGCTGGGGGTGCGCCAGTGTCAGCGCATCTTCGGTCAGATGGGATTTCGGCTGCGTAAGCCTAGGCCCCAAGTGGCCCAGTCCGAACCGGTAAAGGTCTCGGCTTTCAAAAAAACTGCGGTGGCTGGCAAGGCGTAAGGACGTTGAACTGCGGAGTCTGGACAAATGCCATTTCCAACAGCAAGGTACTCGGTGCCGGATGTGGGTGCCTCCGGAGATCAAGGATCCTGTATTGCTCCACGCCCTCACGCGCAAGTCTGTGGCCTGCTTCGGTTCGGTCAGTCTGAGTATCGGCAAATTCGTGCGCTCCCTATGCGACAAGTTCGACGCACTCACATTCAAGACATTCCTGAGGAGGTTGCTGCGGCATCGCTCGCGCACCAAACGAATGGTGATCGTGCTGGACAACGCAAAATACCACCACGCCCGGCTACTCGCGCCTTTGCTCAGGCTATACCGTAAGGTTCTGACCTTGCTGTTCCTGCCTCCATACAGCTCGCAGCCGGCCCCCATCGAGCGAGTCTGGAAGTTGGCACGCCGTTTGGCGACGCACAACTGATTCTTCGGCACGCTAGGCGAATTGCTTACCGCGGTCGATTCGTGCTTCGATCTTTGGCAGAAGCCAAACACAGTGCTGCGACGATTATGCGGCATTATTTAAGACGCTATGTTTAGTCCAGTATGCACCCAGTATAGGCGATTGAAGCTACGCCTGCAAATGCAAACGAACCATATGGCAGATGCTCAACCGACAATCAAAGTCCGCCCCCGCATCGCGCAATGCTCCATCGAACTCCCCTACATTTTCATAACGCTCGTGGCGCAGAGGTTCGGTCGAGTTCTGCACTTGGTTTCACCTGATTTTCTGCGAGAAAAAACTGTCGGCGTAGGGTTTGCCCGCACGGGTCGAAAATGATACTGATATTTCTGGCGTTGGATACAATTCGCTGAGCAGGGCACCACGGTGGAACCGCTGGTAAGCGCTGTACGTCATGCAAAGGAAGTGACAGTCGTACACCCGCGCTTCGGTATCCAACGCGTCCATATAGTAGCGCCCGCGCCGCCCATCACGACCCGATGATCAATCGGTCCTCGCACAGGTGAGCAGCGCACCCTTGCCATCGCACACCTGCGCTATGCCAATGACCGGAATCCTTGCTTTGCCACCACAGCGCCGCGCGAGTGCCAAAGCCAATGAAACGTAAGCGTGCGAGTTGTAAGAAGCGGAGATATTGGAAGGCCTTTAGCGACGGAGCATTTATGGTGTGAGACACTTGTGCCTGTTGACAGAAATAGTCCATAACAACGCTGGAACTTGCACTATAATTCGAAAGCCGCACGATGGTGCAGCCGCCAATGGTGCTTCGCAGGTTAGCCTTCTATTGTCATGCCACCTTGGTTGCCTGTTCCACGAACGCCCGCACCGCAGGGACCGTGCTTCATCAACCACAAGATCGAATGACGAAGATCGAAGAACGGTTCACAGAGTTGGACCTGATGCGCTTCCTCGCGGCATTGTCCGTCATGGTCTACCACTATAAGACGAAATACATCGAGACACTGCCGGTGGATTCGGTCGCCGGCGAGGCCATTTACGCGATAACAAAGTTCGGCTATCTGGGCGTGGACCTGTTCTTTATCATCAGCGGGTTCGTGATCTACTGTTCTGCCGCGGGCCGAAACCCTGGTCAGTTCGCGATCTCGCGGATTACGCGCTTGTTCCCCACGATGTGGGTCTGCATGACGTTCACGGCCGCGTTATCGCTGCTACTCAGAGGCGATGCAAGCAATCTGACGCTTACACAATGGCTCGCGAACTCTACCATTTTAAGCAAGTACCTTGGACAGGAGTACATTGACGGCGTTTACTGGACGCTGGAGATCGAGATCAAGTTTTACTTTATGGTATTCGTGCTGCTGGCCGGTGGCGCGTTTCGGCACGAGCGGATATGGCTTTTCATATGGCTCGCCGCGACGATCGCCTTTGTTATCTTTAAGCAACCTTTTTTCATGGGTTGGTTTATCTCGCCCGAGTACTCCTCTCTTTTCATTGCTGGTATTACCTTTTTTCTTGCTCGGCACGAGGGGCTGCAGCCGTTCCACGTGACCGTGCTGCTAATCTCTTTCGTGATGAGCGGCCGCTACGCCTTTTTGACGGTCAGCGATTTCGCGCGCAACGTCACGACATCGGACCGCTGGACCGCCGTACTAATCGTGGCGGGCTTTTATATTCTATTCCTGCTTATTGCCACGCGGCGCTTCTCCCTGCGCCCCACGCCATTGCTACTCGCACTCGGCGGAATGACCTACCCGCTCTACTTGCTGCACAATAGGATCGGCAAGGAGGTATTCGACGCATTCAAGGGGGCGTTTGCGGCACTCCCGCTCCTCCTGGTGATCGCCGCGCTTGTGATGGCGGCCTCGCTGTTCATCCACCTCGTTCTCGAGAGGCAGATCGCCAATCGCCTAAAGGCGGTGCTCATCAACCTGAAGGATAGGATGCGCGTCAGAATAATATGATTATGTTTTCTTGCGTGACTTTGGCAAGAGCATGTAGTTCCAATCGTCGTGAAAGCTGGCCCGCTTCATATTCATCGCAGCTAATTCTTGATCGGAGACCTTGATGCCCGTGGGGTACTTTCCGGAATCCAAATTGGCCCGTATTTCTGGCCTGCTTGTGCAGTGGTTTCGGCTATCAAATTGATGATTACATCGTGACTCACCGACGGCCGACCGCGCCAGTTCTGGGTGCTGTAGCTGAACATGCGATGTTCACGCGGCCTATGCTGTTGCAGTATCATCCTCAGTTTTAGGGAGTTACAGCGTGATCACTCCGATCATTCTATCCGGCGGCTCCGGCAGTCGGCTGTGGCCACTTTCAAGGACACTGCTGCCGAA
>Ga0172368_10003628_pt1 | contig 18569 bp, 12 predicted proteins | sample Lak11m_FD_114540 | JGI IMG/M metagenome (GOLD analysis project Ga0172368, IMG submission 114540) | Freshwater microbial communities from Kabuno Bay, South-Kivu, Congo - kab_022012_11m | ecosystem: Environmental > Aquatic > Freshwater > Lake | place: Democratic Republic of the Congo: South-Kivu...
ACATCATTCCGTCATAGTTTCGCTTATTTTGCTCAATTACTGATTCCAAAAAATTGATTCTTTCCTCACTCTTTTTTATTGTTTCATTGAGATTCCTTACCTTGCCATTTTGCAAGAAAATTAGCTCATCTTTCCCCTTTAACTCTGCTCGCAGTTTTTGCTCCTGCGTGAGCGTTTTTGCTTTTTTCATAGCATTATTTTTTAATATTTACATACTTAGTTATTACGATTCCGACCCCTAAAACCACGAGATACAGGCTTATTTCTCCGCAACCGCACTTACAAGAAACTGTGCAGATTTTTAGAAGATCAATTTGCTTTACTGGTATGTCCGGGAAGTCCTGCCATTGATAAACTTTGAAAAATTTAATCATTGTTTTTTGTATTTTTTATAATTATAAATATTTAATTCTTTCACACACTCGCAAGGTCGCATACCATTTTCTCCCTGTTCCCAGCCATTCGTGCATTTTCCACACTCCTTGATTCGCGCCTCCCTAACTTCCGAATATTCCTTTTCCTCCTTTGAAACGCAGTTGCATTTTTCTCCGAGATTATGCCAATTTCCCTGCTTACACTTCCATTCCCGATTTTTCCGGCGTATCAAGTCCTCCATATCCTCCGGTGGGAAAACTCCTAAAATATCCGCCGTATTCACTGTCCTGCCTTTTAGTGGAACAAATCCCTTAGCTCCGGAATGTAATTCTTTTTCAAAATCCTCCGCTCCCTCTTTGCTCAACCACACCTCAATTCCATTTCTCATCACGACGCATTTTTGTTGTGTAGCCAGTTGATTATTCATATTTTTTTCCTGCAAATTGATTATTATTTTTTTGTTTATCAAAATAGGCTTTGAACTGCGCCAGTTTTTCTTTCATCTGCCACGGCGTAGTCGCCATAGGCGCATACGGCTGTCCGTGGCTCGAGATAACCATTTCAGCCATTCTTAGAGTTCCGTCCAAAGTGAATTTATCTATCATCTCCTGCGCCGCTTTTCTTGAAGTCTTATTTCCCCAATTAAGGGTAGGATTTATTTTTGCAAAAATTTCTAAAACTTGATTGATAGGATTTTTCTCTTTTTCCTCCTCCACCACCGCGACGCTCGCGTCGCATAGTTTATTTCTATTTAACTTCTCTTTATCTTTACTTAACTTATCTTTAGCGCGAGTATTCGTCGAGTGTTCGGCGAGTGTTTTCTTTTTAATCTCCAATTCTGGCTTGAATTCGGGATATTTTGGCTTAGATGGGCGGTCAACTCGCTGATATTTGAAGAAATTTTTGATATACCAGTATTCGTGTCCGTCAGCACCTCTAAAAAGTATGATCTTACTGCTCGTCGATAACTCGTCGAGTAATGTGCGAGTGTCTATTTCCTCATAGGGGAACACCTGCGCTTTGATCCACGCCGGACGATTTGGAAGTGTTGCAAAATTATCATCACAGATATTCCAAAGCCCCATATAAAGCAACCTCGTATGAGGGTTTAGCTTGGCTAATTCTTCGTCTAGCCAAAATTCAGGGTTTAGCATTCTGTTTCGTGCCATATTTTTATTTTGCAATTTTCTAATATCAAAGTGAAAAACTAAAAACCGATTACCGGCTGAACAAGCGTCGTGAAACGCTGACCGATAATCGGGTGCTAATTTTCCAGTATTGAGTTGTTTCACGATATTTGTTCATATACCGACATAATAGCACACCAAAAAAATCGTGTCAAGTGCTAGTGTTTATGCGGTATAAAACTACTTATCCACAGCCTCCAATTCTCATATTTTTTATCTGCGAAAAAATAATTTTTTGGCGAGGGATTAGAGTTCCGCGCGCGCAGTTATCCGTTCCCTCGCCGATTACTGCAAAAGCGTATTTCGGATTATTTCACATAATTGTTATACATCTGATAGCGGTTGGCTGGCTTTTCTTCTTCTGACGGCATCCAACCCTCAGTGATCGGATTTTTTCCTTGCCGGATACGTTTGACTGTTGTCGGTTCGACAAGACGTTTCAAGTATATTTGCCATTTATAATCTCCGCGCTCATAGTCCGTTCCGGCTTTTTCGTATTCTTCTTGGCTGGCAAGGAATTTGAGCATTAAGCCGAGATTTATCACATCTTTCCATACTGGCTTGTTTGCCGGATTCATCAGATTTACCCAATAATCAAGAGAAAATAGATTTTTATAATCCTCCATTTGCTGTTTCCACCTGTCGCGGTCGCCGAACATCAAGCTCATCAGGATAAAAGCCGATACCCACCGGACAGTCTTTCCTAAGTCCTTGTTGTTGATTACCTTGCCTTGAATGCCTTTCTCGTTTTTGAGAGCGCTTGCCGCACCCCCTACCCAATTTACCCAGTTTTCAACTCTCGTCGGAAGCCACGTCAAGAACATATACATCGTTTTTCCGAGAGCGTGGCGACCATATACCGGACTATCAAATGATCCGTAGAGCGGTTGCGCTTCTCCGATTTTGTGCCGGATTTCGCTCATTCGCTTATCGGTAATAACTCCGGTTTTGTATTCCTCCTGAGTAAGTGATGATAGAAACGCCGTTCCGCGCAGATAATGTTCGCCCACCCCAAGCTGGAAGAATAAGATTTTATTCGTCAGTTCCGGAATGGTGTGCATAAGCTGGGTCATTTCGTAGGTTACGTTTTGATTAGCCACGCGGTATTTTTGGATCAACTTGAATCCTTGCGGAGTAGCATAACGCAAATGACCTTTGACCAAACTATCTTTTGTCAGGATTCCGTAGGCGGCGTAATTATCGACTGTTCCGACGGCTATGTTGAAGATACCGGACGCGATATTTCCGGCAAGTAACTTGATATACTCCCACGTCGTCGCCTTTTCTAGCACCTTTTTGATCGTCGGGTTAAACGCCTTGCCCTCCGGTCGTCCTTTGGCTGATTGCAAATATCTTCGGAAGAACGACTGCAAGTTCGGCGGCAAAATGTTCATTACGGCGTTGGACTGCTGATAGAGGCGATCAAAATTTTTCTTCATAAAATACACGCGTGCATAGGTTTGTAGAGCTTTGCGTAGGTCTTGTGAGAAGCGCGCGCCTTTTCGCGGTAGTCCGAATGGGTTGAATACCCGGTTGGCGACTATAAATTCAAGGTTGGCGGCTATTTCCGGCGGCAAATCCTTATAAAGGTCAGTCATAAACGCTTCGTTGAAGAACTCTCCAACTGCCTGCCCAAACCCGACGCTTTTCACGGCTTCTAGAAAATTCTGCTTGGTGTGCGTGAAGTAGTATTTCCGCAAGCGTTTAGGTTTCATCACTTCGATACTGTCGGCATAGAATTGGATCATCTCGTCGGCGAGCGCCAGTTCTTTTTCGGTTAATTCTCCTTTGGCAACTCGATTTTCAAGATAACCGATAACCTTTTCGTCCATTTCCGGCTTTCTAAATTTCGTCAGTTTTCCGGAAGCGTCCTTGTAGAGATTGCCCATTTTTTCATTGAACGCCTCGAACTCGTCCACGAAACGCCGTTCTGCCGTTGTGAATTTGTCATACATTTTCTTAGTGATCTCGTTCTTAATCATCACTAAGCGGCTGGCGCGTGTCAGATTCTTATTGAGCAATCCGAGCCAGTTTCCGGTAATATCCACGTTCGCCATACTTTGCTCAACGTCGCCCATAGTAACGAACTCTTTATCCTGCAAGGATTCCGGCAAAATGTCATTGATTTTCTCGCGCTTAATGTCGGAAACAAGGATAATCCGGTTATTTTGGTCTTGTTTTAGCGTCAACGCAATCGTGCGGAGCTGTTTCAGTTCGTCCATTGTAAGCTGTCGCATTTTCACGCGGTCGTCCTTTGAAACGTGCTGGATAACCTGCCGGAGCATAGCGCCGTTGACGCGCGGATTGTCAGTATTTTTCGTAGCTTGGTCTATCATTCCACGTTTCAAAAACACTTGATATACCTCTTTCATCAGTTGTTTTTTCTCGGCGGCGATTTCCCTGCCTTTGGCAATTTCTACCATTCTATCCACTTTGGCGATCACAATGTCAACATCAGCTTTGTTTTTAGCATTGATAACCGCACGCAAAAGCTCGCCTCGATTCTTCGGAGGTATATTTTTGACGATATAGTTGCGGATTTCCTTTTGCACTTCCCGGTAATTTTCTTTCGTTACCTTTGTAGCAAAGCGCTTTCCGAGCGTAAATGCCTGCTTGGTCATTCCGCGCGTCAGTTTTTCATCTTCCAATGAGTTCATTGCCGGAGCTTTGCCCTCATAGAACTCGCTATATACCTTGCGGTAAAGGTTAATTACGCTGATTCTCCCCTCTTTAACGAGTGGTTTTTCCTTTTCTTCCAAAATAGATTTCATTCGGGTGTATGAGCGGACTGGAACGCCTGCTCGTATGTGGGAAGAAACGAGTGTTTTTTGCTCTCTGACGGCTTCTTCCTCGGCGGCATACATCCGATAGGTTTTTTCGTCCAAAGTCGCTAGGAAGTCATTTTTGCCCTCCTGCAACCCCTCCACGAGCCTGTGTCGTCCGTCCAGTATGTCATAGCCACCCTGCGGATTGGATTTTAAGAGAATCGGCAAGTAGGAGTAAGATTTTACGCCCTGTTCCACATCGCGCATCGCGTCAAATACTTCCGGGTCGATATTGATGTCGGAAAGCGAAACGCTGATGATCGACATTTCCGGTTTTGCCCCGAAGTTTCGCATATAACTTTCGGCGCGCCTCATTTCCGGGGTGCGATAATCCCTACCCTCAAAGAATTTCGAGCGGCTGTCATATACCTGACGCATAATATCCATAGCCGACACTTCCTTTTTGCCGAAAAGTTTTTCCGATACCCGGTTCATTAAGTTTATAAATTGTTCAATAAACCTCTGAATATAGGCAATCAGTTTGTTTTCCGAGTATTTTCCTTTGTTTTGAATATACTCTTTGGCGGCTTTCGTAACGAAATATTCTTCGGACAATGAAGAATAATCGCCGTTGTAGTCCACGACATAAAGGTCATATCTCCAATGCCCCTGCTTGTTTTTGCCGAATAGCTCTCTCTTTTCCTCGATAGAAATTTTCTTCCATTCTTCGAGCGCTTGCGACTTCTCTTGGTCGGTAAGATACATCCACGCCAAGTGTCCGGGTTCGTGCGCGACTGCTTCTTCCATTGTCGCTCTTTCCTGATCCTGCGCGATACTAATAGTTCCGGTATATTTGTTGAAAAGTCCAGCCGACGCTAGGCTTCTGCCGTCCACCACGTCAATAAGGTCTTTGGACGCGTTCACAATAAGCCGTTTCGCCAAAAATGGATTCATATCCTTTTTTAGCTTCGCCACTTCTGCCATAATTTCCTCCTCGCTCAACCTGCTGTCGATAGCTGAATCGCTGATAGATTTCATTTTTTCCGGCAAAACCCCGACACTCACTTGCCCCTCGTGGGTAAAGAACGCTTTTTCAGCCATATGCAACACCATATCCGAAAAGTTGTTCGTTCCGGAAATAACCTTGAATTTTTCCTCTTTGGCGACTTCCAATTCTTCTTGGAACTTCGTCGCCAGCTCTTCAAGCTGTTTTTTGATGTTACCCAGCTCGACTTCCTTTTCCGCGATCTTCGCTTTGACTTCTTCTAGGTTGATGTCTTTTTTAGCCAGTTTGTCTTGTTCTTCTTTCAATTCCTCTTTGCGCTTGCTGACCTTTTCAGCGTAATAAGCCACATCGGAAGCGTCGTCGCGGTCTTTGGCTTCTTGCTTGTATTTGGAATAATTCTCAATATCCTGTGTCAGTTCGTCGATTTTTTTGGTGCGCCGTTCAAGGAACGCGATGTCGGCTTCGGCGATAGCTACTTTGTTCTCGACTTCTGCCTTGTCATACTGATATTTTGCTTCTACGCGCATTACCGGGTCGGTAATAAGTTCAAATTTCATTCCCTCAAAGTCGATGTCGGACACGTCAAGATTGTCGCCCTTGTAGCTGAACACGTTGGCGATACGGCTTGCCTTTTCTTCGAGTTTTTGGAAAATAAACGGATCAACGGAGTTCTGCACGAGCGGATAATGGATTCTCACTTTGTCATAGAAACTGCCCTGCCTCCACGTTCTCCCCTCGGCTTGAATCATATCGGTCGGATTCCATTGGAGATAGAGATTATAGAGGTCGGTTGAGTTTTTTTGTAGGTCGATACCCTCTTTGACTGTTCCGGAAGCCAGCAAAATCTTTACCTCTCCGTTTTGGAAGCGGTCTTGAATGTCGTCTTTTACAGCGTCGGAACTGGAACTGTCGATAATTTCCACTTCTTCCGGCTTATATTTCAACTCTTTGATGAAGTAGTCGCGGATCGGACGGAAAAGCTCGATTCCCTTTTCAGAGAAGATGATCTGACCGACGCTCGGATTTGCTTCGTGCGCTTTCTTAATAGCCTCGACTGTATATTTTATCTTCGGGCTGTTCTCCACAATTTCTTTCGGGCTGGCAGATGAAAGCGGTTTTTCGCTGTATCGGCTCAAATACGGAGAAAAGGTTATTTTTTGGAGTTCGGAAATAGCGAGAAGCGTGCCGCCCTCCTCTTTGAATTTCGGCGAGAAAAGCTCTTGCGCCTTTTCGACATATTCGGCTTGCATTTCGTTCATTTTGAGATACGGCGTGAGCTTTGTTTTTTCCGGTCGCGGTATTCCGGCTTCGCCTCCGGTGCGGAAGTCAATGTATTCACGAACGAGTTTTTGAAGCTGTTGGAGATTACTGAATTTCCTGACCTGATCCGTCATAGACACGCTTCCGTTTGCCTTGATAGCGTATTTGCTCTCAATTTCACAGAACAGTGAGATAAAGTCGTTGATGTTCTTAATTCCTAACTGTTCCAGCCGGGATTTCGCCATAAGGGAAAGCATTGAATAAATCTCGATAGGAGAATTATTGAATGGTGTCGCGGTCAAAAGAAACACGTTGCGACCGCCATTCTGCCCCAAAACATACTGGGTAGCGAGATAGGTTTTTAGTCCGCGTTCGCTCATCGCGCCGTGGATAGCTCCGTATTCGTTGGACGACTGCCCTCTCTCTCCTTTGGCTTTCGCTTTGGAGAATATGTTTTTTGAGCGGTGCGCCTCGTCTATGGTGATGTGGTCGAAACCGAACTGCTCGAAAGTGAGCGGATAGTCCGTCTTTTTCATCGCCATTCCGACGACTTCCTCGGTCTTGGCTTTTTCGATTTCCTTTCCTCGTTTTGATTTCTTGCCGCCAGCGTCGTAAAGCACATCCTCCAAATTGCTTGTCAGTCTGTCGTAGGTTTCGGCGGCGAATCCTATGCGTTTGAATCCGTCCTCGGTAATGATTGAGATAGAGCCGTCTGCGATTTTAAGGTCTTGCGGTTTTCCCTTGTATTTGAAATTTCCTCCCAAATTAGCAAGGTCATTGATTTTCACGCCCGGCATACTTTCAGCCAAATCGCGAATCCATTTTGATTTCAGATTTTTCGGCACGATAATCAACGGCTTCTTAGCCCAACCTTTCCGCATAACTTCGCTGATCGCGGCAATTCCGGCGAGCGTCTTGCCAACACCCACTTCGTAAGCCAAAAGCCCAGTTCCCTTATTCACAAGGAAAGCCGCTCCCTCCATTTGAATCGGACGGATATTGAAGTTCTTTTTATAGAATGTGTCGAAAAGCTGTATTTGTAGCGGATATTTGGTGTAGTCCGGTTTTGCATAGCTATTGAAAGTCCGGTTGAATTTATCAGCTATGCTCGTTTGATCGGCTTCTTCCAGCTCCTCGTTGTAAAATTTCTTGAAAAGCTTATTGGCTACTCGACGACGGCGCGTCCTCTCTTTGGCGTTTTGTTCGACGTTTCCTCCCCGGACTGGCTGTCCGTTCAAATATCCGGCAATTTCCCAACGGCTTGACCCCTCTAACGCGTCGTGCGGCAAAGATTGAAGCCACTCCGAGAAATTGTCGATAAGAGATTTTCCATTTAAGAGCTTGATTTCTTTCGCCATTTTGTCGATAGGCAGAACTGTTATCTGCTTTATCGTCATAGCGTCAGGCTTGATTGCCTCTAAATGCTTCTTTTGCCTCTCATACTGTTCGGCTGACAATTCGTCGCGGTCGCGTTCTAACTGTTCCAGTTTTTCGTAGATGTCGCCCTGATAGTAATTGAAGTCGGTATAATATTTTCCGCTATGAAAATTAAGTTTTGATTTCTCAAATTCGTTGATGTCAATAGCCCGGATACTGCCGTCCTCCTGTTGCAAGTCATAAAGCCTTTGGTCTTGCGGTTCGAGTTTTTCTCCTTGACTGTAAATCTCGATATTCGCCTTTTTTGTTCCGATAACAATATGCGGATTTTTCGAATCGCGTTTCAATACCCCCTTAACTTCTACGTCCTTTTTAGCAACGGAAGCCTTTGTTTTTTTTACCTTGGCGACGCGCGTCTTGCGGATAGCCTCTTTTTTAACTTCCGGCGTGAGCGGTTGCTCCATTTCCACAAGTTCTTTATCCTCGTCGTTGAACTCCTCTACTGCTTGCTGTTCTGCTACTTCCTCATCAACGACGAGTTTTTGAATAGCCTCCTGCAAATCTCCCTCGACGTATTTTTCTATACCGAAGCGCCCCTTGCGTTCGGTTTCCTCTCCTAATATGTTTTCCGGATGAAGTGTGAAATAATAATCGTTGCTCAAAATCTGTTCGCGTGTGTAGAGGTCATTTTTCGAGCCGTCTTTTCTAATAATAACAATATCCGTTCCAACGTCAGTCGTTCCAAAAGCGCCATTCGGAAGCCGATAAGCCGCGTCCAGTCTTCCTAATTTAGCTATCGTTTTTCTCGCATAGTCCAATTTTCCGCGCAGGAATCCGCTCGGAACGACCATAGCCACGACACCGCCCTCGCGCGTCAGATCAAGAGCGCGTTTCAAAAAGTATTCTTCATAACGACCGATTTTCGTTTCTTCTCCCAGTCCTTTGTATTTTCCCCGGTGTATTCCGTAAGGTGGGTTTCCAATTACCACGTCCGCATATCCGGTAGCATAATTTGTCTTGTTCCCCTTTTCGTCAATGAAAGTCGCCTCAAACGGCTGATTGATAATTTTCGCGTCCGGGTTGAGCGCTTGCGCTATCTTGGCGCTGATCGGGTTAGTTTCTAGCCCGACAATTTTAATGTTTTTCGGCGCGCTCTCAATGAAGCGTCCAGTTCCGGCGCTTGGCTCAATAACCTGCTTAATATCGCCAATAATACTCTGCTTTACCAGTTCCCAAACCTTATCGACAATGATTTTCGGCGTGTAATATTCGTCCAAAACTCCGCGACCCTCTCCCTCTTTCTGACCGCCTGACCCCTCATATTGCCGGAGCAACGCTTTTTCTTCCTCCGTGAAAGTGTCCTTTGAATTGACCAGCTTTTCTATTTCTGTTTTACTCGCTTGCTTGGCTGTCGCTTTTTCTTCTTCGGGCAAAATCGGCGCGCTTTCTTCTTCCGGTGCTTCCTTTTGCCACTTTTCAACGAACGCGTCCTCGGCTTTTCCTTGCTCGTCGAGAAGTTCGTTTAATTCCTTTTCCAGTTTAGGCGCTTCTGTTTTTTTAGCGTCCTTTAACAACCGCTTTATTTCCATAATGCGGTTCTCATTTTCTCCGTATTTTTCGGCGTAATTTTCCGTCCAGTCCTCCTCTGCCGCCTGTTGAGTTTCCTCCGGAAGTTCTTTTACGAGTTGTCGTTCTGCAAGTCGCTTTCGAGATTGACCAGAAGTGTCGCTACCGGGCTTTTGTCCTTTTCCTGCATTCTCTTGATCGTTCTTTCCAGCCCCGGCTTGTTTTTCTCCGCCCACTGGTAAAGAGCCGGGAAGTCCTCCCTCGTTATCTCCTCGCCCAGTATTTTTAGCGAATTGTTCATAAAGTTTTTTCTTATTAGTTATTACACTCTCCTTTTGATTATCTGTCAAGCCCTCGCCTACTTTTTCGAGTTCCTTGATTTTGGCGGCTGATATTTCGCCGACTTTTTGCTGTGCGCCGTCAATATTGCTTTTGTTCTGATATTCCTTGTAAGCAACCTTAACATCGTCTAAAAAGTCAATTTCTTCCTGAATGTCTTGCTTGGCTTCCGGCGTGGTCGCCAGTTTCTTCTTGCGAAGCAACTCGACTTTTTGCTCTTTGATTTTTCCGAGTTCGGTATCTATGCGCTTGTTATTCTCCTTGATCTGCGTAACGAGTTTTTCCGCTTTCGGAGAAACTTCGTGTTCCGCTTTCGATAAATCTTCCAATGCCTTGACTGATTCTTTCCTGATTGATTCCGACTGATTGTCAATTTCGTTCTTGTCCTCAAAAACGGCTTTGCCAACTGTATCACTGACCGCAGATTCTCTTTCATTTATGGCGGTCTGAACGAATTGAATATCTTGCTGGATAGCCGCTTTTTGATCCGGGCTTCCTTGCTGTTCGGCAGTCGTCAGAATTTTAAGCGCATTTTGTAAATCAGCGCTCGATAACGATTCCCTGATTTTTTCGGCTTTGGCGGTATCGTTAGTGTCTAATGATTCCAAAAGTGAAATTGCTCCCTCTGAAACGGCTGGCGCTTCCTGCGGAGCTTCTTCCGGAGGAGTTTGTTCTCCTGAACCTTGCTGTGCCTGCGTTATCATTTCCACGTCCTGATTCGGAAGTGGTGCGCGCTCGGCGGTAATTGCCGGAACAACACCCATAACGCCACCAGTAATTGCTCCGCCATAGGCGCTTTCCGCTACGCCCTCCATAACATTTCTGTTCGGGTCAACGCCGGATTGTTTGGCGATTAAGTTTTGCGCGAATTGTTGAAGTCCCTCGGTTGACCCCTCCTGAGTTACCTGAATCAACACATCCTTTGGAACTTCCAAGAGCGCCGTCCGTAAAAATCCTTGCGCGGCGCGTTTCCCTCCTATTTTTGATAAAAATCCCTCCAACGGCAAAGTTTCCAAAACACCCGACAACGCTCCATAAATACTGGAAAGCTTGTCAGCTTCGCTAATATCTTCCGGCGTAAGGTCTTTAACTTCTATGCCCTTATTTTTAGCGATTGTGGAAGTGTAGTCCTCATAAGCATTACCTTTTTCCATAAGCGCCATTGTCCCCATCATCGCTGGCGCGCCTCCTCCGGTCGCGACTGTTGCCGCGAAACCGGGGATCATAGAATAAATACCGCTCACAAGTTGAGAAGCCGCATATTTAGGATTCTTGGCTAAATCCCAGTTGAATTTTCCGTTCTCATCTACCAACGGCTGTTGAAGTTCCGGAATAATTGCCTCTTTATCGGTTAATCGCTCTCCCTCTGTTTTCATCATACCCTCCATTCCTTTGCCGAAGTCCTCTACTCCCTGACCGACAAATTTTTTGACCGCCATAGCTCCTTTTCCAAGAAGATTATCCTCTTTGATTCGGAGAATATTCGGCTGATCTCCAAATTTTTCGGGATTTTCTTGGATACTGCGACCAACTCCGGCAATTCCTTGCCCGATATTTTCCAGTCCTTTATAAAAAGTTTGCGTTGAAATTGCGTCTAAATGCCCCAAAAAACTCTTTTTTTCCTCGTGTTCTATCTGATCTACTGGCTTTGAAACTGGCGGTGTTTGCTGTTCCTGCGCGCGCCGCGCCGCTTCTGCCTCCATTACCTTGTCTATTTCCGGCTTTCGTTTCTTTTTCCAATCATCAAATTCCGAAGCAAGCCGTGTGCTTGTCGGTTTAATCGGTTGCGCCCCAGTAGGTGCGCTTCCACCATTACCGCCTTTCCAACCGGAAAAGCTGTCCAGTAATCTGTTTGCCATAGATTGTTTGCGTTAGCTGATTATAAAACTGTTTCATCAGCCGCAAGCCAATCCCAGCCGAACAGTCCGGTCTTTTTCTTTTTGACCTTCGTGCCTGACCAATAGTATCCGTCAGAGCCTTCATCGGCTTTGCGTTTGATCTCATTATCTTTATTAGTTTGTTCTAACTTGATTTTAGCAAGTTCCTGCGTCGGCGACAATGCTCCCGGCTTCACCGGATAGTTGCCAGTTCCGAAAGCGGTGTTTAACTGGACATCAGCATAAGAGCCAGTCGAAACATCAACGCCTTTTTCTCCCAAAAACTTGGAGATAGTTTCCCAGTCCGTGCCTCCGTTCCTAAGTTGATTGATTGTCGCTGTAATTTCCTGCTCGGTATAAGATTTGTTTCCTGCTGACGCTGATGCGCGAGCATTTTCGATATTCCAGCGACGATTATTTTCTTCGGTATCAGCCAGTCCTTTTTCCCTATCCCAAATAGCCATTTTATTTTGAAATTCGTCTTGTCGTTTTGCCGCTTCCGCGCCAAAAAGTCCAGTCCACTTGGTAATATAGTCGGAATAAACGCCCTGACGACGAGTTCTCTCGTCAACGAGGTTTTTCCAGCCCATCTCAACCCCTCCCTGATACTTTTCAGCCAAAGCGCGTCTTGTAAAAGGGTTTGATATTCCCTGATACATATCCAGCCCTTTTATAGCCGCCCCAAAAGTATCGGACTGCGCCTTATTGATCGCTTCGTCCAACTTCGGGTCTTGCGCTTTTCTAAATTCGTCGGTCAACTGAAAAGGGAGTTTAGCGACCGCCTCCTTGAAATTCGCGACATCTGATCCCTCCTTTTGCAGATTGCCTGCTTCTGCCCACAAATCTTTGTATGATTTTGCCATAGTTTTTATTCAAATTACATTTTATTTCCAGCTAGGCTATAAGCGCTAGGTTGCGAATAATAGGTGTTGGCATTTCCGTAATAACGCTGTGCGCGCTGATTTTTATACCAAAGCTGACCCTCTTGGATAGCTGACTTCATTTGTCCGACGATTGAACCCTCCTGCGTTTGTCCGGCTGACTGATAGCCTGCTCCCTTGATTCTTTCCGTTCCGACAGAACGCTCAACACCCCTGACCTGATTATTGACATTCGTTTCGTGATCCGACGTAATTTCTCCCTCCTGCTGTGTCCGTTCTGATCCGATAGCGCCACCGCCTGCCGCCAACGAGAAGCGCGCGCGCCTCAAAGAGCGGTCATAGCTCACACTTTCCGCTTCGCTCCACGCGTTCAAATCTTCGAGTTGATTCGCTATTTCCTGTTCAAAATATGGCTTGTATAAGGCTTCGGACTGAGTGTAATCCTCCGCTTCCATATCCGGAGTGTAGGTCGTTTCAAAGTCCGGCAGAACTTTTTGCTGTGCCGGGGTGTTCTTCATAATCGCTTTCAAAATGTCCTTGTAGCCTTTGTCGCTACTGCTTTTGCTGTCGCGATCTTTTTTAGCTTGTTTGTAAGCGTCAGTTTTTAGGTAGTCTTTGAGGGTCATACCTGCCGCCGCCGCCAATTTTTCTCGCCAAGATGCCATATTTTTATTTCTTAATCAAATTATTATTTTCAATATCTATCCGGTAATCGAGCGGATTTTCCGGGGTGTTGTCCTCAAACTTTTGGAGCAACTCGAATTTATCCATATTATATTCTATTTTTCCATTTTCACTCTCTATCCAGCCGATAATGTATTTTCCGATCAACTCGTCCGGGATATTGCTACTGCGGACGCTGACCTGCAAATGCCTTTCGTTGTGAACTCGTCCGTCCATAACGGAAAAGATGTCGCCTGTTTCTTTGTTGTAAAATAAAATCATAGTTTTCCTTTATCTAAAAATAAAAAATATTTGTAATTGTAGTTTCGCGCGTCGCCGTATGGTGCTGTTTCGGTATTCCATTGTTCTAAGCGCAGATATAATTTTGAGGTGTCGGCATACGCATAAGTGTAGAGGTGGTCGGTCATATCGTCCGTAAAAACTGGCATTTGATAGTATTTATTCTCCAAATCGACTGAATCAGTCGGATTGATGAATGTTTTTATCATCGGAACATAGCCCAAATCGTGAGTAATCTCTACCAGCACATAAGGATTAACATACATCGTTCCTGATCCGTTATTCGTTAGATTGACCGCCGAACCTCCGCTTGTCAGCGAAACCTTGAATGTATTGGTCGCCTTGTTGACTATGAAATACGTCTGACCCTCCGGGTCGCTTGGCGCTCCTCCAACTATCGGCGCTGGAAGCGTTCCGTAGGTTGTGAAATATACCCTGTCGCCATTTTGCAATCCGTGGGCGTTGCAAGTGAATGTGTCCGTCGTATAATCTACAGAGCCAATCAGCGTGTTTCCTATTCTTGGCGCGATACTTCCCGAACCCGACAATGACCCTTTTAATGCCGGATATTTTGAAGTAACCACGCAATCCTTATCATCGCAGGTTTTCACATCGCTTCCGTCCTTTGAAATTCTAAATCCGTAATTTCCCATTTTAATTGATTTTATCTTTGAAAATTATGTAGTATGTCGCCGCTCCCGGTGGGTAAATGTAGGTCGCGTCAGCGTTGCAGAACCAATCTTCGTAATAGATGTAATCCCCGACAACATCAGTATCTTTGGTGTAGAGAATGAAATTCGGAACATACCCCAAACTGTGTGTGATTGAACTTCCGGTCGTCGTGCCTTTCATATGGACAATCTGACTGAAAAACGAACTAGAAAATACACATTGTTCGTCCGTGCAAGTCGTTACTTCGTATCCGTCTTTGCTGACCCTGATTCCGTAGTCTGCCGAACTTGCTCCGCTTGTCGTTCCTGAATTTATGCTCCGTGCCGATACTGTCGAGAAATCGTCGAGAAACTGCATAACTGTAAAATAGAATGTGTCGCCAGCGTCGCCGTCCCAGCTATTAACGTCAATTTCGAGCTTATTCGCGTATTGCCTGACATTATATCCGAACGTGCTATTCCCGAAATAACTGAATAGGGAATTGAAATTCCTGCCCATATTCGTGCTTCCGGTGAACATCACGAAGAACGGAGCGATATAACCGAGGCTGTGCGTGATCGTGATTCTATTCGGCGCTGTCTGCCAATATCCAGTTCCAGCGCTCGTAATGTCGATAGCCGAACCTCCGAGCGTGGCTGAAAGTTTGAATGTATCAGTCGTTTTTTGGACGACGTAATAAATATCGTGCTGATTCAGCCCGGCACACCCGGAATCTATGAGCAGTGTTATCTTGTTTCCATTGACCAGTCCGTGTCCTGCCGAAGTGATAATGTCAGTAGTTGCCGCCGAAAAGTCAGAAAATCCAACTCCCACATCTGCCGGAACTGTCGTGTTAACCGCTTGTGTGCTTAGAATTTTAAGGTTCTGGAACGCCGAACTATAAACGAGGAATCGGTCGTCGCAAGTTTTTACATCATATCCTTTTTGCGATACCGCCGCGCCATAGTCCTTGCTCATAATATCTAAAATTTACCACTCAAATATCCTATTAAAACTCTGTCATTTGTTCCGTCATTGACGATTATCCGCTTATTCGCTCCGTCTAATATCACGCTGGAACTTCCCAAATTCGCCGCCGCCGCTATCGTTCCTGCCGTTATTTGGCTCGCGCTCACATCGCACGCCACCACCGACCCAGCCGCCAAAGTTCCCAAAAATGTCGCGTCGCCAGTATCTCCGTCAATCGCCAGCGTGTTATCTCCGTCCGCGTTCCGAGCTACTATCCCAGTCGGGCTGATCCGAATATCCCCTGAAACTCCGTTTTCATAAGTTCCGATCTGAATTGCTCCCGACGCTCCAAACTCGAACTCTCCCAAAATGTTACCTGCCTGCGTGTCCAGCTTTGAGTTGATAATGTCCTTGATGATATTCCGGCTCTCGTCAATAATTTCTGCAGTAACCATAGCATTGGTAATTTCCACTACTGGAATTGCCCCTGCTGTGATAATCTCTCCCGAATTGACGCTATCAATCTGTCCCGTGTTTTCCTGTCCTGAATATCCGGCTCGTATTAAATTTTCGTTGAAACCGCTATCTAAATAACTCATATCAGTTCGCGTCGTCCAAAAGGTTGACGTTATCAAGAATTAAGCCCTCAATCCGAGGAGGTCTGTCGGAATATTCCTCCGCGACACCGACCCACAATTCCTTGCAGGTAGGAGAACCCCCGGCTCTTTTCTGATTCAACGCGTCTTTTGAAACTAGCCTGTCGTAATCCTCTGCCACCAAAATATCGCTGTTATACTGCCCGATCACATCAACATTCCCAAATTCCTTGTATTTTTCTGGGTATCCGTAGTTTTCCGGTGTGAACACAACCTCAAATGCTATCGGCAAAGTCGTTGCTCCGTCCACGTCAGCATAGGCGGTATTGATTTTAACGACTTTTCCTGCCGCCGTTCCGAAATAGGTTAGCCCGGACGTTTCGTCATAGAACCAACTGCGCGCGTTCCAGCCGGAGAATACTGTCCACGTTTGAGCATAGACGTTATACACCAGCACCACATCGGAATAAGTTTTTCCGTAATCGTGTTCGAGCGGATCGCTTATCGTAACGTCGCCTATCCAAAAATATACGTTTTCAAGGTCGCGTCCTGCCGCAACTTGCGACCAGTTAGAACTACTCATTCCGTCCAAATACTTCTGAACCGCTCTTGAAATCATAACTGGCTCGCCTACGCCCATTCGGTAAATGCCTGTCGGGTGGTGGAAGAAAAGGTCATTGAGAAGCACGACCGACTTCGAGCTATGTGTTCCGACTGTGATAACCGCTTCGGCTTCATTCGCTCCGTCATAGCGATAAATTGATTCTTCTTTGAAAATAACCAACCTGTTGCGGTGTCGTTTGAGCATTTTGCACTTCTGTCCGTCATTCGGGTTGATACCGCGATTGAGCCACGTTGTCGTCGTAAATCCGTCGCCTGTCGAGTTGATAACGTCTGAATAATGGAGAAAACCACCCTCTGATAAGAGGAATAGCCGTTGCTGATAGACTTCCGGGAACTTTCCGGCCACCGGAGCGTTTGTGATCGCGCTCCACGATGAGCCGTTATAACCCTTGACCGCCTCAACTCCGTTGCAAGCGATAAGCATATTGGCGAAATTTACCCCGAAAACGTCGATAAGATTGGTCAAATCTTCCAAAGACTTCGCCCAAGTTCCAGCAAAAACGGCAGAATTGATGTATAAATCGACTTTGTCCGCTCCTCCACCTGCTCCGTCAGAAGCCGAAGCGAAGTATTTGAGCGTTCCGTCGCTTTTAATCCATTGTAGAAGCGTTAGAATGCGCTGTGAGGCGACTACTGTGCTTTGGACTAAACTACCCATTCGTCCGGTAATTGCACCCAGCTTGGACGAAAATTCAGCGTTAAGCGCGTGTTTAACTTGGCTGTCCATTGATAAAGGATTGACAGTTCTCGTTTGAACGCCACCGGAGAGGTCTAATTTCTGTTTTCGTTTCAAATAAGCCATAAATTAAGATATACGATTAGGATGTTCGATTTGGTCGAAAACTGAATCCGGATCATCATATTTTAGGTCTGATAATGCCGGGAACTTGCTCACTTGCTTCACGTCGTCGAGTTTCATCGCGGCTATTGTCTGCAAATATCGGCTTTCAAAATACTTTGATTTTCGCTGGTCGGAAGTTGCCCATAGGTCTTGTAGAATGCGGAAAGCTATCGCCTGCGGAAGTTTAATCTCACTTTCAGTCGTTTCATTGGCGAATCCTGACGAATTTCGGTAGTAAAAAAGCTCAATTTCCTCAATTTCGCTAGGAATAGGAGTGAAAAGTAGCTCATTTTCAAATTCGCATACTGTTCGCGGAGTTCCCTCCTGCGTGCTGTTCCAGTTCAAGCGTTTGTGAACTCGCAACGACACCGGGAATACCGGGTCGCCGTCGTATGTCGCATAGACAAGTTGTCCGAGGTCAGTCGCTCCTGCGGCTGTTTTGGTGTATGCCTGTTGGCTGGCAACTGAGTTAAAAGAAACAACCTTTTCCCGGAATCTCCACCGCTTTAAGGCGAATATTTCACTTTCGGCAAAGTCGCAAAGTGAGCGGAAAGTATCCTCATCAAGCGGTTTATTCCAGTTATGCGGACTGGTAACGAACTCTCTAATTTTGATTCTCGATCCGTAAGGAGTAGAAACATAATTAAAACCGCCCGAATAATCAGATTCGTCGGTAGTTTCTGAATTGTAGAGCGTGAAAAATAAATACCCGGTCGAATTATCAGTATCAACAAGCACTGTGTATTCGCTATCAGCGTCTATGGCAAGCGTATCAATGAGCGTTTTTGTTCCTCCGATAGTATCCGCGTGATAGAACTTGACCTGATTATAAGGAATTTTGTAGATAGGAGTTCCGGCGTTGTGCGGAAAAACAAGACTAGCAACCTGTGCGGCAGTTCCGGGAGTAACCGAAGCATTGATCTGAGCTATTTCAGATTTTGCCTTTCCGACTTCTCCCACAAGCAGATAGTCGTTATCTGCCAGTCCGTTATTGTCGTCGAGCGTGATTGATTTATTTGAACCCGATGTGATTGGAGATTTTATGATCGCGTTCTCCGTTACCAACATCATCAACGCCTGATTGTTGAATTGTAAGAGTTTCATTTGATTTTCCCTGTTATTGAATTATCTTCACTTATTTTTCCACTTTGTTCTATTTCCCCTATTCTTCCCGACGCTCCCGGCTTGTTCATTTTTCCGAAAAGTCTTTCCGAGAGAATACTGCCGAATACCGAAACGCCCTTTATCTTGGCTATCGCTTTTAATATTTTCCTCGCTACTGATGAGAAAAT
>Ga0172368_10003632_pt1 | contig 18563 bp, 14 predicted proteins | sample Lak11m_FD_114540 | JGI IMG/M metagenome (GOLD analysis project Ga0172368, IMG submission 114540) | Freshwater microbial communities from Kabuno Bay, South-Kivu, Congo - kab_022012_11m | ecosystem: Environmental > Aquatic > Freshwater > Lake | place: Democratic Republic of the Congo: South-Kivu...
CGGTTTAAACTGAAAAGGTAATACAAAAAATGAAATTATTTTTTCGTCCATTTCCTCTAGTTGATCCTTTCGTCACCGATTTAAACCATATTAATTCCAGCACATCAAAAAAAGATTTAGCCATTAATCACAATCATACCAGTTCGATCAGGAAACCTTCCTCTTCCAGTAAAGGACCCCTCCCCATCCCTCCCCTTCGAGGGGAGGGAGACCCTTTACCATCCGAAAAAGCAATCTACCCACCCCCGACTCCTCCCTGCCAGCAGGGAGGGGAGTCGGTAACTCTGGCAAATACCTGTAGATCTTGTTGTTATCAATAGCAGCACAACACCCCTCTCTTTCCAAGGGAGGGGCAGGGGTGGGTAGATTCGCATTGAAATTACTTTTCGGAGTGGACTCTTAATTATTTGTTTTATATTTGTTCTAATATTTAGTCTAAATTATCATAAGTTTGTAACCCGTAAGGAAATTAATTTCTAAAAATATATTATACAAGTACTTACATAAAAATTATCGATATGCCACTGAAGAAAGAATATGAATGGCTTGCCGCTGAAGGCGGGCCGAAAATGCTGAATGAAGCATTAAAACTAATTGATGTGATCGAAACCCCCGGAACGGCAAACAATCCGGTCATCATATCCTGGGCGAAGGAAATCGGGGCAAATGTTGCCTCCGTGTTTAAATCCGATGAAATTCCCTGGTGCGGATTGTTCATCGCGGCCATTGTCAAGAGAAGCGGCCGGCAGGTCGTCAAAGATCCGCTGTGGGCCTTGAACTGGGGAACTTTTGGCTCACTTACCGAGACACCCATGCTGGGCGATGTCCTGGTTTTCGTACGGACAACCCCCGACGGCAGAAAGGCCGGCCATGTAGCCCTGTATGTCGGAGAGGACTCAAAATGCTACCACATCCTGGGTGGGAACCAGTCCGACAGGGTTTGCATCGTAAGAAAAGAAAAGAACAAACTCTATATCGCACGGCGTCCGAATTACATCAACCAGCCCAAAAATGTCAGGCAGATCATTTTACCGGAATCAGGAGAATTGTCGGCCAAGGAATTCTGACCCGTGGTTTCACCCCTTCGCACCCTATGACTGAGTTAATTGACTTCAGGAAATTTATCAGGGTTTCCGGACCATTACCCGGCGACGATGGCGACCAGATCAATATTGCTCTTTTGGATAGCGGGTTAAATGTTAATCACGCTGATCTGAACAGATCCGCCATCCGGTTAGGCAACATTCATAATTCATGGGATGAAGTCAATGATGTGCATGGTCATGGCACGAAGATGGGTGGCCTGATCTGTGCAGATTCAGGAGCCGGTAACGGAATAACCGGCCTTGTCCCGAAAGCAACTATTACAGTTTTCAAGGTACTCCGTGATGATGGTTCGGTAAATATAGACAATATTTCAAAAGCATTGTCCTCCATTGCTGATTCCGGCGATATTGATCTGGTCAATATGAGTTTTAATGTGACTGAACCTGAATATAAAATGCTTAAACCGGCTATCGAAAAAATTCACCATAGTGGAATTATCATGGTTGGGGCAGCCGGTAATGGTGAAATTCTGGCCTCCCGGTGTTTTTACCCGGCCATATCAGAGTTCATTTTTTCAGTCGGGTCAATCAACCATGAATCGTTCGCTTTTTTTAAAACCCATGATTTTTACCGATCCGTGGATTATTTTTTTCTGAATGAAAAGCTTTCTGCCTTATCGCATATAAACAACTCATATTCGCAGGTCGATTTATGCAGCGCTTACACGGCCATCGTGAGCGGCCTGATCGCACGGATACTTTCAACGACGCTGCCTAAAACAGACCGTTTCAGGCTTCTTGCTTCGAAACTGAATCAACTCGCCTCTCCGTACCGGACATCAAATGCTTTGGAACCGGGATTATTTTATAAAACAATATAAACAACTGGTCATGAAAAAACATCTGTGTTTTTTAGCAACTCTGATCCTGATTTCGGCTGAACTTGTTTCCCAAAACGCATATTACGATGTTCTTAAACTTCAAATGTCCAATTCAATTACATCAAATGGAAATATTATAATTACTGCAGCCAATAAAGAAACCGTCATTCCCATATTGGGCAGATACATGGGAAAACCTTCCGCTTCCTTCAATGAAATTCAAACCTACTATAATTCATTTGAGGGGACCGACAACAATCCCTTTATTGAAATCGAAGGGACCGGGCAAAGTATGGGATTTGATGCCGATGATAAATTCGGGGGAAAGCCGGGATCGCCGCTTTCGGCCATCGGCGGACTCGATGTCACAAGCCTTGCTATTGGCTTGGCCGATTTTTTAGTGAAGCGGACAAAGGAGGAACTGAATGTAGCTTTCTTCACGAGGTTCAGGGAAACGTTGAATAGCCCGGAATATGCCGATTTAAAGATCATGTTTCCAAACACCCGGGAACTGTTCGATGTCCTTGGCAATGAAATTTATAATTACAACAGGTACCTTCAAAACCTCCGGGAGGCTTTTCTGTCGGATCTGGTGATCCTGGATGAAAATTTACCCGGCATTATTCCAAATCATGAAGAATTTTTCAATGCACACTTTGGAATGTCTGCAGGTTTAAATACAGCCTGCTACATTACAAAATCGTTGAAAAACCAGGTACATCCCGGCGACATCATTGACCAGTACCCCCTGGATAAGTTTTTCAGAAAAAAGGGAGAAACCGGTTACTTTGACGAGAACTGGAGCGGGGCAATACAAACGTTACAATTGATCAGCGAATCGTTTCGCGACACTTCATCAATGGAGGATAATTACTGGGTGAACTTTCATAAAATCAGGGAATTGATCAACAACAGGCCGGTGTTTAAAATCTACCTGGGCCTCATCTTCCAGGTTGCAAAAAACGAAAGGTACGATTCCATTCAATATGCCCGCGGCTCTTTTATCGGCTTGTTGAACAGTGTTAATTATGATCTGGATTATCCCGCTTACAAAAGCTACATCTCAAATTTCGCCTTGAAAGCGAATGACCTGAATGAGCTGATAAAAAATTATTCAAAGCCGGGAAATGATTCCCTGAAGTATGAAAAGTATGCAAGGTGTTTTACATCCACGGTCAATCTGATTGAACACTGTACAAAGGTTTCCACATTGCCCCATGCTGAAATGATCTATAACATAAACCTTAATGGGGAACTTAAAAAATATTTTAAAATAAGCTATGAAACCTCGGATCTGGCGACCGATATCTACCGTAGAAATTATTCATCGGCCATTAATCATGCCATCACAATTTATAATCTAATAAGGACGAAACATCTGGAAACTGATTTTGCTGATTTATCCCGGCGAGGGGCAAGCGGTGAAAACGTACCATTGAATTCATTAAAAAACCTGGAGGATTCCTTGCATTTATCAAAAGATCTGTTGCAAAAACTAATGAGATATGGCACGTTTATCTCAACCGTTGCGGCCGCAAAAAATCCGGGTGAGGTTGAACAAGCCATCGAAGCCGCTGCCCTGCCTTCGGGCAGTTCCCGGATCAAAAGGGAAACGCCTTTCAATGTCTCTTTAAATGCCTATACCGGGTTGTTTGCCGGATATGAACGGATCTCCGGGATGAACAATGAAAAATTCGAAATTAACAATTATGGAGTAGCTGCGCCAGTTGGAATGGCAATCAGTACCGGAGCACATCATTGGTCCTGGTCTGCTTTCATTTCGCTGCTGGACCTGGGTGCGGTTGCCTCGTTCAGGTTTCAGAACAGCGACTCCATCGCGCAGATCCCGACTATTAAATTGCAGGATATTTTTTCACCGGGCCTGTTTTTCTCCATCGGGTTGCCGAAATGTCCGCTTTCCGTTAACCTCGGCGCACAGGTCGGACCCAACCTGAGAAAAGTTTTTGTTGAGGACAAGAACCATCCGGGCGAGTACATCAATGGTTATCAGAACAATGTTTACTGGCGTTTCAGCGCTTCGCTGGTCGTTGACATACCCATCTTTAATTTGTATACCAAATCAAATCAATGAAAATTTAAACCTTTACACATATGAACCAGGTATATCCAGTTATTATCGTCCCGGGAATAACCGCTTCCTATCTCCGTGACCATTATCTTCTGCCGCCGGATACCATTTGGTCGGTATTGACGAAAAAATATGAAAACATTGCCCTGCATCCCGACAACTACCGGTTTGAAGCCATGGAGCCTGCCCGGGTACTGCCCGATCAGATCTTTGAAATCGCGTACGAGGAGATGATCAATGAATTGCGGTATAATCTCCGTGAATCCGACGACCGGCCGGTCCCGGTATATCCGTTCGGATATGACTGGAGGCAACCATTGGATAGCGTCGAAGCCCAGTTCGAAGCATTTATCGATGAGGTAATCGAGCGTACCAAACTCATGAAACATTATCACCAACCCTGGTTTCTCGATCATCCGAAAGTGAATCTGGTAGGTCATTCAATGGGCGGACTGATCATTGCCGGATTCATTGAGAAAAACAGAGGGCAACATAACGTAAATAAAGTGGTAACCGTCGGCTCGCCTTTCAAGGGATCATTCGAAGCCATCATCAAAATCGCCACAGGGACAGCAAATCTTGGAACAGCCGCACCCAGCAGCCGGGAACGTGAAGCAGCGAGGATCACGCCATCCCTTTATCACCTGCTCCCCACCTGTGAAGGGATCAGGACGCCACCCGACATTGGAAATGATGCATTTGATCCGGCCATCTGGCAAAAAAGCATCGTCGACACCCTCCGGGAATATATCCGGCTGCATGGCGTTTCGGGCCAGGATACAGCAAAACAGGCCAGCGAATTGTTTTCCGGTTTACTTCAGACGGCAAAAGCGCACCGTCAGAGGATCAATGACCTCAACCTGAATAATGCCGGGTTGACGCCTGATGAGTGGCTGTGTATTGTCGGGGTTGATGCCACTACCCGCGTACGTCTGGAAGTGAAGATGGGAACCTCCGGGGTGTATTTCAATTTCAGCAGCAGTGACCGGGCAAATAACTGGAATGAAAATGTTCCGGATGAACAAAAAATGCTTACCGGTGATGGTACCGTCCCCCTCAAAGCTGCCATTCCCGAATTTCTTGAATTGAAAAATATTGTTTGTTTATCCCCGGATGATTTTGGTTATTGGGAATTGCTGAATAAAGCAACGGTAAAACTTGCCGGGTTCCATGGGTTAATGTCCAACATGAATGTCATTCACCGGCTCATCGTTCGTCATTTTACCGGCCGGCCGGATGCCTATAAAAACACCTGGGGAAGGTCTTTGCCCGGCATCGGTGAGCAACAATGGGAACCACCGTTTAAATTGTTCTGGAAAAAAGGGTGATACTCTGAACTCTTCACTTAAAGCGAATAGAAAATCAGATTTGCTGCAGGTTTTGAACCGGGATCAACTAATTCTTAAGCAGCAGTTTCGAAACAATGTCATCGAAATAAGGCTTTTCCTTAAGGCTCGAACGCGAACCCGGGAAATAGATCACCTTGAATTCAATCCTGTTACTCTTGCCTGCAGGCTGACCGGACTCATTGAATCTGTCTTCGCTGGCAATGCCATTCAACACCACTGCAAGCCGCATGTCATTTTTAAGCCGTGTATTGTCAATCATCGGAAACTCGAAATAATTAACGATAAACTCGGTTTGACGCGGCATTTCGGAAATTGTATTTTTCCCCGGATAAACGGTTTGAATGGTCAGCCTGACTTTCACAAAGGTATTACCCGTATCATAATCGAGAACTTTAATCCGGATGACCTGCTGGATTGAATCATACGTTCTGCCGTTGAAAACCGAATCAACATACGTGCAGAAAGACTCTCCGCCATTTAATGCGGTTGAATTCTGTTCATATAATTCATCAATATGAGCCCTGAATGTGCTGTCGGTTTTATACTCCTTTTTGTTTTTATAGGTAAACAATGTGTCTTCATATGTAAAGGTGATCGGTTTTGATACCGCTTCGAGGGTGGATATCTGCTTGGAGATGGTGGCTTTCGACATTTTGATCAACCTGTTTTTATAGGTTCTTCTTAACGCCGGATCCATTTTTTCCTCATTGGTGCACCTGTTCAGATATTCAAACAGTGGCATCAGGTTCAGCGATTCATGAAAATTATAGGTAAGCAGTTCAAGCTGAAGGATCTTTTCATCCAGGGATACACTGACTTTATCTTTCAGAATATTCCCCATGATGGAGTTGAACATATCCTTTCGAAGGGCGCTTTCAGATTCTTCGCGTTTTGTCATTAACTCAGAGTAAAGCCTGGTCTTTGCTTCCTTTTCCTGGTTTTTGCTCAGGTAATCTGAAGCGGCATAACTGACAAATGCGATTGTAAGAGCCGTTACCAAAGCGCCAAAAGGACGTAATATGATATCTGCTTTTTCCCAGCGGTCCTTTTTGATTTTTTCTGGTACTATTTTTTGATCAGTTGCCATTTCGAATTACTTTGAACCAGGACAAACGTGTATCCGGTCGGACTGTTATTTGAAGAAACATCTGCAATGGCTTCGCCAGCGACCAGCTTGAACTGACCAACCTGTTTAACTGTCATCGAGAAATAGCCGAAAGCATCGGTCGTGTCTGATTTTATCAACGTTCCATCTTTCGTGGTGATCTTTACAAGCTGTTTTGCAAATGGTTTCCCGTTTTTTGTGATGGTTCCGAAAATATCACCCGAAAAGACCAGTACCGGGATTAAAAACAAACTTATCAGAAACATTATTTTAGTTTTCATAGCTGTAATTTTTTTGACACTCTAAAGGTACCACTTTTTTTAAGTAAAAGATCATATGAATACTTTCCTGCGGTAAAAAGTCATCAAATTCGATGATCATTGTGTTCCCGTGATGTACGAATGACGAAGTACAAAGTTTGGGATTAGCCAGCCGTTGTTCGTCCTTCGAATTTTATGGACCACCATGAAGATATAAATACCAATTTATTCCTGCGAAACAATAACTTTCCCCTGCAAGACAGTTAAACCTGACTTAACCTTTAACAAATAAAATCCGGCAGGGACATTCTTTAAACCAATCCTGAACACCGGCTGGCACGGGATTGTATTTGAATATACTATTGTTCCAAGGCTGGAAATGATGGAAATTTCAACCCCGCCGGTAGTTTGGCCGGGAATCTCAACAAAGATCATATCTTTCGCCGGATTCGGATAGATCTTTAACCGTACGGGATTTTCCCTTCCCCGGTCCTGTAAACTATAAAACACCCCGCCACCAGGTGCCAGGTTATCCCTGAAATGGCGGCGGATGGTATCAACCGCTGCATTCAGCTTTGCAAGCGTCGAATCCATGGATTGGTAGTCGCGCATCCAGACAAAGGCCAGGTCAAGTTCCTCTATATCACCGGGGCCAAATGTAAACGGGCCGCAGGATGAAGCCCCTTTTATGTCATTCGGATAAGACCCGCCAGTTTCCTCGCTCCAGTTTTTTGGACCATTGGGCGGCTGGCCCTTGGTTCCCCAGTCACAGGTATCAGACAATCCCGGGTACATGAAATTGCATTCGGGGCCATATCCACCACCCCCGGAATGACCGGCTCCACCGTAGACCATTTTTGTACTGTCGCTCCATAATCCATCCATGGTTAAATAATATTCCCGGGCATAGGCCGGATAAGGATTTCCAAAAGTAGGAAACCCCGGGAGATTAAAGAGTGCAAAAAAACGGCTCATTCCATACCGTTCGTTATCAATGATCCCGTCTCCGAAATTCATCCCGTTGATCGCCTCGGCACGAACCGTGAACGATGCTTCATAAATTTCTCCGGGACCATACTTCATGCTGATGGTGGTGCTGTCGAAGGCGACAATATCACAGCTTCCTTTAAAGGATGGCCCGGCAATATTTGGCCCCCTGAACGCCGGATTGTCATACCCGTCGGGATCCATGACCGGACCGCCCAGTATGACCACGGCCTGCATCGGGGGATTTGAGCCGTACGCGTTGGACTGACCGGTACCATCCACCGAATCCCCGTTGTATCCATAGTACATGCCGCGTTCCGGATCGCTCCCGATGTAATCATCATTCGCATATCCAATGTCAAGGTCGGTGAATATCCCAAAGAAGGTACGGTTGTAAGTATTTTGGGACCTGTTGATGACCTTGCAATGAAGGAACACCGTGTTTTTAAAAGCAGTATCATTGGGCCGGTCAAAGGCATAGGCCATGCCATGGACCTCCACCTTCAGTTTTTCACCCCAGGACTCCAAATGAAAACCATGATCGTCGTTATAGATGAAAAATAACGCCTGGTCTCCGCGGATCTCCGGGTAATCCCCGTCATAGGGTTCATAAATGCCATCCCCGTTCCGGTCTGAAAATGGCGCAAGTTTCGATGCCTGGCCAAATGCCACATTCCCGTTTCCCGGCCATGTCAATATGTTGTATGGCGCGACATATCCCTGGTACCAGAAGTGTGTCCGGTGATAATCAACCTCTGACCGGTTGACTTTCCACACGTAATTCCATACAGTATCCTGATAGATGGTATATGCAGTTGAATCGCTTACCGGGCCGGCCCGGTAATCCTGTTTGGTCCAGGAAGCACTGTTGGTGGGTCCCTGGCGATATCGTTCCCCCGCGAAATGCAGGAGGTTGCCGGAATCATAACCGCCTACCCAAATAGAATTGGCAAAAATCGTTGTCTTTCCGCTCCCCTTCGGAACCTCGTATTCGGCATCATGGTGAAAAAAATGCAACCCCGACGAATTGAACCGCGCCCGCACATTGTTGATGTCGAGGTAGCCGAAGCTTTGATCATGATTAATGAACAGGATCGTGGCAGTATCCGAAATTGTCCCGTTCGTGTAGTCCCTGACCTGGTAATACAAGTATTGGAATTCAGAATTACCCCAGTGTTTCTCTTCAAATGTAACATTGCCCCCGGTGTCGATGGTGCTGAATATATATGAAAGCCCGCCGCCAAAAAAAATAATCTTGATCGAATCACCAGCCGCGATGGTGTCATTAGCCAGTATATTCACTGTAACCGGGATGAAGGGGGTGATGTTCACCGTATCATTCACCGCTATTGGTGCATTGCGCTGTGCTTGCGCGAAAGCGTCGGATATGAAAAAAGTCAATAGAAAGACAGGCAGGAATAGACCGTTTTTTGGGTTCATGGCGCGCTCTTTTTGATGGAGTTGATAAATTATCCGAAAGATACAAAAAAAACGCTCACAAAATTCATCGTAAGTGGTTGATTGTAATTCAAACTGCAAACAAATGGTCGTACTTTTTATTTACTTTTGTTCTGGTCGAAAATTCAGGCTTTTGATGCACCACTCATTTAACCCCGGAGTGTAGGTTGACATTGGTTAACTGATCGGTGATCAAGCCTGACATTCAAACATTCCGGCATTGGAGGTTTTATGATTCATAAAAAGAAAGTGACCCGGTACATGAGAATCATATTCCTGATCGCATTGCTTATCTTCCGCACAGGTACCGGACATGGTCAGATGCACTACCAGAGGGAGGATTCGCTTGGTGTCGTTGATTTTCCGATCTCCTGCATTTACACCAGCCAGACAGAATTCAACCATGCGATGAAGTTGCTCCATCATATGACATATCCGCAGGCGAGGGAGGCGTTCCGTAAGATAGTGGAACGCGATTCGGGTTGTGCAATGGCATATTGGGGAATTGCAATGACGTTGTTTCAACCAGTCTGGCCAACGCGGCCCTCGGCTGCCGATCTTCACCTGGGATGGGAAGTTATACAGAAGGCAAAGTCCCTTAGCCCTCTGACTCCGCGTGAGCAGTCGTTAGTTGATGCGGCGGAAGGGTTTTTCCGCGAACCGCAATCAGACGATTACTGGAAACGTATTCATGCATGGGCAGAGGGTATGGCAGCTTGCTATGCAGCCTTCCCAGATGATCACGAAGTTGCTGCATTCTATGCACTGGCGCTGGTTGCAACAGTCCCGCCTGATCAAATCTCCTCTCCGAATAATGATCGGGCTGCAGAAATTCTGTTGGGTATTTTGAAAGAGAATCCACGTCATCCTGGCGCGATGCACTATTTGATACACGCGAACGACACACCGGGTAGAGCACATGAATCGCTTGAAATTTTACATGAATACGAATCGATAGCCCCTTATAACCCGCATGCACTCCACATGCCAACTCATATCTACACAAGACTTGGCGACTGGCAGCAGGTTGTCCGGGGCAATATCAAAGCCGCTGATGCAGCACTCCTATTCCCGGCAGGAGATCAGGGCCAGTTCATTTGGGATGAGTTCCCTCATGCGATCGAATATTTGATATACGCCTACCTTCAATTGGGCGCGGATGATGCGGCTGCCGCACAATTGACACGTTTGCAGGAAACGGAGCATCTCGAACCGACATTCAAGACTGCATTCCATCTCTCATCCACAAAAGCACGTTACGTACTTGAGAGAAAGGCCTGGACCGAAGCGGCGGCCATTATACCGCGTGAACCCGGAACTGTAAACTGGGACCTTTTCCCGTGGCCGGAAGCGATAGGCTGGTTTTCACACGGTCTCGGGTCTGTTCACGTTGGGAATTTTGCTGATGCGAAAGCCTCAGAGAATCGACTTGCAGCCCTTGAGGATATTGCCGTTAAAGCTAAAGAAGAGCTTTTCGCGCGCAACATTCGTGTTCTGCATCTTGAACTTGCGGCATGGCTTGTTTATAAAGAAGGGATGAATGATTCGAGTGTGGCATTCATGATGCGGGCGGCCAGGTTGGAGACTTCAACCCCCAAACATGCAGTTACACCGGGCGGAACTTTACCGGCATATGAACTTCTCGGGGATCTATTACTCGAACAGGGGAAACCCTTGGAAGCGTGCGACGCGTACGAGCGTTCTCTGGAATTGTATCCCTTTCGATTCAACTCTCTCCTGGGTGCAGCCCGCTCCGCACGCGCAACCGACAGTTTACAAACCGCTACAAAATTCTATCGCCAGCTCATAAATGGAAGCAGCTCCGATTCGAAACGTAACGGGCTGCAAGAAGCCAGGGATTTCTTGTCAAGATAATGTGACATATGAGTTTATGAATCTAAGTAACCCGCGATTTGATTACAAAAGTGCAAGATTTCTGCGACCGTTTCCGTTCGTATTACCACTGTTCAGGTAACAGTTTTATCTCCTGGTTTTAAAAACAGGTGGTAATTGGTTACAAATTTGATAACCAAATGATCATCCAAAGATAAAATGTGCACCAAACCGTTCACGGATTTTCCCGTATATCATTTCATATCCATTTCACTATCTGTCATTTACTATCAGATTCCTTCGGTCCCGTCATTATACTTTTATGTAACTACCTGTACACAAAAGCTATTTGACAACGCATAAAAATTAAGATACCTTTATGTCCCGTTTTACCGAATTTAAACTCAAACCGACCGAATATGAAACTCAAATGACCGAATTAAACTCAGCCAATTATTTTTCTGCGGTATGGTTTATCATTGCAGTGTTTTGAAATAAATCAGAACGGATTGTTAATAGCCCCTGGATTTAAGACACAGGAGATGAATATTTAATTGGTTTTAAAACAGGGGTGAATAGTTACTCCCTTTAAAAAGAAATGAATGTTATGATATAAGGACTTTTGAAAATATTCAAAATCTGGTTTCATAACTTAAAAGCAATTAATCTATGAGATTACTGATATTCGGTATAGCATTCACGCTTGTTTTTTTTCAGGCTCACTGCCAGTTTATTAAAGGGAAAGTGATAGATTCAAAAAGCGGAGAACCCTTGAAATATGTCAGCATCGGGATCATCGATACACCATGTGGCACGATCACAGATGAATCTGGCAATTTCAGCATGGAGATCAAAAAGCAGTCTCCCAAAGCCATGGTCAGGTTCTCGATGATCGGGTATACGTCAAAAACCTTTATGGTTGAAGAGATGTCCCTTGCTGAAAAAGTTGTCAGGCTGGACAATAAGCCCATTCAACTGGCCGAAGTAGTCATCAGAAAAGGTAAATTAAAAAAGGTAGGGACGACGGGTTATTCACGGCACCGGGGATTTTGCGGCTGGGGTGGTTCCTATTTCGGCAAAGGTTATGAAATCGGGATTAAAATTGAGTTGGGCCCGGTTCCCGTTAAACTTAGGACACTCCATATGAACGTTTACAAGGTTTCCTTTGACACTGCCCTATTCCGCCTACACATCCGGAAAATTACCAACGGTTTACCGCAAAACGAATTGCTTACCACCAATATTCTAATCGCCATCACAGCAAAGGAAGGATGGTTGGAATTAGACCTGAACAAATACAACCTGTTATTCAGGGATGACGTTGCACTATCGATCGAATGGGTCAAGGCAATCCAGCCCATCAGGGAAAGGTACATGAAGGTGAACAGTTCAAAACAAGAGTTACCAGTTATGGGTTTCACACTCAAAAAGAACAAGGGATGTACCTTTACAAAATGGGGTACCGAGGCCAAATGGACTCGGTTGGATTCCGAGAGCCCGAGTTTTTATCTCACTGTGCAGGAGTGATCATACCGATAGCTAGTATGGGATCAGATACTAAAATTCCACATCAACAAAAAGATGGCAAATAAAAAAGATCCCAAACTCAACCCATTTGAAATCATAGATTTAACTAGTGGGACGTACTGGATTCGAACCAGTGACCTCATACGTGTGAGGCATGCGCTCTGAACCAACTGAGCTAACGTCCCAAATAAACGTCTGCAAAGATAAAAATTAGTTTGTAGTGTTAAGTTTTAAGTGTTAAGTGTTAAGTGTTAAGTGTTAAGTTTCCCCTCCTTGCGGAGGGGGCATGAAGGTCATGCAGAAAAATCTATGCAAATACCCACACGCCATCCCTCCCTCACACCCACTTAAAACTTAACACTTAAAACTTAAAACTTTATTTATAGCAATACCTCTTCATCACCTTATACGCATCCGTGATCCCTAATTCGCCGGCCCGGCTCAGGTCGAGGCAGCCCGAGTGGTTCTCGCTCAACAGGATGCTGATCAATCCACGGTTGTAATACGCTTCGGCAAAATCATGGCGCAGGGCGATGGCTTTGGAAAAATCATCAAGCGCATCACGGTAATTTCCCATGCGACTGTTCACATAACCCCTGTTGTACCAGGCAAACGGAAATTCCCTGTCGAGGATCAGCACGTTGTTCAGGTCACCGATCACAGCTTCATAAGTATGTTCCAGCGTTGCCACCGGATTCGGGTTTTGTGGCTTCGGGGCGATCTTTCCAAGGATGATCTCCTGCTGGTAATCCTCCTGGGCGTTGATAAGCCGGATCAGTTCATACCGCGCGTCAGCCCGGCTGAACCACGCGGCGATATGACCGGAATCAGCTCCAAGTGTTGCATTGAGGTCGGCAAGTGAACGCTCATACTGACGCAGTTGGAGAAAAGCAATGGCCCTTCTGAAATGAGGATCCGGGTTTGATCCGGTCGAATCAAGACGGTGCGTTTGCAGGTTCACTTCGAACCATAGCAACGAATCAGGTACGAGCCCCGCCTCGTTCGTGAGGGTAAGTATGTTGGTGAAATAGTGTTCTTTTTTGTAAACGTCGCAGAGTTTTACCTTTCCGAAATCCGACTTCCACAGCAGGAGGCTGAACATCGGTTTCAGTTGAATGTCGACCGACTGATTCTGAAGCTTGCTGTTCAGGGTGTTCATCTCCTCGAAATCACCGCTCAGCCTGACCAGGCTCTTCAGATAATCCTTCCGCTCGGTCTTCATACTGTCGGGATCCAGGTGGTTTTCGCGGGTCAGTTTCATGGCCTGCCGGTAATCGGCCTGTGCCCCTTTCTGATCCCTGAGCTTTAGCTTTACCTCGTACCGGTCGTACCATGCTTCGGTATAATCGGGTAACAATTCGATCGTTTTATCCAGGTCCTCCAACGCTCCATGGTAATCGCCCAATTCCGATTTCAGTTTGCTGCGGTAAAAATAACTGATTATATTTTTCGGGTCGAGCTTGCTTACAATATCAAAATCACGGATGGCTTGGTGCTTCCTATTCAGGCCAATCAGTATGATGGCGCGGTTGTAGTATGCATAGGAATTATAAGGAGAGATCCGGACCACCCTGTTCAGGTCCTTCAGCGCAGCAGTTTGGTCGGATTTTTTCAGCCAGGCAAGCGCCCGGTTAAACAACGCGTATGAGTTTGCTGTATCCAGTTCAATGGCACGGCTGAAATCGCTGATGGCCGAATCGACCTGGTTCAGTTCAATCCATACCAGCCCGCGCTGTGAAAAAACATACCCGTTCAGCGGATTGATCTTCATGGCCATGTCAAGATCCTCAATGGCTTCGGTGAACCGTTTGATCTCCTGTTCGGCGCTTGCTCTCAGGATATAAACAGATTCACCCTGGCAGCGAAGCCGTATGGCACTGTTGCAGTCGACGATGCAGGAGTAATGTTTTTTCAGCATCAGGTTAGTGCGTGCCCGGTGAAACCAGACCTCCCCATTTTCACCATCCATCTCCAGGGCTTTGTCAAAATCCGCCATGGCCCCGTTGAAGTTCTGCAACTGGCTGCGCACGATGGCCCTGTTGGTAAATACATCGGCCAGGTATGGCGACAGCTCGATGGATTGCGAATAGTCCTGTTCGGCGCCAATGTAATCGTCGAGGCCGTATTTGGCATAACCCCGGAGGAACCAGAGCTCCGGCATCCCCGGATCCGACCGGATGGCCACATTCAGAACTTCAAGCGCTTCGACGTATTCCCCTTTTCGGAGGTGATTTACGGCCGTTTGCCGGGAATCCGCACCGGGCTGTGCGAATGCAATGGATGGCAGGAGTACCAGGAAAAGAATAAAACGTAAAAATACCGGCATGCAAAATATCTGAACCACTGATTAACGTTAAAAGTGCATTGGAAAGTATGTATAATCATGAGTCTACCCACCCCTTGGAGGGTTACACATAAAAAATAACCGCAAAGAGCACAAAGTTTTGCCTCAATTGCTTTTTTACCACTAAGAACACTCAGAGCACTAAGATACACTAAGTTACAAATTGTATTTCAACTTTTTCAATTGAATAATTAGTTATCATTTCTTCTTAGTGCGTCTAAGAAATCTAAGTGCCTAAGTGGTTTTTTCCTCAGTGTTTCATAGTGTTCTTAGTGCCTAAGTGGTTTTTCCCTCAGTGTTTCTTCTATGTCTTATTAGTTATTCCTTTTAAGTCAGGGTTATCGCGGATTTTCCCCAACTTTGCATAAAATGAAACCCCTTCCATGGGATATAAGGTCATCGAACTCAAAGCCCCTACCAGCTATTCGGATGCAGACCTGAAGCAGCGCATTGCCAGGGAACTCCGGCTGACGGACTTCACCTGGCAAATCGAAAACAAAAGCCTCGACGCCCGCGGGAAGGACAACATCCACTGGCTCCTGCGCATCGCCGTTCACAGCAAGTCGCTGGGAGGAAACGACCCTGAACCGGTTGAACCGCTGAAAATCCATTACAAACCAAGGAAAAAGCGCGTCGTCATCACCGGGAGCGGACCTGCAGGCTTTTTTGCCGCCCTCGTGCTGCAGAAGGCCGGGTTCGACACCATCCTGCTTGAGCGGGGGATGGAAGTGGCCAAACGCGGAGAAGGGATCCGTCATTTCGAAAAGGGCGGACCGTTCAACCCGGTAGCCAATTATGCCTTCGGCGAGGGAGGCGCCGGCACATTTTCAGACGGCAAACTCACCTCCCGCTCAAAACACATTTCACGGGAGCGGGATTTTTTCATTTCAAGTTACATCGAAGCCGGCGCCCCTGAAGAGATCCGCTACATGGCATACCCCCATGTTGGCAGCGATAACCTGTGCGTGGTGGTGAAGAACCTTCGGGAGGGCTATCTTCGATTAGGTGGCGAGTTCCGTTTTGAGACCATGCTCCACGACATCGTGACGGAACAAGGCCATGCGACAGAAGCAATTGCCGGCAATGAATCCATCGCGGGTGATTATTTCATCGTGGCGCCCGGACATTCCGCCTATGAAACCTACCGGATGCTGATGGCGCACGGAGTTCAGTTCCGCACCAAGAACTTCGCCATCGGATGCCGTGCCGAGCATCGCCAGGAGGAGATCAACCGCTCCCGGTGGGGCATTGAACAACTTGCCGGCGTTAAAGCTGCTGAATACCGGCTTACCTCTGAAGCCGATGGGAAACACCCTGTTTATTCATTCTGCATGTGTCCCGGCGGGATGGTGGTCCCTGCCGCGACTTACAGCCACCTCAACATCGTGAACGGGATGAGCAACTACCGCAGCAACGGCCGGTTCGCGAATGCCGGGTGTGTGGCCGGCGTTCATCCCGATCAGCTTGCCGGGCGGCAGGTCACCGCGTTGGAAGCCCTGCAGTGGCTCGAAGACCTTGAACATTCATTCTATGAATTTTCAGGCGGTTACAGCGCCCCCTTTTGTTCCATCGGCGATTTCATCAACGGAACGGAACCCCTTGAAATCCCGGAAACAAGCTTCCCGCTTGGATTAAAACCTGCCCCTTTATGGAACATGCTTCCCGCGGTGGTGACCCATTCCCTGCGTGAAGGACTGAAGGACTTCGACCGCCGCCTGCGGGGATACAGCAACGGCATCCTCCTCGGTCTGGAGAGCAAAACCTCCTCTCCCATCCAGGTGATGCGTGAAAAGAACGGGCTGTGCACCGGGTTCGGCAACCTGTTCATGGCCGGCGAAGGAAGCGGTTATGCCGGTGGCATTGTCTCGAGTGCGGCCGACGGGATACGTATCGCGATGAATATCATCGGCAAAAACACCTAAAACACTTCTATATTGTTCATTGCTCATTCCTCATTCCTCATTCCTCATTGCTCATTCCTCGGGTCCCCAAAATTATTTCTCCCGTCTTTTGCAAATCAAAAGACTTTTCGTATTTTTGCACCCCAAATTCCTCCTTAGCTCAGTTGGTTAGAGCATCTGACTGTTAATCAGAGGGTCGCTAGTTCAAGTCTAGCAGGGGGAGCCTGATAATGAGCCACTTACAAGTGTTTTTGTGAGTGGCTTTTTTCATTTGCCACAAAATTTGCCACACAACTTTTTGGAAGATACCCTGGCAAGGACAGCAGTGAAGGCGTTGTTAGACGCTCGATGGTTTCTTGCTCAACATCGTGGAAACCAAAATACCAGGCCTCTGAAGTTTCCGAAATGGACCACCTGCTTTAAAAGCCCGTAAGACCGTTATGGTGGTCCTATTGGTCGATGCTACACCATATATATATATGCTTTTCGTTTTGATTCTTAGACATTCGACAATTGAATCATCAATGATGTAACGTAACCATTTTCAGTTGGGAAAACTGGCAAGCAGTAAAAAGTCTAGTTGGCGAGCAGTAGCCACAGGTGATCATGAGATCGATCTGCTTCATGAATCTTCTTTTGCAATTCAGCTTTACCTATCCCACCAGTAATGACCGTCTTGTTAGGATGGTCTTTGTATACTCCGTACAGAAAAGTAGTGGTCGGGTTTATAGGGTGGATTATGAGAAATTTTTCCATTGCGTTAATAACGAGACAATTTATCGAAAACGCACTACAATTGCGAAAAAAGAACCGATATTAAAAAATTTCAAGGTCCTTCAGGACGAGGGATGGTAGTCAATTAAAATTGATGTTTCAACCCAAATGAACAAATGCATTACAAAAGCATACCCCCATTTCTAGGGGTTTCTAGCATTCAATTTATACCATTCACGGTATTGATTTGACCTCTCTTGCCGAGTTAATTTTGTTGAGTAACAAATGAATTTCAATTCACAGACAAAAACCAATTAAAAAAAGGAGACCAAATTATGAAAAAGTTAATCTTCACCTCAATTCTGGGCCTGTTAACTGTTTTCTGTTTCGGGCAGTTTACTAATTCATCAACCGTAAGGGTTAATTCCTACACAAAAAGCAATGGAACCCAGGTTCAGGGCTACACAAAAACCTCACCCAATAAAACGAATTGGGACAATTACAGCACCAAACCCAATACTAATATTCATACGGGATCAAGTGGATATAAAGCACGAGATTATTCTCCCGCTTCGAATAATTACGGCTCAGGAAAAACTATTCACACAGGAACCAGGGGAGGTCAATATTATTACAACAGTAATGGCAACAAAACTTATGTTCCTAAAAGGTTCTAGAACAAAAAAATGAAGTATCACCCAAAATTTTTCGTCATGAACCCAGATTACAATAACCTACTAAAAACCCCGCAGTGGCTGCATAAGCGCCAAACTATTTTACAAAGAGATGGGAATAAGTGCCGTCACTGCGGGTCAACTACTGGATTGAATGTTCACCATAAACAATACCATAAAGCCGAACAAACAGGTTATTTTTTTCTTCCATGGCGATATAACGACAGATACCTGATAACCCTTTGCGAGAATTGCCATCAAGCAGGTCATACTAATTAGTGTCTGTCCATACAGTCCCCAATTTTGTTGGTAACCGCCATATTTTTGATATGCATGGGGATTTTTCGCAACAAAATGGCATCACTTAGTGAAACAAGGTCAGTACTTTGTTAATA
>Ga0172368_10003636_pt1 | contig 18550 bp, 7 predicted proteins | sample Lak11m_FD_114540 | JGI IMG/M metagenome (GOLD analysis project Ga0172368, IMG submission 114540) | Freshwater microbial communities from Kabuno Bay, South-Kivu, Congo - kab_022012_11m | ecosystem: Environmental > Aquatic > Freshwater > Lake | place: Democratic Republic of the Congo: South-Kivu...
CGATGCCCGGCCACCACGCCGTCGTGCTGCGCGAGGGAGCGGGCACGCGCGACGCTCCGGAGCTGGCGTTCGCGGCCGTGCTGGACACGCGGGAGACCGACACGACCCGCATCGACCCGAAGGAGCTGGAGCGCCATTTCGGAGGCGAGGCGCAGGCGCGCATCGCCGACGATGCCTCTGGAGCGCTTCCGAAGAGCGGCACACCTCTGTGGAGCTGGCTCCTGGTCGCGGCCATCGCGGCCTTCCTGACCGAGGGCGTGCTGGTCCGGCGCGGATAGGCCCGGGACCTCGGCAAAGTCGACGATTCCGGGGCGCGGCGGACCCGCGGCTCTGTCGGTTGTCCCGGGATGGGCCAACAGCTACGGCGGGTACGGAGGCGGAGGCGGCCGGGGAACCGCGCGCGGCAACGGCTGCACGAACCTGGAAGCCGGTGCGAACGGCATGGCGAACACCGGAGGGGGCGGTGCCGGCGTCCGCAACTGCATCGGGGCGACGGTTCCCGTGGCCGGCGCCCGCGGCTCGGGCGTCGTCATCACCCGGTACTGACCGCTACATTCAATGTACGACGCCGCCGGCGGAGTAGAGCGCGCAGAGGGCTCCGAGCGCCCACGCTCCGGCGGGAACCTCCTTCGCGCGTCCCGCGGCAGTCTTCAGCAGCGGCCAGAGCACCAGCCCGGCGGTGAGGCCGTTGGCGATGTTGTACGTGAACACCATCAGCGAGATGGTCGCGAACGCCGGCACCAACTCGGTCGGGTCGTCGGCATCGACGCGCGCAATCGACCCGACCATCAGCACGCCCACCGCGACGAGCGCCGGACCGTATGCGAAGCGCAGGTGCTGCAGCGGCTCCAGCAGCGGCACGAAGAACAGCGAGGCGGCGAAGAGCAGCGCGACGACGACCGCCGCCAGCCCCGTGCGCGCCCCTTCGCGGATGCCCGCGGCCGACTCGATGTACGCGCCCGACGTCGACGTGCCCGCGAGCGCCGAGAACATGCACGTCGCGGCGTCCACCATCATGGGGCGCTCGATCTGCGGAAAATCCCCTTTCTCGTCGAGCATTCCACCTGCCGCCCCGACGCCCACGAGCGTGCCCAGCGTGTCCAGGAAGCCCATCAGCACGAGCGTGAGCAGCACGGGCAGCAGCGCCGGCCGCAGCACGCCGACGACGTCCAGGTGCAGCGCGACGGGTGCGAGCGTGTACTCGCCCGTGAACGGCAGCGCGACCAGCGCGCGCGGCGCCTCCGCGGCGCCGACCAAGCCTCCGACGAGCGCGGTCGCGGCGATGCCGAGCAGAATCGCGCCCGGAACGCGGCGAATCAGCAGCGCGATCGTGAGGAGAAATCCGCCGATCGACAGCAGCACCGGCGTCGAGTGCAGGTCGCCGATGCGCAGCGGCACGTCCGGTGCGCGCAGCAGCCCTCCGGGACCGGCGAGCGCCGCCGCGGGCATTCCCGCGGCGGCCGACGTGACGATGCCCGTCTCGTACAGGCCGATGAAAGCCAGAAACAGGCCGATTCCGACGGCGAACGCGTGCTTGAGCGACGGCGAGATGGACGACGCGAGCCACGCGCGCACGCGCAGCAGCGTGCGCGCGGCGAAGACCAGGCCGCCCACGAACACCGCCCCGAGGCGCTGCTCCCAGGAGATGCCCAGCGACGCGAGCCCGAACGCGATGAAGGCGTTTTCGCCCATGTACGGTGCGACCGCCAGCGGACGGTTCGCCCACAGACCCATGAGCAGCGACCCGAACACGGCCGCGAGAATCGTCGCGACGGTCGACGGCCCGGCGGGAATCCCGGCGAAAGAGAGGATTGCCGGATTCACGACCACGATGTACGCCATTGCCACGAACGTGGTCGCGCCGCCCACGACCTCCGTCCGGATCGTGGCGCCCCGCTCCCGCAGGTGGAAGAGCCGTTCCAGCACGGCGGCAGTGTAGCGTTTCCGCCGGGGCGCGGCGGCTATCGTCCGCCGAGTGGCTCAGCGGGACTTCGCGCGACCCACCTTTGCGGAAATGCGCTCCAAGCTCCGGATTCGACGCTCGTGATCCCGGTACAGACCGCCCGCGAACTCCAGAAGGTGGTTGAAGCGGCCGTTCAGATCCTTGAAGCCCTTCTCCGTCTGGCGGGTCAGGGTCTCCACCTGCCCGGTGAGCCCGTCGACACGCTGGTTCAACCCATCGACGCGCTCGTTCAGCCCGTCTACCCGCCCGGTGAGCTGGTCCATGCGTCCGTTGAGCGACCGCAGCTCCTCCCGGATGTCCTGGAGGATCCGCACCGTGATGTCGAGAGGTTCGCCGCCGTCCTTTTTCCGCCCGGCCATGCGTGCATTGTCGCGCGTTCGCCGGAGCGCGGCAACCATGCGGCAGACCGGACGAGTGCTGCCGCGGCTCAGATGTCGAGGTTCTGGACGTCCAGCGCGTTCTTCTCGATGAACTGCCGGCGCGGCTCGACCTCGTCGCCCATGAGCACGGTGAAGACCTCGTCGGCCTCGACGCCGTCGTCCACGCGCACCTGCAGCAGCGAGCGCTTCTCCGGGTTCATCGTTGTTTCCCAGAGCTGCTCGGGGTTCATCTCGCCGAGACCCTTGTAGCGCTGGATGTTCTGGCCTCGGCTCGCCTCCGTCTCCACCGCCGCCAGCACCTCGCGCGCGTCGATCGCCTCGCGCGGCGTGCCGTCGAGCATGCACTGGAGCGGCCCCGGTCCCAGCGCGCCCATCGCCGCGTGCAGCGAGACGAGATCCGTGAACTCCGCGCTCGTGAGGAACGCGTGGTCCACCAGCGTCTCGCGCCGGTGCCCGCGCTGCTCCAGCCGCACCGCGAAGCGCTGGCAGCCGTGCTCCGCGTCCTTCTGCGGCGCGGTCACTTCGGGACGGTGCTCCGCGTGCGCCGCGACCAGCGCCGCCTTCAGACGCTCCAGCTCGCGCGCCAGCGCCGCCGGGTCGTCCAGCGTCGCGCGCCGAAGCGAAGTGAAGCTCACAATCGCGTCCACCACGCGCGCGTCGCGCCGCTTGTCCACCCGTGCCAGAAGCTGCTTGAAATGCAGCACCTTCTCCAGTACGGCCTTGAGCGCCGCGCCTTCCGTCACGACCGGCGATCCGTCCGGTTTCTTCGCGCTGGTCACGCGCGCCTTGTCCGTGCCCAGGTCCAGCAGGTACGAGTCGAGCGCCGGCTGGTCCTTCAGGTACGTCTCGCGCTTGCCCTTCGCCACGCGGAACAGCGGCGGCTGCGCGATGTACACGAAGCCGCGCTCGATGAGCTCGCGCAGGTGCCGGTAGAAGAACGTGAGCAGCAGCGTGCGGATGTGGCTGCCGTCCACGTCGGCGTCGGTCATGATGACGATCTTGTGGTAGCGCGCCTTGTCCGGCGAGTAGCCCTCGTCGTCCTCGCCCACGGCGCTCGTCTTGATGCCCGTGCCCAGCGCCGTGATGAGGGTGACGATCTCGGCGGAGCTGAGCATCTTGTCGATGCGGGCCTTCTCTACATTCAGTATCTTGCCGCGCAGCGGGAGGATGGCCTGGTTGGAGCGGTCGCGGCCCTGCTTGGCGCTGCCGCCGGCGCTGTCGCCCTCGACGAGGTACAGCTCGCTCAGGGCGGGGTCGCGCTCCTGACAGTCGGCGAGCTTTCCGGGCAGCGACCCGCCGTCCAGAATGCCCTTGCGCCGCACGGTTTCGCGCGCGCGCCGGGCCGCGTCGCGGGCGCGCGCGGCGTTGCCGACCTTGTCGCAGATCTTCCTGGCGACGGCCGGGTTCTCCTCGAAGAACTCCGCGAGCTTGTCGCCCACGACGCCCGCCACCACGCCCACCACCTCGGGGTTGATGAGCTTGAGCTTGGGCTGGCTGTCGAACGCCGGGTTCGAGAGCTTCACGCTCACGACCGCGACGAGGCCCTCGCGCATGTCCTCGCCGCTGGGCTCCACGTCCTTGAGGTTCTTCCAGAGCTCGTTCTTCTTCGCGTAGCCGTTCACAGTGCGCGTGAGGCCCGCGCGCAGGCCCGCCAGGTGCGCTCCGCCCTCGCGGTTGTTGATGTTGTTCGCGAAGGTGAAGACCTTCTCCTCGTACGTGTCGTTGTACTGCAGCGCGACCTCGACGCTCTTGATCTGCGGCGTCGGGTCCTTCTGCGAGAGGTAGATCACCTTCTCCGGGTGGACGACCTTGTTCTTGTTCACGTGCTCCACGAACGAGCGGATGCCGCCCTCGTAGTGGAACTCGTGGCTCTTGCCGCTGCGCTCGTCCGCGATGGAGATGAACAGGCCCGCGTTCAGGAACGACAGCTCGCGCAGTCGGTTGGACAGCGTGTCGAAGTTGAACGCGAGCTCGCCGAAGATCTCCTTGTCCGGGCGGAAGCGGATCTTCGTGCCGGTGCGATCGGTCTCGCCCGTGACGACGAGGTCGGTGGTCTTCGCGCCCTTCGCGTAGGACTGCGACCAGACCTTGCCGCCGCGGCATATCTCCACGTCCAGCGCGATGCTCAGCGCGTTCACGACGCTGACGCCCACGCCGTGCAGACCGCCCGAGACGGCGTAGCTCTTGTTGTCGAACTTGCCGCCCGCGTGCAGAATCGTGAGCACTACCTCCGGCGTCGGAATCTTCTCCGTCGGGTGCATTTCCGTGGGAATGCCGCGGCCGTTGTCCTGCACGCTCACCGAGTTGTCCATGTGGACCGTCACCTCGATGCGGTCGCAGAAGCCGGCCAGCGCCTCGTCGACGGCGTTGTCCACGACCTCCCAGACCAGGTGGTGCAGGCCGCTCTCGTCGGTGGGGCCGATGTACATGCCGGGCCGCTTGCGCACGGCCTCCAAGCCCTCCAGCACCGTGATGGACGCGGCTCCGTAGTCGCCCTGCCCGTCCGCGGCCGGAGGCGCGGCGTTGTCCCCTGTCGGCCCGGATCCGGTGACATCCTGTTTCACGAAAGAGAACCTCCGGCGACACGTCGCTGCGGCCCGTCCGGCATCCGGACGGCGCGGCGGCACCCTCGACGGGGAGTGTCGTCCTGTTGGAGCAGGAGAGCTTCCGTCCGTTTTCCGACCGGACCGCCGCCGCCCTGCCGTGCGCTTGGCACGGGGCCGAAATCGCCCGCGGGGAGCGACTCGACCGACACCCGCGTATAGCATGCGCGCCCCCCTCCGGCAAGGTGGAAAGGAGCACGCAAGACCTTGAATTCACTGGTTTTTTTGTCGCCCAAAGCGGGCTCCGGAAGGTGCTCCCGGGGCGTGCTTTCCCGCCCGCCTTCGACGCGGTGCGTCAGAGCCTCGAAAGCTGCCCGGCGGATACTCGGTACGCGACGGCGTCGTCCCCGGCGGCGCCCTGCACGAGCGCAGCGTCGGTCGTCGTGAGCACGACCTGCGCGTCGAGCGAACGCAGGTACTCCATGAGCGTGCGGTTGCGCTCGCGGTCCAGTTCGCTGGAAACGTCGTCCAGGAGCAGCAGCGGATAGCGTCCGAGCCGGTCGCGGAGACTCTCGATTTCGCCTACTTTCAGGGCCAGTACGGCCGCGCGCTGCTGTCCCTGCGACGCGTAGTGACGCGCGGGACGGCCTGCGACGCGCAGCAGCAAGTCGTCGGCGTGCGGGCCTGCGGAGGTGAAGCCGCGTTCGCAATCCAGCTCGAGCCGCTGGCGCAGCACCGACGACAGCGTGTTCGACAGCGCCTCGTCGGGCATGGCGGGATCCAGCTCCGCTCCCGAAGCCCGGTACGAAAGAGCCAGTCCGCCGTGACCGTGCCCCACCGCCTCGAACGCCTGCGTCGCGCGAGGGCGCAGGGCGTCCACGATGTCGAGGCGGCGGCGCCACACGCGCGCACCACTCCGTACGAGAGGACCGTCGAAAGCTTCCAGCAGCGCCGCCGGTGATTTGTCGCGCAGCAGCCGATTGCGCGAACGCAGGGCGCGGGCGTACTCGCGCGACTCGCCGAGATAGCCCGGAAAATGGCCGAAAACGGCGCGGTCGAGAAAGCGGCGTCTGCCCTCCGGCGGGCCTTTCGCGAGGTCCAGGTCGTCCGGCGTGAAGGCGACGACGGTCACTCCGCCGAAGTACGAGTCCACCGAATCGACCCGGCGGCCGTCGACCTCCGCGACGCGTTCGCCGTGGACGAGGCGCACGCCGAAGCGTCTCGGCCCGCCTTCCAACTCGAAATCGGCCTGAACGGAGGCTGTTTCGCCGATTTCGGACGGAGGCGTGCCGAGCTGTGCGAGTTCCGAGAGTCTGGAAGCACGAAGCGGACGCAGCGTTCCCGCGAACCACAACCCTTCGAGCGTGTTGGTCTTGCCCTGGCCGTTGTCGCCCACGAGCACGGTGGCGCGTCGGCCCGGCTCGAGCGCGACCGGTTCGCCGTCCCGGCCCAGGTTGCGGAAACGGCGGAAAACGGCGGAGAGAAGCTTCATGGGGCGCCGCGTCCCCCGCACACTTTCTCAGATGCGCATGGGCATCACGACCGCGACGTAGCCGTTGTCGCCGACCGGACGAAGCACTCCGGGCGACAGCTCGTCCGCCAGTTCCAGCCCGATCTGCTCCGCGTCCAGCGCCGTGAGCACGTCGATGACGTACTTCGCGTTGAACCCGATGCGCAAAGGCTTTCCGGGATAGTCGACGACGAGATCCTCGCGCGCTTCGCCCAGATCCGGGTTCTGGCTCGTGATGCGGAGCTGTCCGGGGCTGAGCTCGAAGCGCACCGCGCTGGCCCGGTCCGCGCTGATGAGCGCCACGCGCCGCAGCGTTTCCAGAAGACGCGTGCGCGGCAGCGCCAGTGTCCGCTCGCCTTCGCTCGGAATGACCTGCGCGTAATCCGGGAACTGTCCGTCGATGAGGCGCATCATCATGACGAGGCCGGGGCGCTTGAAGATGCCGGAGCTTTCCGAAAAGCCCAGCTCTCCTGCGGCAGCGCTGTCCTCGCTCAGCAGTCGGCGCAGCTCGCCCAGCCCCTTGCGCGGGATGATGATGCCGCGCTTCAGCCCGAAATCGCCCGGAAGCGGCTTCTCGATGAGCGCCAGCCGGTGCCCGTCGGTCGCGACCATGCGCGTGCCGGTCGGGGTCGGGTCGAAGTACACCCCGTTCAGGTTGTAGCGCGTGTCGTCGGTGGAGATGGCGAACTGGGTCTTCTCGATCATCTCGAGCAGCACGCCGCTTTCGACCGGGACGAAGGGAATCGCCTCGACTTTCGGCAGAGCCGGAAACTCCTCCGCCGGCTGGCCCACGATGCGGAACTCCGCGGTGCCGCTGGAGATCTCCACGCGGTTGTTCGCGGTCTTCTTCAGCACCACCACGTTTTCGGGCAGATTCCGGACGATCTCGTACAGGCTCTTGGCCTGGATGGCGACCGCCCCTTCCTTGAGGACCTCGGCCGGGTGCTCGCCCGTGACGCCGACCTCGAGGTCGTAGGCGGACACCGTGATTCGACCGCCCGCGTCCGTCTTCTTCGCCTCGACGAGGACCGAGGACAGGATGGGCATCGTGCTCTTCTTGTCGACGATGCCTTGGGCGCGGTAGAGCGCCTTGGAAAGCTCGTCCACGCTGATCTGGAACTCCATGACGCCCTCCGAGGTCGGGGCTGACGGGGCGCGGCGTGCGGGCCCCGGCAGCGGCTTGAAGAGGGCGGGTCTAGCACATCGCGACCGGTCGGGGGAGGGGGACCCGGGGACACCCATCCCCGGGGGCGACGGACGACGGGTCGTCCTTTTCTCGAAGAGAAAGATCCGTCGTCGTCGTCGGGGGTGTGAAAAGTCGGACAAGCGGCCCAAGTGACCGGATTTATTGGAGTTTTCGACGTGACAAGTTCTCGGGACAACCTCGGCGGCCGCTGCGATCAACCCGGCGTGTCGTCCCGTCCAGGACTTTCACCCGGGATGTCGGTGCGGGGCGCACAGGGTTGTCCCCGGGCGGACAGAACGCCGGCACTATCCGGTCGAGGCGAGCGAGGAGGCGGCCGCCGCTGCGTCCGGATGTTCGGCGTAGGCGCTATCGACGACTTGGATCAGGGAGAACCGCAGCGAAGAGGGCTCGACGATGGCGTCGAGGGAGCCGACGTCCCGCGCGCGCTGCACGGAGTGGATCGAGTCGAACCTCTGCGCGATCTCCTGCGCTTTCTCGGCATGAACGCGCGCGAAGAGGTCGCGATACTCCTGCTGGAGCCTCGGTCCCGGCCGGCCCGCCTCGAGCCGGGCCTGCATGGCGGCGACGCGCGGGTCCTTGAGCGCCAAGGCCCGCGCCTCCTCCGGGAACACGACCGCGGCGGCCGGCGCCCCCCCGATGACCGACGCGTACGAGCCCGTCAGCGCCAGCGCCCGGAGCTGCGGGTTGAGCGAGCGCGAGAAGACGACGTACGCGCCGCCGTGGTAGCGCGCCACCACGCAGAAGACGAGCGGACCGCGGAAGTTGACGACCGCGCGGCCGATTTCCGCTCCGTATTCGAGCTGCAGCCGGCGCAGCGACTCCGGCGAGCCGTCGAAACCGGAAAGATTCGCGAGCACCACGACCGGCCGGTTGCCCGAGGCCGCGTTGATCGCGCGCGCCACCTTCTTCGACGAGAGCGGGAAGAGCGTGCCGCCGGACCACGCGTCGGGCCCGTCGGACGGGACGTAGCCCAGCCGGTGCAAGGGACGGCTTTCGATTCCGATCATGCAGACCGGCCACCCGCCCAGGTGCGCGTCCCATACCACCGCGGACTCGCCGTGGCGCAGCGTGGCCCAGCGCTCCAGGGGAGCACAATCGGCGTCTGCGACCGCGCGCAGGAGCACGCGCACGTCGAAGGGTTTCTTCCGACCGGGATTGAGGCTCTCGTCCCACAGATCGCCAAGCCGCGCGAAACCGTCCGCATCGCAGGGAGATTCGCGCACGTCGCGCGTCGCCGGGTCGACGGTCGGATGGCGGCGCGGATGTCGCTCTCCCGGAGCGATGTAGGTGTGCTCGTAGCGGCGCAGCAGAATGCGGCAGGCCTCGTCGAGATCGCGCGCCGCGTACTGCGCCTGCCCGTTCGGGCCCATGACGCGCTCGAAGCCGCCGATGCCCCGGTTGTCCTCCGCGCTCACGCCGCCCGAGTAGTCCAGAGCGCGCTTGCCCGTGAGCAGCATGCAGCCGCGCGGCGTCATGACGAGGCACCCGCGCGAGTGCATGAGCATCGTCGCCTCGGCGTTCCAGTAGGACTGCGCGCCCACGTTGATGCCGTCCACGACGACGTTGATCTCGCCTCCGCCCTGCGTGAACTCCACGATGCGGCGCAGCACGGCGGCGGTCCAGTCCAGGTTCTCCGTGCCGCTGTCCATGGCGATTTTCGCGCCCGACGAAACCGGAAACCATTCCATGGGAACGCCCAGCCGCTGCGCCAGGTCGATCGCCGCGATGATCCGGCGGCACTCCGGCTCTGCAAGCGCTCCCATATCCCGAGTGCCGTCTCCCAGCACGAGCACGCGCGCCATGCCTTCGGGGTGCTTCGCCGTGAAATTCCGTACGATACCCGTCACGACGTTCGCCGTGTTCTGTCCGTATGGACGGCCCTTCACGGACACGAGGCGCCCGGCGTCCGCGCCCGCGCCGAGGTCGTATTCCTCGAAGTCGCCGGCCGGAAAGTCGGCTGTCGGCTCCGGCGGTGCAAGCATCTTCACGATTTCGTAGACGTACGCGATGCGGCGCTGCCGGGCCCGGACGAGCTGCAGCGTGTAGTCGTCGAGCGCCCGCAGCGGCTCCACGTGCGGCGCCGCGAGCGTCATCTCGAGGCGCTGCCCGCTGCGATCGGAGAACGACACGACCGTGTCGCGCGGCACCTGCGAGGCGTCCTCGTGGAGGCGCACGCGCAGAGAGGTCTTCTCCAGACCCACGCCGACGGCCGCGTGGAGCAGTCGCCGCGCGATCGCGAACATCTCGTGGCGGCGCGCGAGCAGCGCAGGACGCACGAACACCGTCACGCGGTTCCAGTGCAGGCGCCGGCGGGCGTCGCGCCGGGCCTGCTGCTCGCGGATCGCGTGGAAGGCCTGAAGAATGGCGTTCTCCAGCTCCGGCACGGCGAGCAGCCTGCCCGACGCTTCGCGCACCGGGTGCAGGTCGCGCACCTCGGCGAGCGCGAAGAGCCGCTCGTCCCGCTCGTTCTGGCGCGCCTTCGCGTGGAAGAGGTACAGGTTCTCGCTCGTCGCGACGCGGCGCACGTGGAAGTTGCGCAGCCGCCACAGCTCCAGCCGCTCCGCGATGGCCGGGTGGAGTCCGCGGAGCGTCGTTTCCTCGGAGAATAAAGCCGAATCCGACGCGAACGTGCGGTAGCGCAGACGGCCCGCCGCCGGGACGAGGACCGCACAGACGCGCGAAACTCGGGGGGCGAGACCGGACCCGCACAGCGCCGCGCCCAGAGTCGCGGCGTCCTCGTCGTCGTCGGGCGCGGGGCGCTCGACGAACAGCTCCACACATGGACGCGACTCGGGCGGGAGCTGCGACGCCAGCTCCCGCAGGTCCGCGAGCACCGCGTCGAGGCCGCCGTCCGGAGCGAACGCGCCCAGGATCGTCGTCGGCCCGGATTCCTCGTGCAGGAGAACGTGAGACCTTGCGTTCAATTGCAGGACGCACGCGTCCCCGAACGGACGCGGGCGGTACAGACGCCTCGAAAGCGTTTCCAGCAGCAGCGCACGAGTGGCGGGATCCGCGCCGGGAATCATCGGGCCCAGGTGGTCCGCGAGGCCGAACGGCGTCGCCACGAGCTCCGCCCGCACCGCCGCCCGGCCCGGGCCGTCGGGATCGCCGCGGAATCGCGCCACGGCAGCGTCCACCCGCCGCATGGCCTCGGCGCGGCGCTCCTCCAGCAGAGCGCCGTCGAACAGCTCGTAGCGGGCCTGGTGCAGGGCCTCGCAGACCTCCGGGTGCGGACCCGCGGTAAGCGACTCCAACCGCTCCAGAAGAGCGCGGAATGCGGGCGAGCGCGCCGACTCGCGCCAGGCGGGCCGGTCCAGACAGCGCTGCAGGAGGGCGACGACCACCCGGTTCTTCCGCGCGACGATGCGGTGCGATCGGAACAGCCAGTACAGCGCGTCGTCCAGGCGCGGCGAAGGCGCGAGCGACGCGACGCCGTAGTGCGCGAGCGCGTCGCGGACGGCACCCAGAAACGCTTCCGGGAGCCCGCGTCCCTCCGCCCGCACCTCGCGCAGAAAGACGTGCAGACACTGCTCGTGCGAAAGCCCCCGCGCGCCCGGGCCGCCCGTGTAGTCGCGCGAGAAGAGCGTCTCCACGTCCAGGTAGAGGGAGAACAGACGGCAGACCGCGTCGAATCCGCCCTCGGGACCGCGCAGATCCGCGTCGAGCAGCGCCCCCGAGGCCGCCGTCCAGCGGCCCGCCGCGGCGTCCAACTGGTCGTCGCCCACGTCGAAGCCCAGCAGAACCCGTCGCAGAATCTTTTCAATGTATCGAAAGCCCTGCTCCCCGGCGTCCACGGGGGGCGGAAGCTCGCCGCGGAACGGCAGACGCGCCCCCTGTGCCGCGTCGGCCTCGGCGGCGGTCGACTCCAGCACGAGCAGCGGATCGCCCGCGGCCACCTGCACGCCGCGCCCCACGAGAACCTTGCGCACCCGTCCCGCAGATGGAGCGAGCACGGGCATCTCCATCTTCATCGCCTCGAGGCCCAGCAGACGATCGCCCGCGGTGACGTTTGCGCCCTCGGCGGCGTCGAGCGAGATCACGAGGCCCGGCGCGGGAGCCCGCAGAAGCCCTCCCGGATCGCGGGAAACGCGGTGCGCGTGCCCGTCCACTTCGACCCGGTGCTCGAGTCCGCCCGGCACGCTGACGATGCGGAAACGCCTCTTTCCGTCGGGCGTTTCGAAACAGAGCCTGCCCTCCCAGGGACCGTCGTGCTCGAATCGGAACTCGAGCACCGCGTCGTCCACGCGCACGCGGAAGAGGTCCGGCTCCAGCGTGGAGACCTGGAATTCGTAGGGAGTTCCGCGATGACGCAGCTCGACCGGGCGCGGCTCCTGCGAGGCGAGCGCGGGGCGGCCGCGCGCCGCGCTTGCGAAGAAGTTCAGCTCCTCCTCGCGACGCTGGCGCTCGTGCTGGTCGACGGCCGTTGCGAGCAGCGCCACGCACGCGCCCGCGTCGTCGGCCTCGTCTCTGCGCACGCGGTCGAGCCACCCCGTGTCGACGCGGGAGCAGGCGAAATCCGGGTGTTCCAGCAGGCGCAGCAGGAAGGCGCGGTTCGTCGTGCCGCCCTCCACGACGACCAGGGTCTCCTGCAGTGCGCGCAGCAGACGCGCGCGCGCCTCGTCGCGCGTGGCGCCGTGCGCGATGATCTTCGCGATCATCGAGTCGAATTCGACGGGAATGGCGTCGCCCTCGCGCAGGCCGGCATCGGTCCGCACGCCCGGTCCCAGGGGAGGACGGAAGCACACGACGCGTCCCGGTGCGGGTGCGAAGCCGCGCTCCGGATCTTCCGCGCACAGGCGGACCTCGATGGCATGTCCCCGCGACGCAGGAGGAGAGCCAATCAGGGGTTCACCGCGCGCGACGGCGAGCTGGAGGCGCACCAAGTCCAGGCCCGTGCACGCCTCGGTGACCGGGTGCTCCACCTGGAGGCGCGTGTTCATCTCCATGAACCGGAAATCCCCTGTTTCCGGCCGGAAGAGGAACTCCACGGTGCCCGCGTTCACGTAGCCCGCCGCGCGCGCGAGCCGTGCGGCCGCGTCGCACAGCGCGGCCTCGTGGTCCGGTCCGACCGCCGGCGAAGGAGACTCCTCCACGATCTTCTGGTGGTTGCGCTGGACGCTGCAGTCGCGCACGCCCGCGGTCCACACGGTTCCGTGCCGATCCGCGATCACCTGCACCTCGACGTGCCGCGCGGCCGCGACGTAGCCCTCCAGGAAGACCGTACCGTCTCCGAATGCCTTCTGCGCTTCGGCGGATGCCGACGCCAGTGCGCCCGCGAGCGCGTCCGCCGAGGAGACGAGGCGGATGCCGCGACCGCCGCCGCCCGCGGCAGCCTTGACGAGCAGCGGGAAGCCGATGCGTTCCGCAGGAGCGCGGACTTCCTCCGGCGACGCGACAGGACCTGCGCTCCATGCGACGACGGGGACGCCGCAGGTTTCTGCAAGCTTTTTCGAGGCGATCTTGTCGCCGAGGCGGCGCATGGCCTCGGGCGGCGGGCCGATGAAAGTCACGCCGAGACGCTGGCAGAGTTCCGCGAATTCGGCGTGTTCCGCGACGAATCCCCATCCGACCCAGGCCGCGTCGGCGCGCGTGCGCACCAGCGCCTCGGCAAGCCGGTCCAGGTCCAGGTAGCGGCTTTTCAGCCGGGTGCGCCCGGTTTCGTCGCGGGCCTCGTCGTCGGCGACCAGGGCCGGCCCGAGGCCGAATGCGAGATCGGCTTCGTGTACGAACAGGGCCTCGCGGTCGGGATCTGTGAACAGTGCAATCGTCTTCACGGCCGTGCCGCGCTCGCGGTTCCACTCGCGGACCGCGCGCACGAGGCGCATGGCCGGCTCGCCGCGGTTCACGACGGCGATGCGCTGGAAATCGCGGAGAGTCGGTTCGTCCATTGTTCCCCCGTGAGCGCTCACGCAGGTGCTTCGCACGGCTCGGGCGCGCGTTCAAATGCGGCGGAGGGCGGTGGCGCGCAAGGGAATCGCAGCAGCTCGGCGGGCGTCAGCGCGGGCGGACCGACGCGCGCGACGGCGACGACGCAGGCGCCGAGGCTGCGCACGAGGGCCGACGCACACGGTCCGAGCCGCGGGTCGAGCCTGACATCCACGGCGGACCAGTCCTCTCCCGTCGGCGCCGCGCCGACGCAGTCGACGCGACGGGTGTCGGCGCGAAGACCGAGTCGGAGTGCCTTGAGAACGGCCTCCTTCACGGTCCATGTCGAGGCGACGATGCGCGCCCGCACATCCGGAGGGATTCCGGCAACCGCGGCCGCCTCCGCCGCGGTGAAGAAGTCCTCCACGAAGGCATGCGAGCGGGGCTCGCACAGCTCCAGGTCGACGCCCAGCGGGACCTCCTGCCCTTCGGTGAGAATGCAGACACACAGTGCCCGGCGATGGCTGAGCGACACGGTGAGCGGCGCCAGGTCCCGCCCGATCCGGACGCGCGGCGAGCCGTCCGGCGACGGCTCTATCGTCACCGCGGACGGAGCCACGATCCGTCCCCGATCGGCCAACCAGGCGCACACGAGCGACTTCGCCGCGATTCTCCCCAGAATCCAGTCCCGGCGTCGGTCCCCGAAGCGCAGGCGGCTCGCGACGCTCCTCTCCGGGTCGGAGAGCAGCTCCACGGGAGCGCTACCGTGCATAAGCTCCGGGACCGCCCTCGCGTCCGTGAGGGACCAGAGAATCACGCGACGCTCCCCGAGACCGCTTCGCGCAGCGGCCGCACGAGGTCGGCCGGAAGTCCCGATGGCAGGGCCGATGTACGATAGCCCTCCAGCTCGAACCAGACGCGTCCGTCGTCGTCGCACACGCGCGCGTCGAACACCAGGCGATCGGGGTCGGAGCGCGGCCGCACGTCGGCGAAGAGCGGCGCGGACTCGGGCGGGATGCCGTGCGCCACCAGGCGGTCGATTTCCGCAGGCAGCGCGAGCCTTCCCTTGCTGCCGATTTCCCACACGCCCGCGGTCTGCAGGCAGGCTTCGAGCACGCGCGGAGACACCTCGGTCGTCGCAGGTCCCGCGATGGCAGGGGGAAGATCCGGGCGCAGCAGGCCTCGGATTCCCCCGTCGTCCACCTCGGCGTCGCGCAGCACGCGGTACGAGGGCCCGTGGAAGAAGACGCGGTAGATGTCCTCGGCGCGCGCATGCCGCGGCTCCCCCGTGCGCTTCGCTTCCGTCCGGGCCGGCGCGTCGGGCGCGCGCGTCAGGCGCACCGTTCCGGAGAAGTGCCGCTCCTCGCGAGTGCCGGTGGCCAGCTCGCGCACCGAAGACAGCGTCACGTCGGCGAGGACCAGATCCGCTTCCGTTCTGCGCAGAATCACCGTGAATACGGCCGTTCTCGCCTGGCCGCGGTAGTACTTCAGCGGCGCCTCGAACCGCACGTGCTCGAAGCCGGCAATGCGGTGATCGGGCAGCAGCAGCCGTGCGGCCTCTGCGAAGCCCTCCATGCCCATGACGCCCGGCAGCACGGGCGTGCCGTCGATGGCGTGATCGCGCAGGAACGGAGCGGTCGCGGGGTCCAGCACCGTCTCGATGCACAGTCCGCCGTACGGATCCGCGGACACGACGTGCCCCAGCATGGGCGGCTTTTCCGCGTCGATTCGAGCCTGCAGCGCGGCGAGATCGACTCCGCCCGACGCGTCGCGCGGACGGACCAGAATGCCCAGCGACTTGCCGACGACGCGCTCGCCGCGCGAGCCCCCGAGCAGCTCCGTGCGCACGACCGGAAGGCCTTCGGCGAGCGGCAGGGGTTCGATGCCGGCGCGGCGCATGGCGTCCGGAATGCCGCCGCGGGTCGCCATGCCGACGTCGCCCCAGGCCGTCCAGTCGATGGCCAGCGCGCGCGTGCCGGGGCGGCGGGCGGCGAGCGAGGCGGACACCTTGCACATGAGGTCGTTGGCGGCGCTGTAGTCGGTCTGCCCCGCGTTTCCGAATCGGCCCGCGACGGAGGAGAAAAGCACGATCGAGTCGACGGGCAGATCGCCCGCGGCGCGAAGGAGATTGCACAGCCCGAGCACCTTCACATCGAAGACGCGGTCGAACTCCTCGGGAGGCTTGTCGGCGATGGGGCGGCTGCGCTCCAGACCGGCAGCGTGCAGGACGACATCGACGCGGCCGTGCGCGCGGCGGACCTCGTCGACGACGGCGGCCATGGCGGAGGCGTCGCGCACGTCGAGCGCGCGGTACTGCACGCGGCCGCCGGACTGTTCGACGGTGCGAATCGCCTTCAGCAGCGCGGCGTCGCGCTCCAGCGACGCGACGAGCGCCTCGGCCTTCGCCGGCGTGGCGCGCTCGCCGGCGGCCTTCATTCTATCGAATAGATCACGGCGCAGGGACTCCTTGTCCCCGAGACGCGCGAGGTCGGGATTCGCCGGGTCGGGCGCGGGGGCGACGTCGAGCAGCCAGAACGTTCCTCCGAACGCCTTCGCGAGATCCGCCGTGATGGCCGACGTGATGCCTCCGGCCGCGCCCGTCACGACGAAGACGGGATCGCGCGGAAGAGGCGAAACGGCGGGCGGCGCCGCGACCGGCGCGAGGCCCACGGCATGGCGCATGCCGAATGTGCGGCCGATTTCCACAGCGCCTGGGTCGCGGAGGGTCTCTTCCACCAACGCGCTGGCGATGCAGTCCGCGGTGGCGTCGGCGTCGAAGTCCACGGCCTTCGCAAGGGCGTCGGGGTTCTCGCGGCCGAACGCCTTGACGAATCCCGTGACGGCGCCGCCGGCGGGGAACATGGGGGGCGCATGACCATAGCCGTGCAGCCCACCGAGCCGCGTCGCGGCGACGAGGAACGTGCCGGCGCCGCCGATGGTGCGCGCCTCGCGGCACAAGCGGAAGAGCCTTCGCGGCGTGCGGTCGAAAAGGGCGCGCACTTCCGCGTCTGCCGCCGCGAGCAGGTCGGGTTCGGGGTCCAGGGCGGCAAGGTGGTAGACGCCTGCGATCGGGCCTCTGTCGAGCCAGATCCTGATCTGCGGCTCCGCATCCCCGGCATCGAGAAGGAGAGGCTCGCACCCGCGATCGGAGAGCACCGAGGCGAGGATGGTCGCGGCGCCGCCCGCGTCGGGAACGATCACGACGCGGCTGCCGGCGCGCAGGGCGACACCGGTCTCTCTGCACATCGAAAGCGCGGGACGCACGACGGGAATCGGGACGAGTCGCTGCACGCCGTCGGCTTTCGCCACGGTCGCTTGGGCGGGGGCGGCCTCGACGCGCGGTTCGTCTTTCGGAGCCGTTTTCGCCTGCTTGACGAACGCGATGAGGTGCGCCAGCGTCGGATAGTCGCGCAGTTTGAGGTCGTCGCGGCGCGGGAGGTCGAACGCGCGGCGGATCTCGGCGAACACCTCCGCCTGCTTCACCGTGTCGATGCCGAGGTCGGCCTCCATGTCGAGGTCGAGAGCGAGCATCGACGTCGGATAGCCCGTCTTCTCCGCGACGAGGCCCAGGATGCGGTCGGCGACGGGATCGCCCGCGACAGCCGCAGGAATCGCTGCCGGCGCGGGCGCAGGTACGGGGGCCGCCAGGTCGGGGCGTGCATCCCGGACGAAGCGGATGAGGTGGCCGAGCGTCGGGTAGTCGCGCAGCTTCAGATCGTCGCGCCGCGGCAGGTCGTACGCACGGCGGATCTCGGAGAAGACCTCAGCCTGCTTCACCGTGTCGATGCCCAGATCGGCCTCCAGATCGAGGTCGATCGCGAGCATTTCGCGCGGGTAGCCGGTCTTCTGGGCGACCATGCCCAGAATGCGATCGGCGACGGGATCGCCAGCCACCGGAGCGGAAGGGAATATCGGCTGGGCTGCAGGGGCCAGGACTGCCGCTTCGGGAGGATGCGCCGGAACAGCGAGATCCGGCCGCGCCTCGTGTACGAAGCGGATGAGATGCCCCAGCGTCGGGTAGTCGCGCAGCTTGAGATCGTCGCGCCGCGGCAGGTCGTACTCGCGCCGGATTTCCGCGAAGACCTCCGCCTGCTTGACCGTGTCGATGCCCAGATCCGCCTCCAGATCGAGGTCGATCGCGAGCATTTCCCGCGGATACCCGGTCTTCTGCGCGACCAGGGCGAGGATGCGATTGGCAACGGCGTCGACGGACGGAAGGGCAGACGGAGCGGTAACGATCTCCGGCGGCGGTGTCGGAGAAGGCGCCGCGGAGGCGGCAAGGTCCGGTCGCGCTTCGTGTACGAAACGGATGAGATGCCCCAGCGTGGGGTAGTCGCGCAGCTTCAGGTCGTCGCGCCGCGGCAGATCGTACTCGCGCCGGATCTCCGCGAAGACCTCGGCCTGCTTGACCGTGTCGATGCCGAGGTCCGCCTCGAGATCGAGGTCGATCGCCAGCATTTCCCGCGGGTATCCGGTCTTCTGCGCGACCAGATCCAGGACGCGATCGCCCACCGCGTCGGTCCCTCCCGGTGCGAGGCTGTCCGGCTGAGCCTGTGCAGGGCTCTCCGCCGCCGGTGCGGGTGCAGTGGCAGCGACCGGCGTCGCTGCGGCCTCGGGCGCGCCCCGGGTGTCGTCGAGCTCGGCGGCCAGCGTCGGCCCCGTGCCGGGAATCCACGCGGATCGCGCGGGTGCGTGCTCGGGCGGGTGGTCGTCGCGCACGGGCAGCGAGCGGTTCTCCACGACCAGCGTCGCGCCGGAAACGCCCGAATGCTCCTCGATCCAGCGCTGCCGCAGGGATGCATCGCTAACGCGGGGCGACTGAACGCGTCGCAGCAGGGTCAGCACCACCTGCGAGCCGAATCCCGCCGCCAGGCGCAGCGCGAACGCGATCGGGTAGCGTCCGCCCGCGGACAGGCGCAGGTCGCCCAGCTCCGGGTCCGGCTCGCGCAGGTTCGGCACGGGCGGTACGATTCCGGTCTCGAGCATCTTGACCGCAGCCGCCTCCTCGATTCCCGCGCCCATCGGGTGGCCGGTCATTCCCTTCGTGTTCGCGACGACCAGCTCGCGCGCTTTCTCGCCGAA
>Ga0172368_10003637_pt1 | contig 18549 bp, 15 predicted proteins | sample Lak11m_FD_114540 | JGI IMG/M metagenome (GOLD analysis project Ga0172368, IMG submission 114540) | Freshwater microbial communities from Kabuno Bay, South-Kivu, Congo - kab_022012_11m | ecosystem: Environmental > Aquatic > Freshwater > Lake | place: Democratic Republic of the Congo: South-Kivu...
ATGTGATCGAGTGCACAGAATGTAAGTGGCTCGATTGGACACAATAACAATCAACATCAGGGGCTGTCACTCTGAATGAAGTAAAGCGTAATGCAGAATCTTGCTATAACACTTCTGGATTCTTCGCTCCGCTCAGAATGACGCTGGGAAAAACCGATCCCAAACTATCGATTGATACCTTTAATCGACGGAGTGATAATAATTATCCATTATCAACTATCCATTGTCAATTATCAATTTTCTGCGGCGTTTTCTCGAACTCGGGATAGAATATCCTCTCGATTCCAACCGCTTTGCCGCTCTCCACATCCAGTGTGAGCAGGACGGCGGAGAGATGCACGTCATCCGTGGCACATTCGTATTTGTGCGGGGTCTGGTAGAGCATCCGGTCAACCGCTGATTTGACCTGCATCCCGATTACCGAGTGGTGCGGACCGGTCATGCCGACGTCGGTGAGGTAGGCCATGCCTTTCGGGAAGATGCGTTCGTCGGCGGTCTGCACGTGGGTGTGTGTGCCGATCACAGCTGACACCCGGCCGTCGAGGTACCAGGCCAGCGCAAGCTTTTCGGCGGTCGCTTCGGCGTGGAAATCGACGACGACAAGCGACGACTGCTCTCTGGTCTGCTTGATCACCCAGTCCGCCGTTCGGAACGGGCAGTCGATCGGGTACATGAAGGTTCGGCCTTGCAGGTTCAGCACTGTGATGTTTCCAAGGCCGCGAGGAAGCTTGTAGACGCCGTACCCCTTGCCGTAGGTGCCTTTCGGGTAGTTCTGCGGTCTGAGCACCTTTTCGTGCGACTTGAGCGTCTCGAAGAAATTGAAGTTGTTCCAGGTATGATTGCCTCCGGTCACCACATCCACGCCTGCGTCGAGCATCAGGTTAAGCGCTTCGAGGCTCATCCCTTTGCCGTTATGGGCATTCTCGCCGTTGCAGATGACGAAATCGATCTCGTATTTGGAGATGAATCCCTTGAGCATCCGGCTGACCATCTGAAGACCGGGATTTCCGACAACGTCGCCGATAAAGAGGATGTTGGCTGTTTTGGCTGACATGGCAAAGGCTGGAAAAAAGTTACGTGCAGGTAAAACTTGACTTTGCAAAGGTACGCAATGAGAGCCTCATTCCGAAAAAGGATTCTTCAAAGCAACGGGATAGCGCTATTTTAATATTGAAACCGCACCACCTGATTCAGCGCATCGATGCAGAGCACCGTATTGAAAGTCATTGTCGCCATCACCTGTGCCCTTCTCCTGCTGATTGGAGTCACCGCCACGGGCCTCTTCTTCGATGATGGTCGCGTCAGCGAAGAGGCGCTGAGCAAAGCGAAGGTCGCGCTTGCAGGCTATCTCGAAGCACATCCCGAAGCGACGCCGCGTACGCTGACGGTAGTGGATTTCAGCCAACCCTCGTATGTGAAACGCATGGCGATCATCGATCTGCCAAGCGGAAAGCGCGAGTTTTACCGTGTGGCACATGGCAAAAACAGCGGTGAACTGTACGCACGTCGCTTCTCCGACGTACAGGACTCGAACATGAGCAGCCTCGGACTTTACCGCGTCACGAAGCGATACTCCGGCGATCACGGACTCGCACTCCGGCTCGACGGCCTCGATTCGCTGCGCAACGGCAACGCCGCCAGGCGAGACATCGTGCTGCACTCGGCGGGATATGTTTCGATCCCCTTCATCATGCTGAATATCGTGACTGGTTATGGACCGATGATCGGGCGCAGCAACGGTTGTTTCGTAGTCTCGAAAAGAGACATCAAAGAGGTCATCCGGAAACTCGACAGCAGCTGCTTCATCTATGCGTGGGCGGTTGCGGATGAGATAGCTGCCGAAAATAACGAAGCCCGGCGATAAACCGGGCTTCTCTGTTGCTTTGTGCTGCCTTGCGGCGAATCACATGGCGTCGATGATCGCGTTGAGCGTGCCGCTCGGGCGCATGGCGCGGGCGGTCTTCACGTCGTCAGGCTGGTAGTAGCCGCCCATGTCGATCGGGCTGCCCTGCGCGGCGATCAGCTCGGCGTCGATAAGGTCGGCTTTCTCAGCAAGAGCGCTGGCGACACCGGCAAAACGGGCCTTCATTTCGGTGTCGGCATCCTGACCGGCCAGCGCTTCGGCCCAGTAGAGGGCGAGGTAGAAGTGGCTGCCGCGGTTGTCGATCTGACCGACCTTGCGCGCAGGCGACTTCTGGTTGTCGAGGAACTTGCCAATAGCCTGATCGAGCGTATCAGCCAGTACCTGCGCCTTAGGATTGCTGAAGGTCTGGGCAAGGTGCTCAAGCGATGCGGCCAGTGCAGAGAACTCGCCGAGGGAATCCCAGCGGAGGTAACCCTCTTTCTGGAACTGCTGCACGTGCTTGGGAGCTGAACCGCCTGCACCGGTTTCAAAAAGACCACCACCGTTGAGCAGCGGAACAATCGAAAGCATCTTGGCACTGGTGCCAAGCTCGATGATCGGGAAGAGATCGGTCAGGTAGTCACGAAGCACGTTGCCGGTCACCGAAATGGTGTCCTCTCCGGCGCGGATGCGACCAAGCGTGAAGCTCATGGCTTCGACAGGCGGCATGATTCTGATGTCAAGACCCTCGGTGTCGTGCTCTTTGAGGTACTCATCGACCTTTGCGATAATCTGGCTGTCGTGAGCGCGGTTACTGTCGAGCCAGAAGATGGCCGGAGCGCCGGTGGCTTTCGCACGGCGTACGGCGAGCTTCACCCAGTCGCGAATCGGAGCATCCTTGGCCTGGCACATCCTGAAGATGTCGCCGGTCTCGACCTTCTGCTCCATCAGGGTCGCGCCGGAGGCATCGACCACGCGGATCACTCCGTCGCCGGAGGCCATAAAGGTCTTGTCGTGCGAGCCGTACTCTTCAGCCTTCTGCGCCATCAGGCCGACGTTGGGCACGCTGCCGATGGTGGCCGGATCGAACGCGCCGTGCTTGCGGCAGTCGTCCACGATCTCGCGATATATGGTGGCGTAGCAGCGGTCAGGAATCACGGCCTTGCAGTCGTGCAGCTTGCCATCCGGGCCCCACATCTTGCCGCCGTCACGCACGACGACCGGCATGGATGCGTCGATGATGATGTCGTTCGGCACGTGCAGGTTGGTGATGCCCTTGTCGGAATCGACCATCGCCAGTGCAGGCTGTTTTCCATAAACCGCCATGATGTCGGCTTCGATCTCTGCGCGCTTCTCTTCCGGCAGCGACTGGATTTTTGCATAGAGATCGCCGAGGCCGTTGTTGAGATTGACGCCAAGCTCGGCAAGGAGAGCTGCATGTTTTTCAAGCGCATCCTTGTAGAAAACCGAAACGGCGTGACCGAACATCACCGGATCAGAGATCTTCATCATGGTGGCCTTCAGGTGCAGCGAGAGCAGCACGCCCTTCTCTTTGGCGTCCTCTATCTGCGCGGCATAGAACTCGCGGAGCTTGCGGACGTTCATGACCGATGTGTCGATCACTTCGCCAGCCTTCAGGGCAGTCTTCTCCTTGAGCACCTTCACCTCGTTGGCGCCGCTGACATACTCGATGCGGACGCTGGTTTCGGCAGGGACGGTCACAGACTGCTCGCTGCCGTAGAAATCGCCATCGGTCATGTGAGAAACATGAGCCTTCGAATCGACGTTCCACTGGGACATTTTATGCGGATGCTTCTTTGCATAGGCTTTCACCGAGAGCGGGGCGCGGCGATCAGAGTTGCCTTCGCGAAGCACCGGATTCACGGCGCTGCCAAGCACCTTCGCGTAGCGGGTGTTGATCGCCTTCTCTTCGTCGTTCGACGGGGCTTCGGGATAATCCGGCACGTTATAGCCATGCTCCTGAAGCTCCTTTATGGCAGCTTTCAGCTGGGGGATCGAAGCGCTGATATTCGGCAGCTTGATGATATTGGCTTCCGGAGTAAGGGCAAGTTCGCCAAGCTCGCTGAGGTAGTCCGGAATCCTCTGGCTTTCGGTCAGATTCTCCGGAAAGTTGGCGATGATCCTTCCGGCGAGAGAAATATCCCTCGTCTCGACCTCGACACCGGTGCCGCGGGTGAAGGCCTGGATGATCGGAAGCAGCGAGTAGGTCGCCAGAGCCGGCGCCTCGTCGATCTTGGTGTAGATGATGGTCGATTTGCTTGCCATATCGTTGCTATTAAAGGTATTATGGTTATAAATGACTTATGGGAAAAGAAAACCTTACACCCCGATCAAGGAGTCGCACTACCCCCCTGTCAGTACAAAAACTGTCGTATATGCTCCCGAAAATGAACCGGGATTGACTGCTGCTCTGAAAATGCACTTGTCTTGCCTGAAAAACGCTCACTTCCATGTATGGCAGTCCCCCCGAAAAAAGGTGAAACCTGCCTTCTGGCCCTGGCAAGCAAGGCCGTATGAACATATAGGTATGGAAGAGATGAAGGAAAACAGGAGGCCGACGGAGGCCGGCACTCCATCAAAGCTTACCTGGATGAATGACGGTCTTCGAGCCCAACTTTTTCAGCAAGCTCCTTGTCATGAAGCACTTCATAAGCAAGCTTGATCATGGGAATGGTCGCGCCCATGGAACTGTACCCGCCGTCATGGAAAAGATTCTGCATCGTCACCTTGCGAGTCAGATCGCTCAGGATTGTCATGGTATACTCGGCACACTCTTCAGCGCTCGCATTTCCGAGCGGCGACATCAGTTCACCGTAATCATACATTTTCTCGAAACCAGGAATACCACTGCCGGCTTTTGTGTAGGTCGGGCTCTGTGAAATCGTGTTGATCCGGATACCACGTTTTGCCAGTCTTGGACCGAAACTGCGTGCAATCGATTCAAGCAGCGACTTGGCATCGCCCATGTCCGAATAGGTCCAGTAGTTGCGTTGAGAAGCGATGTATGAAAGCGCAACGATGCTCCCACCGTCGTTAATTGCCTCGTTTTTCAGCGCATAAGCCACCAGCCTGTGGAACGAGATTCCGGAAACATCCAGAGTCTTCATGAACCATTCGTAGTTCAACTCCTCGTATGGCACCTGTTTGCGGATATTCTGGGACATGCCGATCGAATGCACGATGAAATCGACGGAACCCATTTTTTCCTTGAGTTCCCTGAAAGTGTTATCGACATCCTCGTTTCTGGACGCATCGCAGATGAGAACCGGAGCGTTGCCGCAGAGTTCAGCCAACTCCTGGAGATTGCCGAAGCGAATGGCCGTAGCAACATTGGAAAGGGCAATCTCAGCGCCTTCCTGATAAGCATGCAGCGCTATCTGCCAGCCGATACTGCTTTCATCGAGCGGGCCGAAAACAATTCCTTTTTTCCCTTTCAAAAGACCATAGTGCGCTTTCTCAGGCATGGTACAATCTGATTCTTTTCAGAAGATAAGGGTAGCGGTTACCCCTTTAATGATCGTTCAAAGCAGTCAAGATACAAGTTTCCGGTGAATTGTTAAACAGTTACCGGTAAAATTTCCATAATGACATGCATAAGCCTGTTTGTCCCTGTACTCCGCCATCAACAGCACATCGGGACAAACCATTCAGCAAGACTCGACCAGCACTGCATTTTCGAACCTGAGAAGACTCATATCTTCAGTCGGCGCATGGAACGCAGCTTGTCGAGCACATTCTTGTTGACGTTCAGCTCCATCTCCTCCTTGTCTACATGAACCTCTTTGAAGATGAGCCTCAGCATGTTGTCCTCCCTGACAAACCGCTCCATATCGAGGCTGTAGAGCGCTCTCGGCAGAGTGATGATGCGCTGTGCACGATCGACAGTAACGATGATATCAGTACCCATGCGCTCAACCGACACATCCTCGGCATCATTGAGGAATGGTATCCTGATGCAGAGAATCTCCCGGTGATCAGCCGTCGCCTGGTTTTTCTTGCTCTCGATCCAGAAGTTTTTGCCCGAATAGAAAATCTTGTCGGGAGCCTCTTCGCCGAACACCATCTTTGCAATGTCGTGCAGCGCATCGGGCCCGATAGGCTCAGAACGCTGAAGGTGGCACCTGAAGACCGGCGTCGGATAGAAGGAGTTATCGATCTCCATCAGATAGCGGCTGTGCAGATCGGCCCAGAACTCGAAATATTCGCCAACCGTGCGTGAAGTCGGAAGAATCTTGTTTATGACGATACCATCGATGTTGATACCGTAGAGGTGCACGAAAGTATATGCCCGCTTTGTTTCGAGAATCGAGAGCTTCTCCGGGTTCAGCACCAGCCTGAAGGTGACTTCGGGACTGAGAATGAATTTGTTGATATCCTCCATCTGCTTGAGCAGCACATTGACCTCGTTGAAGAAGTCGTCATCGGGGATATTGTTACCGCTGAGCGGACGGGCCAGAGACGACATGCTCTTGTAGAGCTTGAAAAACTGCTTGCCCATGTTGCCGCCGATAATAATCTCGGGATAGGCAAGAAGACGGAGCGTATTACCGGTCGGCGAGGTATCGAGCACCACAGTGTCCCAGTTTCCGGACTGTGCTTCGTCGAGCAGACGGGAGAGAGCGAAGATCTCGTCGAGGCCGGGCTGGGTGGTCAGTTCGGAAGCCATGCCGCTGTCGATCCCCTGGTTCTTGTATGAGGAGGAGACAAACTTCTGGAAGCCCGACATATTTTTCTTCAACTCGTAGATGGTATCTACCTCGAGACCATACAGGTTCTTCTCGATCCTGAGCGGCTCGTTCCTGCCGATCTGGACGTTGAACACATCGGAAAGCGAATGGGCCGGATCGGAAGACATGATCAGCACCCGTTTGCCCTGGCGGGCAAGAGCGACAGCTGTCGACGAAGAGACGGTAGTTTTCCCCGTTCCTCCCTTGCCGGAATAGATGATGACCCTGGGTTGCGCCTGGTTTTCGGTTAAATCCCTCGACAGCATGCGGTACTCTCCTTTGATACGAGATGAAAAAATGATCCCGATAAAACGAACTGTGAAGTTAGCATATTTACAGCGACATTTTCAAAACATCGTCAATTCATTATAAAATAGTCAGATAACTTTGATCCTCGTTTACTGTTCACAGATCAGGCGGAATTGAGGCCAAAACGCTCCCCTCACTATCGGGGTGCATTCACATTTGCAAGCCAGTCAGAAGCCTGACAAGAACAGGAACGGCGGTATAAGGCTCAATTTTGCTTTCTTCAGAAACAATCAATAGTCTGTCATGACCAGGACGGTAACCAACCCGACGTTTCAGTTGCATGCCGTGCCGCGCTCTTGATGCTCCTTTTCGCGCCATCACTCCGCCACCATCGAATCATTCGAAAGAAACGGAATACCACCATATCGTCCGCTGAGGTAGCCCTTGCCTAACGCCTCGTTCTTTCTCGGACTGAATTCAGCGAGCGCCACAAGTCTCGAAACCTGTCCGTTGTCTTTCTCGACCAGCCATATCTGATCCCGCCGGAACAGATATGGTACATCGAGCAATGAAGTGTCATGTGTGGTAAAAATGAGTTGTGCTCCTCTCCTGTTGAGATCGGGACGATGAAACCGCTTGACCAGTTCTCTCACCAGAAGCGTGTGCAGGCTGGTATCCAGCTCGTCAAATACCAGCGTCCGGCCTTTTTCGAGAATATCGAGAACCATACCGGCAAGAAAAACGAGAATACGGGTTCCGCCGGACTCATCCTCGAATCTGAATTCCGCTTTCCCCTGACTGGTGACATGAGTAAAGCGTAGACGCTTTTCCTCCTTCTCTTTAGTTCGAATGTCGGTTTTTCCAATCAGCAAATCACTGAGCAAGCTACCACCCAATGGCGTTGAAACGACCTCAATATCGGCAATACTGATATCGGCGGCGGCGAGGAAATCGCAAATCTGTTTTTTGCCCTCTTCCTGTTTCAGTAAACGGATCGACAATTGTGGATCGAGCGGCGATTCTTCATTGATGATGACAAGTTCATGCGCAAACCACTCAAAAGCAGGACGCAGGTCGTCGCTGTTAAGTTGTACCGCCATCGAGAGAAACAGTGAATTCGGACGGGTAGCGCTTTCCCAGAGATTTTTCGTTCCTTTGAGTCCCGTACCGAATTCAAACCGCTCCGCGTCAGACTCCTCATCATAGTGACGCTCGAACCATTGTTGTGGTTTAAACGACTTATAGACCAGCAAGTACTCTCTGACAATGCGCTCCGAAGTCATGGTGAAACCATACTGGTACCGGACACCGTCAAGAATAAAAGTTACCTCAAACTCTGTCGGCTCGTTTTCAGACGAAGGATCGAGCCTGAATGGCTGAACATCAAAAGTCTGTCCAGGCTGCATCACTGTTGCCGACTCAATGACAACACTGCGCATATACCGCAAAGCCTTGATCACATTGGATTTTCCGCTGGCATTGGCGCCATAGATGACAGCACTCGGCAACAGCCGCGGCACAGCCTTGATTCCAGTGGTCAGCGTATTGGTATCGCTCAGTGAATTGTCTTTGGATGCCACAAGGGTCAGCACCTGCTCGTCACGCAGACTTCTGAAGTTTTTTACCCGGAATTCAATAAGCATGATTTTACGAGAAATCTTAAAAATAATTTCTATTTATAACATAAAATCGCAATAAATGAATTTATTTTAAGATAACAACATTTTATTACCCTTCATCATCCGAATTTCAAGCCACAACACAGAAACAGCTCCGGGATCGATCAGACAAACGGAATCTTTTTTGTAAGCGCATGTTCAAGCCGCTCCATGTAAGCTTCATGGGCAATTTCGATGGCGCCAAGGCTTTTGAGGTGGGGGTTCATGATCTGGGCGTCAAGCAGGAGATAGCCTTTCCGCCGAAGGTGGGCAACCAGCCAGGCGAATGCAGCTTTGGAGGCGTTGGGACGGAAAAAGAACATCGACTCACCGAAAAAGGCTCCACCCATCGAGATGCCGTAGAGTCCTCCGGCAAGTTCGCCATCCTGCCAGCTCTCGATGCTGTGCGCCACTCCGAGCCGGTGAAGCTTGAGGAACGCCTCGATGATCTCCTCAGAGAGCCAGGTCTCCTGTTCGGCTGATCGGGGCAGCGCACAGGCGCGGATCACCCGTTCGAAAGCCGAGTCGATTTTGATGGTGAAGCGTTTTTCACTGATGATGCGCCGGAGGCTTCTCGACGGGTGGAACTCGTCGAGCGGCACCACCGCCCGGTGGTAGGGCTGGCACCAGCTCACCGTCCCTTCACGAGAGTCTGCCATGGGAAAAAACCCGTGCCGGTATGCACGAAGCACATCCTCGACTCGTATCATAAAGTACTGAACTGATATACTTTAACTAACCATTTTCCCTAAGCTTTTCAACTGTCACCATCAGCTCGTCAACCTTTCTTTTGGGCACATGATGAATGCAATACCGGTCGCGCCAGTAACAGATATCGCCGCCAGCATCGATCTGGTCGATCACGACAGTCTCGGCAGGCAAACCAAGAGCGATCACCAGAAGCACCTCCCAGGAATCGGAAATGCCAAGCCCGTACACAAGCCGATCACGATCGATCGATGCGATGATGCAGGCACCCAGACCCTTTTCAGCGGCACCGAGCATGATAGTCTGGGCGGCTATACCGCTGTCGCAGGTCACACAACCGGCATCCTCTTTCCGTGACAGCATGACAAGAGCAGCTGGCGGACGTTCACCCGCTTCAGGACCTGGCCAGTCTTTGAGATAACCGGCCCACCTGAGGCAGGGAAATACCTTGTCGATCATATCGGATCCGCTAACCGGCAGGTATCTCAACAGCTGCCTGTTGGCAGACGAAGGTATATAACAGGCCAGCTCGACCAGCTCGCGGATCGTTTCCGCCGGTATCGCGGATAATTCGTCGAAACGCCGGATACTTCGGCTTCTGGTCACCAGGTCTCTGAAATTCATGATCGTTTCTCCTCGAAACGATGATCCCGCCAAGCGGCATCGGTAAAAACACGCAGATCATCCCATCTGCCTGAAGCGATCCACTCCGCGATGTAATCGACAGTTCTGGCATAATTGAGAGGTGTACCCGGCGGCCTGCCAAGCCAATCCTTCAGAACATCGCCATCGAGCTTGTGCATCGCCATGCCGTGACCAAGTTCAACCATGGCGAGAGCGTTCGACTCCTGCTCTATCTGCCCGTCAAGTGGCCGGAGCAGTATCTTTTTGCCGATATGCAGCGCCTCACCTGGAAGTTCGAACCCCGCATTGCAGACTACCCCTGCACACTCCATGAGGTCACGCAGAAATCCTTCACGGGAATAACCCCTGAACGACAGATGACCATCCTCCCGATCCTCTGTCACCTTGCCGTAAATGAAAAATCGGAATGCATCAAACGGACGAAGAAACTCCTCGATATCCTCGACCTCCTCGAACGGCAGATAGACCAGGATTTTCTGAGGATCCTCTTTGGGACGGACTGCACGATAAAGCGTTTCAGGGATGACCGGCGGAAATATCGGCTGGTTGAAATGGTGCCAGTGCAGGCCGGCATTGTATCGGGCCGGGGCGAAATTGAGCAGCGTATATTTCTCGAACAGGCTTCCCCGCGCAACCGGGATATTGAACGGAAAGGCGTACTGGTGACCGAAACCCATGCTGACAATTCCTTTTATCCGTGCAGCCATGGAGGTGACCGGTTCGAAATCGGTGATCACCAGATCGACGCCAGTCATGTCGAGCATCAGGACATCTGACATGAGACGGACAAAATCCAGCTGGAACATCGTTTCGATATAGTTCATCCTCCCCCGATAAGTGACCAGGGTAAATCCTTTGAGCACCTTGCAGGGAGCGAAAACCTCGATCTCCCGAAGTTCCTCCTCCTTTCTGCCGCTGATGATGACCTCAACCTCATGACCATCCTCCCTGAGCTTCCTGACCAGCTCCCTGCTCCTGCTGATATGGCCGTTTCCTGTTCCCTGAACGCCGAAAAGGATCTTCATGCACTACGCTGTTTTATGCCTTTTTCCGGATGTCCCGTAACCTGTAGAAGCTTCCGGGAACCGGATACCAATAGCACTGAAATTACAATTATTACGGAAATATCGAATACAGTGACCAATGTCGTAACACAGTTGAAGTGCTGATTGATGGTCGGTATGAGAGAACCGGATAAAAGTGTAAGTTTGTTATTGCTCCACAGCGCTGAAGCCTGAAAGCATGTGACTGCCTCAAGTAATCCTTTCAAGTTTATTTTTTTTGATGGAAATCAAAACCGACATTCTTCCTGGCGACTGCAAAGAAGTTCTGAAAACGCTTCCGGACGATTCGGTGGATCTTATCTTCACCTCGCCGCCTTACGCCGACCAGCGGAAAAAAACCTACGGCGGCGTTCACCCCGACCGGTATGTCGAGTGGTTTTTGCCGATAGCCGGGGAGCTGAAACGGGTGCTCAAACCAACCGGAACCTTCATGCTCAACATCAAGGAGAAGGTGGTCAACGGCGAACGCAGCACCTATGTGATGGAGCTGATCCTTGAAATGCGGCGGCAGCAGGGGTGGCTCTGGACCGAGGAGTTCATCTGGCACAAGAAAAACTGCTACCCCGGCAAATGGCCCAACCGGTTTCGCGACTCGTGGGAGCGGCTCATCCAGTTCAACAAGAACCGCCACTTCTCGATGTACCAGGATGCGGTGATGGTACCGATGGGCGACTGGTCAAAAACTCGCCTGAAAAAGTTGAGCGAAACAGACATGACTCGCGACGAATCGAAAGTCGGCAGCGGTTTCGGCAAGAACATCTCCAACTGGCTCCAGCGCGAAATGGCCTATCCCACCAACGTCTTGCACCTTGCCACCGAGTGCAGCAACAAGAACCACAGCGCGGCTTTCCCGGAAGGATTGCCCGAATGGTTCATCAAGCTCTTCACCAAAGAGGGCGACACGGTGCTCGATCCGTTCATGGGTTCCGGCACCACCAACGCCGTCGCCCAGCGCATGAAGCGCAACTCCATCGGCATTGAAATCATGCCGGAGTATTGCGAGATGGTTGAAAACGAACTCAGGCCGGTGGAGGTGCTCTCCGCCTGAACCTGACATCAGGCGCAGGTTCAGTGCATCGTGGACAAAGTGGACTTGGTGGACAAGAAATGAACAGCGCCAAAGCCACGGCGTTGCGGGCTTCGGCGTTAGCTGCTGACTTCACCCCACCACTTTCAGATTCGCATACTGCACCATGAGGGTTTTTTCTCCGGCGGTGCGGAAGTTGATCCTGACCTTCTGCTTCGAGCCGCTGCCCTGCACTTCAAGCACCACGCCGGGACCGAAAATGGCGTGCTGCACTCTCGTGCCTGGTTTGAAAGCGCTTTTAGCCGCGCCGGTGGGAGCGGCTGAGCCTGCGGGCTTCACGCTTGAAGCTGGAGCGACAGGGCCTCCGGAACTGGCGAGCGAGGAGCCGAAGACGGGACGTCCGGCCATCGCCGATGCGGCAACCTTTTTCGGACTTTCGGAGAGCTTCCGGCCCCCTTCGGTGACGACAATGTCGGGGTCGATCTCGTTGATGAAGGTCGAACGCATACACATCTGCGGCTGGCCATACATGTAGCGGCTCTGCGCCCACGAGAGGAAAAGTTTCTCCCGCGCGCGGGTGATCGCCACGTAGAAGAGCCGCCGCTCCTCCTCCATTTCGCTTGGTTCGTAGCTGTTGAGCGGGAACAATTTCTCCTCCATGCCGGTGACGAACACCACCGGAAACTCCAGCCCCTTTGCTGAATGCACCGTCATGAGCGAGACATAGTTGTCCGACTCCTGCGTCTCGTCGTAGTCCGATGCCAGCGAAATGGTCGAGAGGAAGTCACCAAGCGTGGCGGACGAGGGATTGTGGTCGGCGAAGTCACGCGTCATGGAGAGCAGCTCCTGCAGGTTCTCGTGTCGGGCAAGTGCTTCGGGAGTATTCTCCTCCTTGAGCAGCGAGAGCAGGCCGGTCGTGTCGTAGAGCATCGAGAGCACATCGTAGGCCGTGCCCTCCTCGGCCTGTTTGCGCATCGCCTCGACGAGGCTCGCAAACTGTTCGAGAGCGTTGACAAGCCTAGCCTGGAAGCCTCCCTCGCCCGCACGGCGCACCGCTTCGAAGAGCGAAATCCCCTGCTCCCCGGCGAACTCTTTCAGCTTGGAGATGCTAACGTCACCGATCTTGCGCGGCGGGAAATTGATCACCCGCAGGAGCGACTCGCTGTCGCGGTCGTTCAAAACGAGCCGCATGTAGGCCACGGCGTCCTTGATCTCCTTGCGCTTGTAGAACGAGACGCTGCCGAAAATACGGTAGGGGATGCGGTTCTGGCGCATCACATCCTCGATAACACGCGACTGGGCGTTGGTGCGGTAGAAGATGGCGAAGGCGCGGTATTCGGCACCATTTGCAAGCCGGATCGATCTGATGTAATCTCCCACCTTCTCCGCCTCGCGCCGCTCGTTGTAGGCCTCGACGAGCGTGATCGGCTCGCCCGTGCCCGCGTTGGCAATCAGCTCCTTTTTGATCTGGCGCTGGTTGCGGCTGATGACACTGTTGGCCGCCTGCAGAATCGTCCTGGTGCTGCGGTAGTTGTCCACCAGCTTGAACACCTGCGCGTCGCCGTAATCGTCGTTGAAGTTGAGCATGTTCGAGATGTCCGCCCCGCGCCACGAGTAGATCGACTGCGCGTCGTCGCCCACCACGAAGATGTTGCGATGCTTGCCCGCGAGCATCTTCGCCACGAGGTACTGCACGCGGTTGGTGTCCTGGTACTCGTCGATCAGGAGGTACTTGAAGTACTCCTGCAACTGCTCCAGCACGGGCGGATGCTCGGTGAACAGCTCGATGGGCTTGATGAGCAGGTCGTCGAAATCGAGCGCGTTGTTCTCTCGCAGCTTCTGCACGTAGCGTTCGTACACGAGCGACATTTTCTGGTACTGCGAATCGATCGCCTTGCGATGAAACTCCGGAGGCAGCACAAAGCTGTTCTTCGCCTTGCTGATGGTCGAGTGCACCAGATTGACAGGCAATGACTCGACCGAGATGTTGAGATCCCCCATGCACTGCTTGACAAGGCTCTTGCTGTCGTCAGCATCGAAGATCGAGAAGTTGCGGTCGTAGCCGATCAGGTGGATGTAGCTGCGAAGCAGACGCGCAAACACCGAGTGGAAAGTGCCGATCCAGAGGCCCGAGGAGCTGCCATATTCGAGAATACCGTCGATTCGGTGACGCATCTCGCCCGCCGCCTTGTTTGTGAAGGTCAGGGCAAGAATGTTCTGGGGCGAAACCCGGACGTTGCGAATGAGGTGCGCAATGCGGTAAGTAATGACGCGCGTCTTGCCCGATCCCGCGCCCGCAAGCACCATCACGGGGCCTTCGGTGGCGAGCACGGCCTCGCGCTGGACGTCGTTGAGTTCCCGGAGAAAATCTGTCAAAGCTGCTGAATATTACAGGTTGGCGCCCACGGCCCCGAACCGGGAACGGCAGGCAATCATAAAGCTCCTGAGAATTTCGCACATCCCGGCTGCAATTACAAATGCGGGTGGGAGAAAGATTGGGAGACCGAGATGGCGAGGCTGGGAGTGTAGCAGCTTCACGAAAAGGAATTAATCATTGCTGTTGACAACAAAGGTGACGTTTACGAAATAACTGACCGAGGCTATCAAGTCGCGGATACTGCCTGAGTAAATTTTTCAAACACCAAAACATTCCGCTGGTGAATCAAGAAACCTGAATAACCTTGTCCCTTACCCCCTATCTTTTTGTTTATCCTTTCTACATCAGTCTTTACAATTTCTGGCCGGATAACCGGTCAGCCCCGATAAATGGGCTTACGCTGGGAACTCGATGATAACCCAATAATAAAGAAACAGTTATGACCAGACAATTAACCGCGATCATTGAAAAGGAAGGCGACGGGTATGTGGCGCTTTGCCCGGAAGTCGATGTGGCGAGTCAGGGAAATACGGTGGACGAAGCGCGGGCCAATCTGAAAGAAGCTCTGGAGCTTTTCTTTGAGACGGCATCACCGGAAGAGATCATGACTCGCTTTGATGACGAAGTGTACGTCACGCATGTAGAGGTGGCGAAATCTCTATCGAAACGATTTTCCGCCTGATCCGTCCGACGCCAACCCTGCCATCAGGAAATACCAGCCATCAAACCAGCATCTCGGTCTTCGACGCCATGATGAGGTCATTCAGGTGGATGCCGCCGATAGAGTGCGTCCACCACGAAACGGTCACTTTGCCCCATTCGGTCAGGAGCGCCGGATGGTGTCCCTCTGTTTCGGCAAGCTGGCCCACCCTGACGGTGAAGTCGAGCGCATCCCTGAAATCCTTGAAACTGAAAACCCTGACGAGCTTCGGGGTTCCAGAATCATCGACAACCTTCCACTCCGGGATGTAAGAAAGTTGCCGCTGAAGCTCATCCGGAGCCATTGGAGCTGCCGTCCCTTCACAGGGCACGCAATGCCTTTTTTCGAACTGTGTCATGATGTGTTCTCCTGTCTTGAGTTCTGCGGATCGGGCCCGGCCCCTCCTGCTGAAAGCACCGCCGGGGTAGCGCTCCGATTTTCCTGTTCTTTTCAACCGCACCATCCGGCCGAGAGTTGCATGCTGGTCATGTCCGGAAACCTGAAAGCCTCGATCTTCCCACTTTCCTCTATCTTTTTCTTTTTCCTTGCTATATTAGGCTTCAGAAGTTTCTGGCCGAAAAAAACGAGCCTTCCCCGCTCAAAAGACGCAGGCATGTTTCCTCTTGTTTACGAAATCAACACGAGAGTCTGGCTGAGAGAACTGTCGGTCAGACTTGATCGTCCCGTCACCCTCGAAAATATTCCGGATGATGAGTTTCAGATACTCCACGACGGAAAGTTTACCATGGTATGGCTCATGGGCGTCTGGAAACCGAGCCGCTACAGTGTAGCTATAGCCACATCCCATCGTGGACTCCGCACTGAACTGCTCGATCATCTCAAGGATCTGCAACCGGAAGACATCGTCAGCTCTCCTTACTCCATCCCGGCCTACGAGGTCAGCCCGGCTGTCGGTGGGCACGACGGCCTTGTGGCCTTCCGCAAACGCCTGGCCGGCATGGGTATCAGGCTGATGCTCGACTTCGTGCCGAACCACATGGCCCTCGACAACCGCTGGCTGCCCGAACATCCAGAGATGTTCGTCTCCATTTCAAAACATGAGCAATGCCATGATCCCGCATCCTGCTTCGAATACACGAGGGGGAAATTTCTCGCGCACGGCAAAGACCCCTATTTTCCACCATGGACCGACACCTTGCAGCTCAACTATGCCAATCCCGCCACCCACGAGATGATGATCCACAACCTGTCGCATATCAGTGATCTGTGCGATGGCGTACGGTGTGACGTGGCCATGCTGATCCTGAGGGATGTGTTCAACACCACCTGGGAAAATCTTGCAGGGAGAATGACCGAGGAGTTCTGGCCGAATGCGATCCAGACTATCAGGAAAAAACACCCGAAGTTCCTTTTTCTTGCCGAATCGTACTGGAACCGTGAGTGGGAGCTTCAACAGATGGGATTCGATTTCACTTACGACAAGCCCTTCTATGACTTTCTCGGCGCATCACCGGTCAATGTGCCGAAACTGAAAGACCATCTGCTCGCCGACTGGAATTACCAGCAACGGCTGTGCCGGTTCATCGAAAATCATGACGAGATTCGTGCCTCGGAACGTTTCGGGCCGAACCATGCCGTAGCAGCACTCATCATGCTCACCTCTCCGGGAATGAACCTTGTACACCAGGGCCAGTTGCTGGGCCAGAAGAAAAAAATCCCTGTTCAACTTATCAGGCATTCGAGGGAACCATCACACAAAGCGCTGCTGCATCTGTACCTCAAGCTTTTCGAATTCCGTTCAGAAGAGGTTTTCCAGAAAGGCCACATTGAATGGCTTGACATGACTCCTGATGGCCATTCGCTCTGTTTCGGATACTTCCGGTCGATTCCCGGCAACCACGCCTTTATCCTTGCAAACTTTTCGGCCACCGGCATCGACACCAGTTTCAGCCATCCGTTGCTTGCAGGTCTCGATGTGTCGTTTGTAACGGCTTTCTCGACCCGATTTCCTGAGCATCCTCATGAACGAGTGCTGTTAGATTCAACCATGCACATCCGTCTTGCCCCACATGAAGGGGTGCTGCTCATGGTAAAATCGGCCTGATACAATTGACCGGATAATTTTTCATCACCTCTGTCCTGCACGCGCCATCAATGAATTACCAAAATACGACCATCTCCTGCCAGACAAACCGGCCTGTCGATATCATCGACATCACTGCTGAAGTGCGTTCTGCTCTCGAAGCCACCGGTTTACAACAGGGAACGGTCACCCTGCTCAGCCGACACACAACAGCATGTATCAACATCAATGAAAAAGAGGAGCGGCTCATGCAGGACATGAGCACCTTCCTCAAACGCTTCATACCCAAGGATGGCGACTGGCTGCACAATCTTGAAACGGTTGATGGTCGTGACAACGCCCACTCGCACCTGCTTGGTCTGTTCATGAGCAGCTCCGAAACCATCCCATTTGAGGAAGGAGGGCTCATGCTCGGCGAGTGGCAATCGATTTTCTTCATAGAGCTTGACGGCCCGAGACCGAGGCGGGAGATTCTGGTTCATATCCAGGGGGAATAAAGGGGACGGCCGGGATCGAAAATCGCTCTTCCATTCAGGAGGGTTTTAACCCGACGGACATTCAGCCTCTTAGATGCAATGATGCCCCCGGCTTTCAAGCCGGGGAATCACAGGCAACTCATCATTAATCAGGGCTTCAGCCCAATATCATTACCTGTCGATTGTTTTTTTTGCCGCCGAACTATTGATCCGACGACAAACGGTTACCATTACCACCATACAAAGAGATTCGGCTGAAGCCCTGATATTTTTTTACAGATGCTTGATCCCGGATTAAAGTCTGGGGCAATTAAAATAATCATCGGCCATTCCCCCCATCCCGGAACCATCGGAGGAATCAAACGGTTAATGGGAAAAGCACGTACTTTCACCTGAACCTCATCACCCAGACCCTATGGCAGACCTCGTTTCGACCTCCACAACACCGATTCCTCAGGCATATCCGCTGCTTTCGGCGATTCACTCACCTGCCGACCTCAAGAAACTGAACCTGCACGAACTTGAAATGGTGGCTGCCGAGTGTCGCAAAAAGGTAATCGAGCTGGTATCGCAGAATGGCGGACACTTCGGATCCAGCCTCGGGGTCACGGAACTGACCGTAGCACTGCACCATGTCTACCAGAGCCCGACGGACAGGATAATCTGGGATGTGGGCCATCAGGCTTATGTGCACAAAATCCTCACTGGCCGGATGTCGCAGATGGATACCAACCGACGCTACCACGGACTGGCCGGGTTCCCGAAACGCAGCGAGAGCCCGCATGACGCTTTCGATACCGGCCACGCATCGACCTCGATCTCGGCGGCGGCCGGCATGGCGGCGGCACGTGACCTGGCCGGGCGGAAAGAGAAGGTAGTGGCAATCATCGGTGACGGCAGCCTGACCGGTGGCATGGCATTCGAAGCGATGAACCACCTCGGCGACATCAAATCTGACGTGCTCGTCATCCTCAACGATAACCAGATGGCTATTTCGCCAAGCACCGGCG
>Ga0172368_10003639_pt1 | contig 18544 bp, 17 predicted proteins | sample Lak11m_FD_114540 | JGI IMG/M metagenome (GOLD analysis project Ga0172368, IMG submission 114540) | Freshwater microbial communities from Kabuno Bay, South-Kivu, Congo - kab_022012_11m | ecosystem: Environmental > Aquatic > Freshwater > Lake | place: Democratic Republic of the Congo: South-Kivu...
CGGATATAAATATACCCTTTTTGGTGGAACCAGTATTGACGGCCGGATGTTCAGATTTGCCGCCAAAAGGCATTTTGGCGAAGGTGATCCCGATGTGCATGAATCAATTATTTTTTATTCAGATGATGATGGCCAGACTTGGCAGGAATCAACTGCCAAATGGTCCGGTACTCCCAAAATTGATAATTGTAAAATGGGCGACGGTAATTTTTTACCTATTGCTGTTGAAGGTTATCAATATGTTTATGGGACATCAGCTGATGGAAAATCAACTACTCCTGGAATATATGTTGCACGAGTACCTTATGATAAAGACTCAATTTTGGATTTATCAAAATATGAGTATCTCTCAGGCTACCAATATGATGTAAATAATGTTCCTACTGACCCAATATGGTCTTCGAATATAAATAATGCGATAAAAATAATTGATCCACTTACTTGGTGGGGGATATCCTATGAATCATATACGATTTCGGTTTATTTTGACTCTCACTTACAGAAATATCTAATGTTATCCGATGAATTGGGTGCGGCTTTAATTAGAGAATCTTCCTACCCCTGGGGACCTTTTAAAAATGTGAAAGCTATACTTGGTCCTGAACCAGATAGTGGACATAAATGGGGCTATGGACAAACTATTTTGAGTCTGGACGAAACTGGGTTAATGTATTTTTCTTCAGCATATTATGTACCTCCTTATAATGTTACAATTGGCAAGGCCACTCTAAATAATGTTTCTTGTCTTGACAATGACGGTGATGGATATGACAATTGTGAAATTAACGCAAGTGGCGATGATGGCAAGGCCATAGATTGCAATGTAAATAATAACACAATTTATCCAGGAGCAACAGAAATTTGCGGAAATGGAGTAGATGAAAATTGCGATGGAGCAGATAATTTTTGTCCAGTTATTACTCCAATTGCTCAACCAAGTGGAGCGGTTATTATATTGCCATCCCAATCAAATACTATTAACAACATTCTAAATCTAGTTGAAGCAGAAAGTAAATCAAGCACAACTACAACTGAAAAAGAAATAAAAGAAGTTGTGCTAGAAGAAAAGATAAACACATCTACGAACGAAAAGATTATTAATACAGATAAAAATATTATCAGCCTAAAGCCAATAACTAATCTCTATAACCAATCCAAAAAAATAGTTGAAGAAAAAACTAAAATTGAAGCTAGCCTAATATTGGCAAATAACACTATTAACACTGATATAAATAATAAATTAATTAATTTAGATAATTCTATTAATTTAAATATTAAGCAAGTAATCTATAATTTTATTAGCAGTGGTACAACTCTGACAAAATCGTTAGGCATGGGTGAGCGAGCCGGAGTATTATATTCATATATCCATGCTTATAATAAAATACCGGAATCTATTTCTAACTGGCAGGATATAATTAAAATAGCCAATGGCAGATGGCCGGGAGAAAGAAATATTATATTAGAGAAAGAAGCTATAACGAGTTTTATTAAAATATATAATCGTCAGCCAGATTTTAAAATAAATACTGATGAAAATGCTATCATGGTTATGGCTTATGGTCTAAGACCTCAAAATAGAAATTTAAATAGTGAAAGAGAGGCTATTAATAGTTTTAGATTTATATTCAAAAAAATGCCCTTATCGACTAAAGACTGGGATATGGTCAGAAGTATTGCTTATTCTGGGGCCAGGAGATAAAAATTAATTTAAATATATGAAATTCAAATCTGAAATTAGAAAAGACTATTTTTTAAACAAATATGTAATTATAGCGCCCATCAGAGTAAAACGTCCTAAAGAGGTTAAGGAAGAATCAGCCTTGTCTAAACCCGGGTTATGTTATTTTTGTCCGGAAAATATAGATAAAAAAAGTGTAATTGATATTATTAAAAAAAATGGTAAAAATTTAGTTACAAGCATAAGTAATATTTTTCCAGCTGTCTCATTAAATAATTATAAAGCTTACGGTACTCAAGAAGTTATTATAGACACTCCTGAGCATACTAAAGAATTTGCTAGTCTTTCAGAAATGCAAATCGAATTAGTTTTAAAAATGTTTGCCAAAAGAACTGAAGAAATAAGCAAGGACAAAAAAATTGATTATATACTTTGTTTTAAAAATCATGGTTCTAAGGCCGGTGCATCAATAATTCACCCCCATTCACAAATATTTGCCAGTGCAATCTTACCTCCAGAAATTCAGGAAGAATTAGAGTATGCAAAAAAATATAAAAGGGATAATAAAAATTGTCCTTATTGCGACATTATAAAAAAAGAGATGAAAAGCAAAAGAAAAATATTTGAAGATAAAAATATTTCCGCCTTTACCCCTTATGCCAGTCAATATCATTATGAAGCCTGGATATTTACCAAGAGGCATCTGGACAATATAACAAAACTTAATAAAAATGAATTTAAGTCATTTGCAAAAATATTAAAAAAATTATTGGTCAAGCTACAAAAATATAATATTGCCTATAATTTTTTTCTACATCAAATTATATCAGACAATAGTCAGCATTTTTATCTTAAAATACAACCACGAGAAAGTATTTGGGCTGGAGTTGAGCTTGGTTCAGGTTTAGTGATTAATTCTATTCCTCCAGAAATAGCTGCAAAATTTTATAGTAAATAAATAAAAAACAATCCCGATTAATCAGGATTGTTTTTTTGGTGCCTAGGGCGGGACTCGAACCCGCACGGAGTTGCCCCCAAGAGATTTTAAGTCTCTCGTGTATACCAGTTCCACCACCTAGGCAGAATTTAAACCTTCAATTAACAACTATAAATTATCAATTAAAAAAGAATTAAAAAATTAATCCTTAATTGTAAGATTGATATTTGCAAATTAATAATTATTTGTGGAGATGGCGGGAGTTGAACCCGCGTGTAATAAGTATCTTCAAACGCTTTTACAAGGTTAGTTTAGCTTAAAGTATTCGTCAAAATTGTAGAAGCCAAACGAAATCAAAATTAACTATCTCTTTTTCTTTCGGATAAATTGTCAGAGATTCAATTTAACCTATCCTAATAATTGACACCTGATACTACTTATTAGAAATCAGTAGTCAGATGGTTATCGCTTTTGTTAAGCAACAACATTCGCAAAGACAGGCATGCTAAAAGCCGCCTTTACTTTGCTAAATAAGTTTTTTGCACTTATTTTATTTCCAGCCATTTTACGTGTGCTAAAATTCACGCCCTGAAACGTTAAAAGAATTCTTATTATCGATGCCGGTCATCCCCAAAATAATTTTCAATTTGCATATTTATTTATCTAAATCAAAATTTTTAATTTTAAATGCAGTCTTTATTTTTCTATCTATTTCGCGTTTTTTTATAGAATCTCTTTTGTCATACTTTTTCTTTCCTTTTCCTACTCCAAATTCAAGCTTAATTAAGCTATGCTTAGTATATATTTTTATAGGTACCAATGTCAAGCCCTGTTCGGCTTTTTTGCCTAATAAATATTTAATTTCGTTTTTTTTTAACAATAATTTTCTTGACCTGTAGGGATCATAACTTTTTATATTTGCTTTAGAATATAAAGGAATATGAGCATTAATTAAAAAAAATTCAGGTAGTCCAGAGTCGCTTCTGCTTTTTATTGTAACAAAAGAACCCTTTAAATTAATATGTCCTGTTTTAACTGACTTTACTTCATGGCCAAATAAAACCATACCAGCTTCATAAGTTTCAGTAATTTCATAATCATAATTTGCTCTTTTATTTATTGCTAAAACTGACATAAAATTATTTCAAATTTTTCCTTTTTTTAAATAATTCTAAAGCATTCTTTAGGGCCATAGCAATAGTAAGCGGGCCGATACCTCCAGGTACAGGTGTAAGATAAGAAGCTTTTTCTTTTACATCTTCTCTATCAATATCACCATAAATCTTATCACCTTGCTTAGTAATACCTATATCTATTAAAACCGCATCTTTCTTAATCATATCCTTATTTATAAATTTTGGTTTGCCTATTGCAGTTATTAACAAATCAGCTTCTTTTGTATATTTAATAAAATTATCATCTGCTTTAAAAATTTCTATATCACCACCTTTTTCTCCCAATATTTTTCCTAAACTTCTGCTAAAAATATCAGAGTTAGACAATATAGATATTTTTTTATTTTTTATATTGTATTTAATATTTTCTAAAATTTCTAATATAGCACCGAAGACTGGGGATACTATAAAATTTTCACTATTAGCAAATAAATTTTTCAAATTATCAGGATGAAAACCATCTAAATCCTTCTGGGGGTTAATAGATAATATTATTCCATCAGTATCATATTGTTTGGGCAAAGGAAGCTGAACTAAAATTGCATCAATAGTGTCATCTTCATTTAAAAATTTTATAGTTTCAAAAATTTCTTCTTCTAAAACATTTTTTTCACATTTGTATAAATGAGTATCAATACCAACTTTTTTTGCTTCTTCCATCTTTAAATTTACATATAGTTTTGAATCTTCCTTATTGCCTACTAAAATAATAGCTATATTAGGTCTTACCTTTAATTTAAAAACCTCCTCAGCAATTTTATCTTTTATTTTTTCTGCTAATTCCCGGCCATTAATTATTTTAACCATAATTTTTGTTTTAATTGCAATTTTTTTTAGGCATTTCTCCTTCTAATGCCTTCTTAACAATATCTTTAGTTTCATCTGAAAAATCAGCTGATAAAATCCATTTTAAAAAATCTGGGTCTCTTTCAGCTACATCACGTAGGGCATCGTCTTTATGTTTTGAAAAAGAAAAATGTGCTTCTCCATTTCGCCAATAAAACTTTCTTTCATTATCAACATATCTGTCGTTTAATTCTTTATGAATTTTAAAAATAAAATTCATATCCATTACTTCATTATAAAACTCAATTTGTCTTGATAAAATTTCTAAAGTTGCTTCAACGTCAGCAATGGCACTATGAGCATCAACATGTTCTTTCTGGCAATAATATTTATACGCAGCCGACAATGTTCTTGGCTCCATATAATTATATATGACTTTTGAATCAATAATACAAGAATTTTTATAATCAAAATTAATACCCGCTCTTAAAAATTCTCTTTTAAGCATAGGTAAATCAAAACCAACTATGTTAAACCCACCAAAATAACAATCGTTAAATATTTCTATTAATTCTTTAGCCTTTTCTTTAAAGGTGGGCATTTGCGCTACATCTTCATCGGTAATTCCATGTACTTCAACAGCTTCTTCAGAAATTTTCATTTCCGGATTAATAAATATATCATCTTTTTGCACTCGTCCATTAGGCATAATTTTTATATATGCTATTTCAACTATTCTATCAATACTTAAAGCCAGCCCGGTAGTTTCTAGATCAAACATTATTAATGGCTTGTCTATTTTTAATTGTTTACTTATTTTGTCTATCATAATTAATTAAATTAAATTTAATTTAATTATTATTAAACATTAGCATGAAATTTTATTAAAATCAATTTATCTATCTTTTAATAAATTAATTATATATCTTTTAAATTTTATCTGCTCATTTAAATTGTTAAAGGTTTCTAGAGCTATAGCTCTACCAAAAATAAAATTAGGCAAAGTCTTTAAATAATTAAATTCAGCTAAATTTTTAATTGTATGCAAATCAGTATTTTTTTCATAACTATAACCATTTAAATGGTTGCATTTAAAATATTTCTTATTTTTATTTATCATATAAAAAAATTCCTTAGTCCAGGATTCTTCTGAAGATTTAAAATGGGATAAATCTAAACAAAACCCTCCAATTTTTTCCACTTTAACATTACTTGGCAAATAATTATCGTAATTCATTTCTAAGTATAATTTTTTATAATACCCTTTCCATTTTTCCAAAATATTAAAACTACTCTCATGAATAGTTAAATATTGGGAATTAAATTTTTCAATTAAAAACTTTAATTCCCATTTTTTCATATCATTTTTTATATGAACAAGGGGAATTTTTTTTATACTTGATTTTAATAGTTCATTATATATTTTCTTTCTTTGTTTTATTTTATAATGCTCTAAAAATAAAGCTACGGTATTTATCTTATATTTTTTAATCTCTTCTAATTTAGAAACCCAATCTTTTTGAGTCTTGCCAGTTATGCTTAATAACATTCTTTTTTCTATGTTATTTTTTAACATAATTTTATTTAAGTGAACCGGCAAAATCACCGATATAGTGTGTTGCAATTATTACAAATATTGCAATAATAAGATGCTCAAGCACCACTTCTTTTGAACTTATTCTCTGTTTTTTAGCAATATAGAAACTAAATATTACTATTAAAGTTAGCCCCCAAATTATACTTGCGATAACCGCCGGATAAAGAGGTAATAAAAGAACTGGGACTAAAAAAGTAAGAGCGACTATAAATTTTGAAATAAATGTCATAATAGTCGATTCCCAAATTTCTTTTTCTGTATGAGAAAATTCTGACTCCTCGGAAATATGCATTCCTAATGCATCAGACAAAGCATCGGTAATAGCAATAACTAAAATTCCACTAATAACAATTGTTGTAGAGTTAGTGCTTGATTCAAGCCCGATAATTAACCCTAGTGTTGTTATAATACCGGAAGTCAACCCAAAACTAAATCCTTTTTTTAATGATAACTTCATATATTTATTTAATAGATATTTTTTTTAATTCGCTTCTTATACTTTTATATTCAGGTATTGTTTTCCCTACCAATTCCCAAAATTTTTTAGAATGATTAAGCTCCTGCAAATGACAAAGCTCATGTATTATTATATAATCTCTTAATTTTTCAGGCAAAAAAACAATTTTATAATTAAAATTCAAATTTCTTTTTTTAGAACAGCTCCCCCATCTGCTTTTTTGCCTTTTAACTTTAATTTTATTAAATTTAAAATTATAATTTTTGTTTATTTCATTAATCTTGTTTAATATTAAATTATAACATTTTATTTTTTCTATAAAATAATTATGTTTTGGTAAATAAATTATATTATTTTTTAAATTATTAAAATAATTTAATTTATTAAAAATCCAATTAGCTTTTTTCTTAATAAAATTTTCAATAATTTCATCATTAAAAAAATAAGGGGCAGAAACAGTAATACCTGAAATGCAGGAAACGACTATACGTAAATTTCTAGATTTTTGGCTTTTTTTCTCCCTATAGTTAATCTCCTTATTATTTATAATAATTTTTTTAAGCATTTTTCAATTTTACAATTGTTATATTTATTATATCATAATAAAAAGCCCGTTTAAAATCAACGGGCTTAATTAATAAAATTAACAAATAATTAATTATTTTTTGAACGCCAAAAATATTGTGGTGGTTTTTTAGAAAATCTTTTAGGCAAAAATTCGTTAAAAACCGCAGCTTTACAGGCTTTTAATGCTCCTTCGGGACCAAAAAATGCTTTACCATTTTCATCGAGTTCTACTGGTTGCCCTGGTAAGCATTCAGTTGATAAACGAGCTGCTAATGCATGATCAAAATTGTCATTTTTGAATGCTAGCCCAATAACCGAAATATTTGAATGTCTGGCTATTTCTAATTGGCTTTTAATTACTCCGGGAAGATGAGCAGCTGCGCCAGCGCCAGCAATTACTAAGGTATTATTATTTTTTATCTGTTTAGCAAAATTATGAGCATACCCCCATAGTTCCCCTGGATTGCGATGGCAACTTAAAACATGAGCATTATATGTAACATTAGACTGCATGTCTAAAAATTGTAAGCCTTCCATTATTTGCCCCTTATCAGTTTCACTGCCAATTATCACTTCAATATGAACTGGTTGTAATTCTGTTTTTATACCCATTGAATTAATCTGAAATTTTTCAAGTTTTTGACCAGTTAATTTCCAAAATATATAACGGTAGAGCTTAGTGGTATATTTAATAATTTCTTCCGGAACCCTCATGGAATGAACTTTAACTACATCCTCTTCGTTGGCAGGATCTAATTTGTCTATTCCCATAGACTTGCCCCAGTCTCTAACAAATTGCTTGTCAAAAGCTTTCGGCAATTTGCCTTCTGCCTGTGCTTTTTTCCATTCTTCAAAATCCCAGAAGCGGGATGAATCAGGAGTTAATTTTTCATCACCAAAAGTTAGTATATTTGAGCTGTCATGGCCAATTTCAAATTTTGTATCAGCTAAAATAATGCCCCGTGATAGTGCATATTCATAAGCTTTTTGCGCTATTTGCATTGATAGTCTTTCGGGTTTTACACCATATTTTTCAGCTACAGAATCTGCAGTTATATGCTCATCATGAGCTTCTTTAGCTTTAGTGGTAGGCGTAAAAATAGGAAATGGCAACTTCTCACCATCTATTAAATTACTTGGCAAAGTATGTCCGCAAACGACTCTGTCCTTTTTATAGGCCTGGTAGCCCGAACCGGTTAAATGCAACCTGACTATTGCTTCAAATTCCAACATTTCCAGTTTTTTAATAATCGTAGCTCTTTTATGCAATTCAATATTGTCGCGTAAATTTTCCGGGAGATAAGTATTTATACAAGCTCCAAATGCTAAAATATCGTTTTCCCATTCAGACAAAAAATCAATAAACCAAAATATATTCATAGCATTTAGAATTTCTCCCTTTTGAGGCACATTTGCATTTAAAACAAAATCAAATATGGAAATCCGATCTGTGGCATAAGGCATTAAATAAGGGTGGAGATAATTAATACAGCCTGGCAGTTCATAAGTATCTCTGACTTTCCCGCGACTAATAATATTTAAGCCATTAATTTTTTCTGTTATAACGTTAGTTGGTATTTTTGCCATTTTTCTACTCCTTTCCCTGCAAAGTCAATAATTTATAAAAAGTTTTGCCTATCGCTGATCTGTAAATAATAAAATCTTTTTCCATTTTTTTTATATTAATTTCTGCTCTTTCCTGCGCTGGCTTAACTAAATACGTCCATTGAAAAAGATTTAAAAGCTCCCATTTTAAATCATCGCTCCATTTAAACTTTTCTATTTTTTCTTCAAGTCCTTTTGTAAATTCATCCATATTGGCATAACTGCCATCAGAATTTATAGCAATACTTTGAATAATTCGATAAGCATCACCAGTAATGCCTCTTCTTTTTAGAACTGTCTGGAGACTACTGCCTGCCATGCCTGGATATTCATAAAAAAATGCCATTATCTTTTTCATATTGGGTTGATAGCTCTTCATTTCCTTTTGTGCCCTGCTTATACCGATAAAAATAGGCATAAAAGCATCACCCAAATTACGCATTAAATATGATCTTTTCATATTGCCTTCATGTGGGTAGAGCGGTAATTCTTTTGCTAAAAATATTAACCTGTCTCTAGCTTCTAAAAACATAGCTATAGCACCTTCCATGCCCCAAGCATTGGATTTATTAGGCATAATTGAAGATCCTTTAACACCGGCCTTTTTCTTTTTAACAAAAAATTGCGACGGGCAACTTGCTAAATTAATGAAGTCACTGGTAATTTTTATTAGTTGAGTAAGTATATTAGCAATTACCGAAAAAATATGGGCTTCATTTGTATAAGAAACGCATTGATCGGGCATTTCTTCATAATAAAGACCTAGGTTTTCTACAAAATCTTTAGAAAATTTCCACCAATTAATATCGCTGTAAGCTGCAAAATGGCAGGTTAAATTACCAATCGCTCCACCCATCTTGCCCGAAAATGGCATAAACCTTTCTTCTTTTTCTAAATAAAGACGTCTAATCAAATAATTTATTGCCATTAGCCTGGTGGTTATCTTTATGCCGAAAGTAGTCGGTTCGGCAGCTTGTTCATGAGTTAATGCTGGTAAAACTAATGGCCTATCTTTTTCTATTTCTTTAACATAATTAATTACGCTTTCACAAAATACTATTAAGGTAGGCAAAAAATTTTCATAAACCAGTTCATTGCCGATAAGCCCGAAAACATTACCCATTACATCTTCTGATGTACATGCAAAATGCACTCCCTCAATTTCGTTTTCAAGATGAGAAATTTGGCTAGCAATTTTCAATTTAATATAGTCAACTGCGGCAGCAGTATCATGCTCAGTAAATTCTTCTAACTTTTCTGCCTGAAAAATATCTTCAAGCCTAATTCCTATATTTTTTATTTTCTGAATATGCTCATTATCTAATTTACCGACAATTTTTTGATCTTTATAATTACCTTCATACTCTGATAATAGTTTATTTAGAGCTAGAAAATATTGTATTATAACAAAAAATCTTTTTTCACCAAGTGCCCTGCCAGAAGTAATATTTCTTAAAAATTTTACGCTTTTTTGATATCTTCCTAATGCCGGTATTGGTTCATTAATGCCTTCTAAAAATTCTTCCGTCGGCATCATGCCAAAAAGACGAGTGATACCAGGAAATTTTTCTCCATATCCTTTTGCCATAGCATCAATAATAATATTACCTTTATTAATAGCATCTTTTTCTTTCATAATTCCTTTTCCTTTCTTTTTAAGTATTATTTAGTTTTATAATGTGCGTTAAAAGACCAAACCATTTTAATGATTTGGTCTACTTTTATCTTAAAAAAAGAATACTATATTTTAACAATTAAATCAAGAATTAAAAAATAATCATCAGGTTTGGATTTAATTTCTCCATTCTTTCTAATTCTGTTCTGGAAATATCATTATTTGTTAAATCTAATACTTCCAAACTTGGCAATTTAATAATATCATCGGGTATATTTTTATATTTATTGCTAGCCAGTAATAAATATTTCAAATTTTTTAAATCCTTCATTTCATTTGGTATGGAATCAATCTCATTATAACTTAAATCTAATTTTTCTAAGTTTGATAATTGTCCTATTTCTGCCGGAATGCCTGTCATTTTATTATTGCCAGCATCTAATATCTTTAAATTAGGCATCTTTCTTATTTCTGCCGGTAAAGACCCAGTTAATTTATTTTCATTTAAATTCAAATCTACTAAATTAGTTAATTCTCCTATTTCTGCCGGTATGCTAGTCAATTCATTAATTGATAGATCTAATTTCTCCAAAGATTTTATATCTAACACTTCTTTGGGAAACTCTTTTAATTTTTTATTTGACATATCAAAAATTTTTTCATTAGAGTTATTATTCTGTATTTCGTTCTTAGATAAATCATTATTTTTATTTTTATCAATTTTTTTATTAAAAATATTTATTGTACAGCCCGATGTAAATATAATAATAAAAAGAAAAAATATTATATATTTAATAAAATTTATTTTTTTCATAAAATTTAAATTAATTATAATTATCTATAAATATTTTACGCCTTATAAACTTTTTGTCAATTAAAAAAAGAGGGCAAACCTCTATTTTTTTATATCCTCCCATATTAAATTAAATCTTTTACTTAAAACCCGCTTCACTTCTCTGTCATTTATATATACTACCCCACGCCTTTTGCTTATTGCTTTTCTAAAATGAACTTTATTAGAAACAATAAAATAATATTCATTAATATTATCTAAACTATAAAAGTAGTATGTTCGAACTTCCGCATCGCCGACCGCGCTTTTTTTGGATTTAAAAATGCCTTCAAAATTGCGGAAAAATACCATGCCGACCCCGCAAATGTACAAGAGGATTCTTACGATTTCAAAAAAGGTGAAAATTGACGGAGAGGCAGGGACTTTAATTCTGGAGGACTTTCACCCAAACGGTGTTTGAAACCTCCGCTTTTTACCCCGTTGAAAAGCGGAGGGAGTGAGATTTGAACTCACGGTCCGCTTTTACAGACACCGCATTTCGAGTGCGGCCCTTTCAACCGCTCAGGCATCCCTCCGCTATTCAACGGGACAGGTCGCTTTAGCCACCTCTCCAGAAAAGAAACTTATCTTATTATAAACTTTTTAAAAATAACTTCAATAGTAAAAAAACTATATTTTTATTTTTTAAATTGCTATATAAATTTAATAAATATTTATATAACAGGGTAAATTATTATGATAATTTAATTTTATTATGTAAATTAATTATTCCTATCATAGCAACTAAAATCCAAAACATAGCCGAAAGATCGTTTTTAAAATAAGGCACATCAACTAGACCATTTACAAAAATAGCTACCATAGCGCTAACAAGTCCCAATGTTATATATCTATATTTATCAAATTTAATATTTTTAACAGCAATATAAAAATATTTTAAAATTATAAAAATAAATAAAAGCATACCAAAAAATCCAAGCTCGCTCCAAAAATTTAAAAATATATTATGAGGATAAAGATAAATTTCCAAAGGTTGCCATACTTTTTTTCTATATTCGGCACTAGTTTTCACATTTAGTAAAAAATTTGGATCATCATTTTTTACAAAAATTCCCTCCTGGTGATAGTTGGCCATTACTTTCTGATAATTTTCTAAACCTGCTCCAAGTATTATTTTTCCATCCTTTAGCATTTTCCAAGTTTCTTTCCACTGCTGACTTCTGATTTGTCCGGATAAATCAGATAAAGTTATTTTTTTAATAACAAAATTGTTGGCAGGCTGATAAAAATAAATAAATAAGCTAGTAAATATTATTATAATTAAAGTAGCTAGCCTAATTTTTTTTCCACATAATGCTCCAAAAACTATCAATCCGGCTAAAACACCCACTAATGCTCCCTCTGATTTAGCAAAATAAATTGAAATTATGGAAATTAATATAGTAGTAGCAACAAAAATTAAATTTAGCAGAGAATCAAAAGTGAATTTATTTTTTATTTTTTCTATAATTTTTCCCAAAAAACCGACCAGTAATAAAACAATAGGGCCTAAATATAAACCAACAGCATTAGGATATCCGAAAAACGATGTTACCCTTCTTGTTTCTTCGTTAAACCAATATTCATTAGGTATATATTCGCCAGTTATCTTTTGGTAAATAGCAAAAATACTAACAGCAAAAGCGGATAAAGCAAAGCTAATTATAATTTCTTCAAAACTATCAACACGCTCACTTTTTTCAATTCTTTCCATTTTTTCAATATTTTTTAAATTTCCAAAAATATTAAAAATAACTATAAATAAAATCAAAGGATCAAAAAAATATGCCTTCCAAATTCCAAGAGAGGAAAGATTAAAACCACTGACTCCAGCGGAAATATAGGAAATTATCAATAATAATATTATTTCTAATGAAAAAGGATATGCCTTTCTTTTCTTTCTGTCTTCAATAAATCGTTTAACTTTATTTTCACCCTTAAAATATTCTTTTAAATTAGAGTACTTAATAAAATATACAATAAATACAATCCATATCATTGCTTCTAATAAAGTAGTTGGTACATTAAAAATATTAAATCTAATTATGTAGGCCGGCAATGAAAAAATTAATAAAATTAAAGCCATTTCGATTCTCTTCCATGATAATAAAAAGAAAAAAATAAAGAATAACGGCAATATAAAATTCATAAAAAATTTATTAAGAAATAAATATATATAAACCTAAACTTATCAATACAATACCCATAATTTTTTGTAGCAATACTCCACCACCAACTTCTTCTTTTAAAATTTTAGGAAAACGAGATGAAATTATTAATACTAACAAAAATAAAAATATATATTGAGTGCCTTGCAGAGAATTTATAACAGCTACATTACCCCTGCTGATCGCCCAATTCAACATTATAAAGGCCATGGCGGCCATAAATCTTATAGTTAAAAAGAAAAATAAATTTTTTGGCGTTCTCTTGCCTTTTTGCTGGTTTACAATCATTTGTCTCCATTCAGGAATTAATAATATAATTAATACACAAATAAATGTACCCAATCTAGACCAAACAAAACCACCGACAAATGGCTCAATATTATAAATAAATTTCATCAATACATAATATGACGCAAAGCAAAAAGCAGAAATAATTGAATTTGTTAATAAACGTCGCATCGGCCGATATTGCGCATGCATTTCTCCGGTAAACTTTCCTATTAAATACTTAACTCTATAATACACTTTTTTGATATTATTAAACCTTGTTTCTTTTACTGAAATTAAAATACCGCCAATAATTAAAATTAAAAAAGCTAAAAATTGCCTTTCGGATAAATCTTCACCTAAAAATAAAAAGCTTAATATAAAACTAAAGATCGGGGTTAGGGCGCCAACGACAGGAACAACCCTAGTCGCCTCACTTTGATGAAGAGCTTTGTACCAAACAACCATAGCGGCAAAAAATAATGCACCAGCCAGTAAATCTAATATCAATTCTCCTACGCTAGGTACCCAGGGATCAAAAATCAAAAGTGTAAAATTAAAAATGCTCCAGATACCGACATAAAATGCATAAGCAATAGAAGAATGGAATTTTTTTGATAATAAAAACTTATCTGAAACATATACTCCAGCATTAATAAAATATGATATTACAGAAATAAAAATCCACATAGATATTAATAAATATTATATTATAATTATCTAATTATATTTTATCAAACTTTATAAAATAAAATAAGCCCTTCTAATATAGAGGGGCTTAAAAAAATTATGTGCATAAACCATTTATAATTTCCAACCCTTTAAAGTCTAATAAAAATTTATTAATTTCTTCTTTCTCTGGTAAAAATAAATTCAGTTTTTCTTGGTCTACTATATAATTAATACATCCATAATACATATCATCAATACTAATTACAGATTCGGACATTAAAATAAACATTGCCCGGTCAAGCGTTGGCGAATAAGGGCTGTCATTTTTAATAAACATAATCTCAAAACAAGACATTTTATCTTCATTGGCTTTTTTTAAAAAATATATAGCCAAATGCCTAGATAAAAGGTTTGCATTTATTATTTTTGCTTGTGCATAATGTAACAAAATTGATAAAATTTGTAATGAAGTCATTTTTTTCCCCCTTCATCTTATAAGTCTTATTTTTCTCATTTCTTTTATTATTTTTTTTCGATTACCAATATCTTCAAGACTGCATAAAGGCAGTCTGAAAACCTCCTGAATATAACCTAATTCTGCCATCATTGTTTTTATCGGAATAGGGTTTATCTCTAAAAACAAAGCTTTAAAAAATTGTCGAAGGTTTCTTTTAATATTTTCTGCTGCTATCAGATTAATGGCATCACGCTTTAAAGCCAAATCAACCATTTTTACTATAATAGTAGGAATAATATTAGAGGCAACTGAAACCACCCCATCACCACCTGCTTTTATAAGCTTTATCGCCAAATTATCATCTCCGGAAAGTACGGAAAATCCTTTTCTCCTAATTTTAATAACATCCTTCATTTGTTGAATGTCACCAGATGCTTCTTTAACTGAAATAATATTTATGTATTCATCCATTAATTTACTTAATGTTTCTGTATTAAGATTAACTGCACATCTTCCCTTGATATTATAGACCATGATAGGAAAATGAGGCACAGCATTAGCGATTGTTTTGAAATGAAGATAGAGGCCTTTCTGTGTAGGTTTATTATAATAAGGAACGACAACTAAGGCGCCATCAGCATTATATTTTTCTGCAAACTTTGTAAGATTTATCGCTTCCTCAGTTGAATTTGATCCTGTGCCAGCTATTACATTAGTTCTTTTGTTCACCTTATCAACTACGAATCTTATTATTTGTCTGTGTTCCTGATTGCTTAAAGTGGGGCTTTCTCCGGTTGTGCCACAAGGAGATATGCCTCGCACTCCGCTCAAAACCTGCATTTCAATTATTTTTTCTAATGCTTCATAATCAATTTTCCCATTCTTTTTAAAAGGTGTTACTAAAGCGGTTATGACTCCTTTAAACATAAGCTTCTCCTTTTCCAAAATATTAATGTTTATTCGTTTTATTTCTTGTTATATTATTTTGTAATGTACAATTTTAAAATATTTAAATTTTAATTTAACACTATTTTTCTATTTTGTAAATATTTAAAAACCGCTCCAATTAACTTGGGGCGGCTTATTATATATAAAATTATTTTTCGTATAACTTTAACCACTCCCGTTTATCTCGTTTTTTCCAGTCTCCTTTATGATAAACAAAACTAGCTATTAATGGTAAAACAGAAGTTACTTCAGCATAAACCATCTGCTCGTAAGTAGTATCAACTTTCCCCCAGGAACTAGCTTCTTTTAAAGTTGAACTTGAGCATGCTCCGTCGCGAACATCTGCCACTGTAATTTGAACAGCGTATTTATGCATTGGCACATCAACTCCTAAGCATTCAGCACAAATAACAGTATCCTGGGCAAAATTTTTCGGCACTCCTCCGCCAATCATAAAAAGTCCAGTGGTCTTTGCTTCCATTTTTATCTGAGTTAATTCATAAAAATCAGCAACTGAATCAATCGTTACATATGGTTTAACTTCTTTTTTTCTTTCTACCTGATGCATTACTAATCCAAAGCCGGCTGATGAATCAGAAAAAGCGGGGCAAAAAATCGGCACATTGTTTTCATAAGCTACTTGAATTAATGAATCTTTTTTAACTGAATTGGCTACTAAATATTTTCCCATCTCTTTAATAAATTCTCTTGAAGAATAGGCTCTCGGCTCTAAGGAGCCTGCGACTTTTTTTACGGTCGCATCGCAATTTTGTAATTTCTCTTCATCAATATAAGTATCATAAATTCTGTCTATATATAAATCCCTTAACTCTCTGTCATTAATATTTGGTGTTCCTTTGTAATGCTTAAAACCAAGAGCTTCAAAAAAATCCATATCAACAATAGAAGCACCTGTGGAGACAATAGCATCTATCATTTTATTTTTAACCATATCAACATATACCTGCATGCAACCTGCCGCGCTAGTTGAACCTGCCAAAGTTAAAATAATTGAACAGTCTTTATCACTAACCATCATATTTAGAATATCAGCCGCTCTGGCTGTATCGCGTGAAGTAAATGACATCTCACGCATGGCATCAATAATTTTAGTTGAATCTATAGACTTAATGTCTATATGCTTAACTTCATCTTTTAAATAATCTTTTTTTTGCATAGTATTATATAATTTATTATTTTTTATACAAATTTTAAGTGTCATTTCGAGCGCTAGCGAGAAATCACTTAAATATTTTTGTGGCAAATATAAGGGTTTTTTCCCTTCGGTCGAAATGACAAATTATCATTTAACTTTTTGTAAATTTATAACTTAATATTTTATAAATTAGTTTCGCAGCTAAAAAATCAGATGATTTTTCATTTTTATTTGGAGCCAATTCCACAACATCTAAGCCGACAATATTTTTATTTTCACTTACTTTCTTAATAAACTCCAGTACTTTATACCAATCAAGTCCACCTGGTTCAGGAGTTCCGGTAGAAGGCAAAATCGAAGGATCAAAGACGTCTAAATCAATAGTAATATATACATTATTTGTTAATTTGGCAATAGCTTTCTCCATCCAATTAGTCCTATTATATAATTGTTCAGCAAAAAATACATTTTCTTTTTTTATATTTTTCTTCTCACTTATATCCATACTTCTTATGCCTACCTGCACCACTGGGCATAGTTCTTTAGCTCTGGCCATAACACAAGCGTGATTATATTTCGTTCCCAAATATTCTTCTCTCATGTCAGAATGGGCATCAAGCTGCAATATAGATAAATCTTTGTATTTTTCCGCGTGAGCTTTTATCGTGCCAATACTTACTGAGTGCTCTCCGCCTAAGAGAACGATAAATTTATCCATATTAATAAATTTTTCCACTTCACCTTTTACTTTTTTAGACATTAGCTCCGGAGAACGTTTTTCTTTTATGGCTTGGGCTGTAAAAATACCTTTTTTATAAATTTCGCTGTCGGTTTCAATGTCATACAACTCCATATTTGCTGAGGCTTCTATAATTGCCTCTGGTCCCTTATCCGCACCTTTGCCCCATGTGCTTGTTCCATCATAAGGAACAGGCAAAATAACAACCTTAGAATTTTCCAACTTTGAATTTTCTTTCGGCAGATCACCGAAATTTTTTCTGTATGGCATATTATATATGATAAAATAAAAAAATAAATTTGTATAGTATAAAAAAGACTCAATAGTAAATAATGAGTCTTGGCTAATAAAATAAATATATTGTATCTATTAAGATAAAATTAAAACTGCTCCTCCGAACATTATCAATGCGCCTGCGCTAAAAGTAAATAATTTACTTATATAATGATTTATTGAAAAAATAATAGACATAGCTATAAATCCACCACCAAATAAAATTCATATTCCTGCAATTTTCATAAAAACCTCCATTAATAGTTTAAGTTAACTTAATTGAAAGGTAAAAAAATTAAAATTTAATTTATCATAATACTGTTATTTTTACAAATTATTTATATATAATAAATATGCGAGCATAGAAAAATTTTAGAAAAATCATGAGCGTAGAAATCGTGCAAAATTATATGTCTGAGCGAAGCGAGTTTATAATTTTGCTAGATTTCATAGCGAATGATCTAAAATTTTTCTCCAGCTCGCGATTTTTCCGTCGCTTTTACTAAAAAAGCGACCCTAGCGGAGCGATATATCAACTTTATTATTTTTGCAAATCTCTGAATATAATTCTGCGCTTTTTTTCGGCGTTCGTTTAAATGTTTTTTTATCAAC
>Ga0172368_10003642_pt1 | contig 18541 bp, 29 predicted proteins | sample Lak11m_FD_114540 | JGI IMG/M metagenome (GOLD analysis project Ga0172368, IMG submission 114540) | Freshwater microbial communities from Kabuno Bay, South-Kivu, Congo - kab_022012_11m | ecosystem: Environmental > Aquatic > Freshwater > Lake | place: Democratic Republic of the Congo: South-Kivu...
ACGTCTGATGGAACGTTGGATCGGAAGCTGATCTTCACAAAGGAGGTCGGTCGCCAAAGCCTTCGTCCGTGACCACTTTGAGAACGATATCAAGTTCGAGGTGAGGAACTACACCAGGGAGATCGGTGAGACCGTCAAGAAGTACGTGGAGGAGACAGTCGGTCAGACAGCACATGACAGCTGGGGTCGAATCACCAAGATTACTCTTCGCCAGGACCTTGCGGAGGAGATTCAGAAGCGGGTGCGGGTGAGCTTCGAGCAGCTCGTCTCTGACTACTGCACTGGGGTCTATGAGGAGATGAAAAAGCGGTTCGATGGCAAGATCTACACGGCCATGCACAACGCTCTGAAGGACGCTGTGATTGAGGTGAAGACTGCACTCATCTCCAAGGTGATGGCGGCTGTCCAGATCTTGGTGGTCGATGAGACTCAACAGGATCAGGACAAGAAGGACTGATCCGTGGGGCGGTGTGGGAGCCCGGACGGTCCGTGAACATCTCTGGCCATTCATGAACAATTGTCCATATTCGTGAACATGTCAATCCCCATGTGAACACCGGCGGGCCCCGGACGCACCATCCAGCTGTCCACGGTACGCGGCTTTGAGGAGGTGCCCGGCGCCTCCCGGGACCAGCAGAAAATGATGGTGAGGGCGGCGGCGTCGGATCGCGACCTGGAGCAGTGGCCCTTGCTCGCCCCGGTTCTGCATTTCGAGGCTGACCTGACCGGCCCCATCCTGGTGTTCGCTGATCCGCTAGATCCCCGCTTGCGTGGCCATCGACCGGCAAAGAGTGCTTTCGAGGGAACACGCGGCAAACTAGCATGTTGAGCACGGTCTCCCCGGGTCTGGTTGGCAGCAGGTGGGGAGGCGCGGAGGGCAGACTGGGGAGTAGGGGCGGATGAACGTCTGGCCGTGCGTTAGTTTGTTGGCTTGTGCGTGGGTTAGCCTGTTCGTTGCTAAGGTGGATCAGTAGCGGTCTGTTGGGGGTTGGGCCTGACGAGAAGGGATGCCCGAATGAAGGGGCATAGGATCAATTGCGGGGCTGGAAGGACGTATAGGAGATAGGAGGCTGGTGTTAGGGTTGGAACTGGGGACGGGCGGGATGGTGGGACGAGGTGCGGATAGGTGGGATAAATAAAATGTAGGATCAGCCCCCATCGAGTTGAATGCTTGGTGGGGGTTCCAAAGGGGGATCACAAAAAGGGTGGACGACATGGAAAACAAGATCGAAGAGCAGAAGGCAGTCATCGAGCACAAAGATGACTCTGATGCAAAGATGCAGCAGGTCGAGGGTCAGATTCTCTTCTCCAAGGCAGTCAAGTTCCAGGTTGCTGAGAAGCTTGATGCAGCTGGGAATCCGAAGTTCAGTGAGCGGCTCGTCAGCCTTGTCGAGCTGCCAGAGAACCTGCCCCAGATGGGGTCCGTGATGCTGACCTTTTCTACTCGGGGAGGTGAGCTTCAAGTGCTAGTTCTGCCCCGTGAGGCAGCAGCTATTCTTCATGACCTTCTGGAAGACTACCTGGGGATCATCTGATGAAGCTCTCTGAGATCATCCCGCTCTTCGAGAAGTTTGGGCTCTCGGAGCAGTATGTTCGGCTGGCACTTCTTGCCGGGAACAATGGCTTCGAGAGCCTGAAGCTCCTTCTTGAGATGCGCTGGAACGATATGAACCAGGAGCTGGGGGGTTGAGAAGCTCCGGGAGCTTCGGGTTGACTACGAGCGACTGCAGGGTCTCAAGTTGACCTCGACGCGGACACCAGGTGATGTGAAGCGGGAGCGTGCAGAGCAGGTTGAAAATCTGATCCAGAACGTGGAGAGGCATAGAGAGGACAACAAGCGAAGAGTGATGTCGATGTTTCTGGACACGCTCGAGAAGGAAGCAGCCAGAAGTGACTCCAAGGGCGGTGCTCAGATTCGTAGTTTCATCGCCTCCATGACCCAGAAGAAGCCTAGCGGAGACTGAGATGAGCCGACAGTACACGCAGGAAGAGATGCGGGAGATGTTCCTCGAGCACTTGGTGGTGATCGCCAAGTACTGGATCAGAGAGGCACGCGCTGTAACAGCTGAGGACAAGGTGGCTGGGGCTATTTTCAGTGTGCTCTCGATGCTGGATGGGTGTTCCATTGGAGCACCAGCTTTCGTGATCTATCCTGCGCCCCACCCAGAGGATCAAGCATACCACCAGGAGGAGGGTGAGAACTGGTGGCAGCCTGAGCCGACTGTCCCAGAGGGTGTGAAGGACATCCATGGAGATCACATGCTCCATGAGATGTGGCACAAGGCCTTCAAGGGACTGTCGGATCTCTTCAACCAGCATGTGTCTGCAGTCGAGGAGCTGAAGAAGCTCTACACGGACCCCAAGGCAGGTGGTGTTTTTGTTGATGGCAGGTTGTCAAGTGTGGTAGTTCCGGTGGACCTGGTGAAGAAGATCATCGGCAAGGAGTAGGGCCATGGACAAGAGGTGTGACCACGAGGACTGTGGCGGTGCATGTGACTGCTATGTTCGTGGCTGTCGAGATGCGCTCACAAAGGAAGAGGATACAGCTCAGCTCAAGCAGCAGATCGCTGAGCTGGAGAAGCTTGCCTACTTAGGTGAGCATCACTTTCCGGATCAGACCTACAAAGTACGCTGCGAAGAGCTGGTGTTGAACCTCCGTGTGGCTGAGAAGCGGGTCGCGGAGTTGGAGGCGGGGCTGGTCGATGTAGAGGACGCGAAGATCAGGGATGCGATTTGTGCCGCGAGGGAGATCCAGACGTTCTTGTGGGGGGAGGCTAACGGGACGTGGGGAATCGAGGAGTGGCGTCGCATGCTCCGAAAGCGCGTGGTGAAGCTAGATGAGGTGCAGCGTGACAACCCGCACGCCAAAGTAGAGCTGCGGAAGCGGTTGCTGCAGCTGGCAGCGCTGTCCGTCGCCTTGTTGGCCATGATCAGCCCCTATGATAGCCAACCCGATCCTGTCACCATGGCGGTTGTGACAAGGGGCTCTACTCTCTTCAAGGAACCATCAGCCATGCTTCTGATGCTCGGGAAGCGTGGTTCGATCTCGTTCTCTCAGGTACGCCTGCCGGATGAAGACTCTTCGATGACTCTTGGTGAGTGGCTCGAGAACATCAGCCGCTCTAACCAGAATGAGATCGGAGGCCCAGACTCCTTTGCACTTTCGGCAGAGGAGATCGAGAACATGAATCGTTGCTGGAAGCTCATCATCAATCTCTGTCTCTATGTTGCAGAGCGAGGCAAGGGAGAGAGGCAAGTTCAGTACACGACCAAGAAGGCCAAGCGGCGAGCTTCCAAGACCGAAACTACCTTCGAGAGGAAGCCTATAGTTTGGCTCCTCGGCAAGGAGATCAAACTTTCCAAGGAGCTAGTTCAAGCGGCTCGGTCTCAGTATTTGGACGAGTCAGCCTGGACAATCAAGAAGCGTTTCGTGGTGCGTGGGCACTGGCGGGACCAGGCCTATGGACCAGGAAGGACGCTTCGCAAGCGGATGTGGATTGAGGCATTCTGGAAGGGACCAACCGAGGGTGAGCGTCTGGCTCATCTCTACACGGACAAGAAGGAAGGGGAAGACTAATGACGTTCACCAACGAAGCCAAGCCCAAGAAGCTAGACGAGGATGGTCGTCCTGGGGCTTATGGATTCGAACCAGTCCCAAAGCTTCTTTTTCATGTCTCGAGATTGTTCCAAACTGTGATCTCACAAGTTGGGACCTACCATCTCACTGGTGCGTTCCACACGCATGAGTGCAGCATCTACAAGAGCGAGGGTGGGTGCAACCTCCCTGGTGTTGGTGATCTCGTTCTTGGAACGGGTTCTTGCTACTTTGATGGGTATTACCACCCAGGGCAAGATCAGAAGAAGGAATGTGCGAAGCTTGCTAAACTCATCACCCATGTCGTCCTGGAATGGGACCCAAACGATCCTGTTGCCTCGATGACGAAGGCGGCTAGCAGTGCTGTGGGTGCCCCTGAGGAGAAGCTTCTTGAGGTGTTGGGGGCAGCCCACTGTGGTGGTGTTTTTGGGGGCAATGCTCTTTCGACTTTCTTCAATTGGAACCCCTTTTCCGAACCACCCGATAACCGAGCCTACCGGAAGTTCTTGGCGGTACAGAAGATCGCCAAGGAAACCGAAGCAGAAGTTGATCAGCAGTTTGCTGATGAGGATCTTGGCAAAGACCTCCTCAAACGGATCAACGAGGCGATCAAAAAGACCTCCAACGGTAGGTACTACCCAACAGCACTCTGTTGCTCTCCCAACCGTCGGAAGGATGGTTCACTTCACTTCTGGGTGAACACTGGTCGGACTACTCAGATCGATGGCTGGATGACCCAGGAAGAGCTGGAGGCCTTCATCGCTTCTGGTCAGCCACTTCAAGACAGAAAGCGATAGGTGCTCGGGTGCCAGCATCAACCAGCCTTTGTTGTCGATGTTTTCCTCTTCCCTGTTCGCCAGAAGCGATCTGGGAAAGCTATGAGTACTGGATTCTGAACAAAGGTGAGGGCAAAGATCATAGAGGCAAGACAGAAGTGAGGAAGGTGCCCCCCAACTACGTCGACAGTGAGAAGTTGGTTGAGTGTCTGAGATTCATTGGCCAGCGGATGTACGTCCCTACTCTTGGAGCAATTGAAGCACGTCCAGCATTGCGTGGGGCTCAGCAGGTTGCCTATCTCTACACATGCGCCTGGCCTGCGGGCCTACCCGAGCCGACGGCAAGCCCTTCACGGCGAAGGACACTCACGTCGCCAACCGGAGCTTGCCGCTCGGCACAGCCGGCTGGCTCTGCTCTACGCGTACCAGCCGATGCGCCTGGACGGTGGTACAGCTACGGGCAAAACAACGACTGCTCGCGAATGGAGATGCTCCTGAATTGGCAGGAGCAGCTGCGTGAGTTGGGCCTCGCGCCCGAGGATGACGACCATGCCACGTAAGCTCAAGCCGTATGAAGTGGACTCGATCTACGATTCCGTTAACGGTCGCATCCGGATTTTCTTCGATCGCGACAAGAAGCTGTTCTTCGGCGAGGTGAAGGGTCAGCGTGCCGAGGCGGACACGCTAGATCAGTGCAAGCGAGAAACTCGCACTCTGGCCGAGACGCTCCGCGAAATCGTCTGGCGCCAGATCATCATGATCTCCGGATCGCCCACTTACCACGGCCAGGACGATACCAGTCAGCTCGAGTTTACGGCGTCTCGCCACGAGATAGCAGACACCAAGGGCGGGCAGATCGAGCGTGACTTCTTTCGGACCACGGCCGGCGACCCAGAACCAGAAGAACCGCCAACCATGCACGACGGTACTCCAGTCCACACCACGAAAAAGTTCTGGGGGGAGAGCGGGACGGTGATTCCCTACTCTCACGCGGCCTGGCGCACGGTGCTTGAGATCCGCAAAGCGATTGAGGCGGTCAAGAAACGTCTTGACGAGCTCGTCGAAGCCAAGGATTTGGAGCGGCGACTCGTCACCGGTAACCTGCGGCTTTTGCCTGCGCTAGGCAGTCGCATATCCAAAAAGAGGTAAGCATGGAACGCGCAAACTGGCTGCCAGCCCCACACTTCTTCAATCTGAATCAGGCGTGCTGTGTGATCGCGCAGGCGTTCAATGGCGGCGTGTTCCTCGTGGGGTCCTGCCTCGAGCGCCGCGACTACCGTGATGTGGACGTGCGTGCGATCCTTGATGACGAGGAGTACGACCGGCTCTTCCCCGACTGCCACCAGCAGCACAACGCCCTGTGGTCGGTCATGTGCTCGTCGATCTCACTCTACCTCTCGCAGCATTCAGGTCTGCCGGTGGACTTCCAGATCCAGAAGCGTAGCAAGGCCAACGAGACCGAGCATGGCCGACGCAACGCGCTGGGTCTGTTCATCTCGCCGGTCCTGCCTCAGCGTGTAGAGCCGACTGATCTGGAAAGGGAGGCGTAAGATGACCAAGCGGAACTGGGTTCTCAAATGTCCGCGGAGCGGCTACTTCAGAGAGTGGACGGGTATCGGGCCGCGCTGTACCCAGAACGTTGCCGACGCCGCACGGTTTGCAACCAAGCGCGAGGCGCTACGCCACCCGGCATACACGTTCTCGCTCACGTCGTTCGAGCCCGTCCGTGTGCAGGGTTCGCGACCGCGGGCCATTCCAGTGTTCGTCGGGTGTGTGATAGCCGGGGCTGGAGCTACCTACGGCTGGGGCTGTACCAGACGCTCCCGACTACGAAGATCAAGTCAAACGGAAAGTTCAAAAAAGGGGATTGACAAACGCGACCACATGGTTCACAAGTGAAGAATCATGAGACGCGAAGCCGCCAAACGCACATTGTCCAGGGCAGCCATTCAGAGCTGGCGCGGGACGTGTGCGTTTAGTGCGCGCCCCGTCAGCTCGGTGGATCTGGGTACCAAGCAGTACCCGAATCCTCTCGAGCATGGAGCGCCAGGCGGCTAATCGAGAGGAAGCAGAGTAGAACTCGAGAGGCCGCCTGGGAAACCTGGCGGCCTTTTCGCATTTGGGGTGGTTAGTTCAACTGGTAGAGCACCGGGCCGTAACCCCGCAAATCTAGGTTCGACTCCTAGACCACCCACGGAGGCAAGATCATGCACAAGCTCAAATGCACCGGTTGGTTCGAGAGCTATTGCCTCCGTGGCGCAGCGGCCAGCGCACATGGCTTTTACCCATCGAGACGCAGGTTCGAGTCCTGCCGGAGGCACCACGATGCTTGAGGAACTGATCCAGGCGTGGAAGTACTGGGCTCGAGGTGTTACGGCTGCATTCTCGGCTCTTACCCGATGAGGTGACGGTTCGAATCCGTCCGAGCCCACTGATGGCTGATCCTGACCGAAGTTGGATGCGGTTCATTCTCAGAGGTGGCTGTTCCAACTGTGGTCAGGTGCATGGAAGGGGACCAAGAAAACGCTGGTGGTGGAAGAGACGTTGGAGTAAAAGTCAACGTCGAGGTTGGAGGTATTTGATTCATTGATCCGGGGTCGTTCAATTGGCAGGACAGCGGACTCTGACTCCGCCAATCAAGGTTCGAACCCTTGTCCCGGAACTAGAAGGAAGCATCAGTAGGCTGCCTGCTGATGGGAGCTGAGACCGTTTCTCAGTGCTTCGCTGATCTTGACAACTGAATAGTTGATCATGGTCGATGGACCCGTAGCTCGAAGGTCGAGCAGCTGGCTCATAACCGGTGGGTGAGTGTTCGATTCACTCCGGGTCCACACATGGAGCGATGGCCGATGCGGACAAGGCGCGGCACTGAAAATGCCGATACAGTGGTTCGACTCCACTTCGCTCCACTTCTTCCCCCATAGCTCAGCTGGCGGTAGCGTCGGGCTTTGAACCCGAAGGTCGTTGGTTCGAATCCAACTGGGGGATCTGCATCAACTGATCCGGTACACCTCCGGTAGGGTAGGGTAAGGCCGGCTGTTGATGCTCAGTGAAGACTCCGCAACCACGGAGTCGAGATCGGATGCCCAAGGCCGATCCAGTGACTCAGGACTTAGGTGGGACTCATGATCTGGCGGCAAGTCGTGCTAGCTCCAGACATCACCCCATGCTGCATCTTGAGATCCACTGATTAGAGTAGATGCACGACGTAAAGCTCACTTGGGCAAATCGGGGAGTAGTTCAGCCTGGTAGAACGCTAGCTTTGGGAGCTAGATGCCGCAGGTTCAAATCCTGTCTCCCCGACTACGATGAGCCGTTGGTGTTGGATTATCCGGTTCGATTCCAGAATGCCCCAATCTATGGGGCATCGCCTATGGAGGCACCAGCATCATTCTTTGCCCATCGCATGGGTCGGTAGCTCAGTCTGGTTGAGCAGTGGGCCGTTAACCCACCTGACACAGGTTCAAATCCTGTCCGACTCGCTAGTGTAGGATCATTCCGAGATGATGAAATGGAATCATGCGTGGCTGTTAACCACGACTTCTGGGTTCGAATCCCGGTCTCGGAGCTAAAGATCGCTGGGTAGTTCAACGGAAGAACGATCGGCCGATAACCGGTAAACGACAGTTCGACTCTGTCTCCAGCGACTCATGGCGAGGGAAGCTAAACGGCTAAGCACCAGGTTGTGGCCCTGGCATTAGGGGGTTCGACTCCCCTCCCCCGCCCCGAAGCAAGCCGAATGATCTGAGTTATCCTGTGCCAAACCCTACAGGAGTAGCTTAGAGGTAGAGCGCCGGGTCCAATAAACCCGGAGACGTTGGTTCGAATCCAATCTCAACGCTCAGGTCAACCCCTTGCCTGCTTCGATCTTTTGGGGTCGTAGTGCTAGCGGGAGCACGCGGCGTTCGCAACGCTGAGGTGAGGGTTCGACTCCCTCCGACTCCACCGAGTGGGCCGATTGAGTTGGGTTATCGCCTGCTAAGCGAGTGATCTGGGTTCGAGTCCCAGCGGGACCCACGGGTTCTGTCGTCTAATGGAAGGACACTAAAACATCCAACTCTCCCCCTTGCTCACTCATCTCATTGCTCTAGCGCAGATTTACCGAAGCGGGCAAAAGCAGCGCAGGTGAGTCTAAGCGGGGAGCATCTCGGGCTCATAGTGAAATGGGATCACGCAGCCTCGGCATGGCTGTATTCTGGGTTCAAATCCCAGTGGGTCCACTCGCTGCTTCATTCGTGACCAACGCGGCCCTTTGAAGGCCAAGAGGTCTGAGGAAGAGTCTGATCAACTTGGACAAGGACCTTGACGATGAAGCGGCGGCGCTCTGGAAGCTACCAGGGAGGGTCCCTAACTCGGCTCGAACCCGAGGGCGGCCGAAAGACCGGGCGTTCGATTCGTCTAGCTTCCGCTGATGATCTTGGATTGGCCGGTTTGCCGGGATCATCTTATTAAGCCCAGAACAAGCCGGTGAATGGGCACGTAGGCATCTGGTGAGGCCAGCGGACTGTCGATCCGCCGAGGAGGGTTCGATCCCCTTCGTGCCCGCTGCGGGAATAGTGTAGTGGCTGCACGCTGGGTTCATAACCCAGAGGACAAGGTTCAACTCCTTTTCCCGCTACGCAGCTGAAGTGTTGGTGGCCGCATGCGACCTTGCCAAGGTTGAGGCCCGGGTTCAACTCCCGGCAGCTGCATTGCCGATCTCGCTGAGTATGGTCAATCGCAAGGACTACACTCTTTGTGACTCAGAGGAGATCGGTTAGCTGGAAGGTGACCCGTAAGGTACGGGAGTGGTTTGAAGCCATCAGCGCCGAAAGACGCAGCAGGTTCGATTCCTGCACCTTCCGCTGATCTTGGAGAGCGAGAAGCAAGGTGCGCAACCGCGTTGGAAGCGCGGGAGGGCCGAAAGACCCGCTGGGTTCGATTCCCAGGCTCTCCGCTGGGCTTAGCCAATGATGAGATCAACCCTGGTCAATCAGTGCCGTCGACTCACTGAAAGATCAGTCCAGTCCTCATCGTTGGCGGCCCTAACTTGTGACCGGGGTGTTCACGGAGGCACGCGGGCTTCCCAAGCCTGAAGAGAGGGTTCAACTCCCTCCGGTCACTTTGATCTTTGCGAGTGTAACTCAGTGGCAGAGTCACTGGCTTCCAACCAGTTGGTCGAGGGTTCAATTCCCTCCACTCGCTCTTATCGAGGTGTAGAGGAGTCTGGTCCCTCGCCTGCTTCGGGAGCAGGAGCACGTCAGTTCGAATCTGACCACCTCGACTACATGCCACCGTAGCCCAATTTGGTAGAGGCGCCTCGTTCAGGTCGAGGAGGTTGGAGGTTCAAATCCTCTCGGTGGTACTGCGCAGGGCCCCTGATGATCTCAAGATCGTGTCGGATTCGTCCGGCTTGCTGCCGAAAGGCTAGACTGGTAAAGGCTGCGCGATCACCAACGAAGGGGTCAAAGTTGGTGAGTCATGCCCTCAAAGCGTAAATGGTGACGCGCGGCTCTCGTAAGGCCGAGAATTCGGTTCGATTCCGAATGAGGGCTCTCGTGCTGGCTTAGCCCATCCGGTAGAGCAGCTGCCTTGTAAGCAGCAGGTGATCGGTTCAAGTCCGATAGCCAGCTCCATGGTCCTGTCTTGCTAACGGTAGGCAACCTGACTCTCGATCAGGAAATGAGGGTTCGACTCCCTCCAGGATCACTATGCTCCCATGGACGAGCGGTCAAGTCGCTGGCCTTTCAAGCCGGAGATCACGGGTTCGAACCCCGTTGGGAGTAAATGGGCGCTTGGTCGAATGGAAAGACACCTGCTCGACACGCAGGAGACCACTGGTTCGATTCCAGTAGTGCCCACTGTTATGGGGTGTCGCGAGAGGGTGGCCTGCACCACTTGGCGCGATCCCTGATGGGTGGCTTGCAGGAGCTGCCTAAGGGGAGCTGGGTTCAACTCCTGGCCATTCCACTGACTCGGGGTCATAGCTCAATTGGGAGAGCGCTGCCTTTGCACGGCAGAGGTTGCGAGTTCGATCCTCGCTGGCTCCAAAGTTTTGCCGCCAAGGTCCACGTGGTCGGGACATCAGTTTGGTAAACTGAAAGGCCGAGTTCGATTCTCGGTGGCGGCTCTAGAGGAAGGCGAGTCAGGCATGACATCCGCGCCTCTACCGGCTGGCGGAGACCTCGGCCAGAGCACACCGGTTGATCGTTACTTTCTCATCTGTATTCCCGAGGTGCAGGGGCAGCGTTGAGTGGGTGCGATCAGAGGTCATCGTGGGTCACGTACAGGGTACGGCCGGGTCTCCAAAACCCAGCTTGCGGAGTTCGAGTCTCCGGTGACCTGCCGAGCTGAGCCGAAGATCATAGGTTACCAGACTTCTAATCTGACCAATGCCTAAGATCATCCCTTGCCCAGCTGTATGGCGCTGCGTTCCGGGAGCAACACGGTCTGCAAAACCGTGGAGGAGCGTTCAACTCGCTCCGGCGCCTCTAGTGCCACCGTCGTCTAATGGACAGGGCCTCCGGTTTCTACCCGGAAGACGAGGGTTCGATTCCTTCCGGTGGTGTGCCCCGATAGTGAAATGGAGATCACGGCGGTTTCCTAAACCGCAAGTCCCAGTTCGATTCTGGGTCGGGGTATTGAGCTGCTGTAGCGTAGTGGACAACGCACCGGTCTCCGGAATCGGCACACGGAGGTTCAATTCCTCCCAGCAGCACTATCGGTCGTGTGGTGTAGCCTGGAAGCACATCTGGATCACACCCAGAAGGTCATAGGTTCAAATCCTATCACGACCACTCAAGGAGAGGATCATGGAAGAGTTCAGGTGTACGAAGTGTGGGAATGTACAGAGATGGGAGCGATGGAGCGACAAGGATCAGGTACCCCTGAAGTGTCTGGGCAAGTGCCAGAAGCTCACTCTCCATCAGCGTGTGAAGGTTGAGATCAAGCCTTCACTCGTGCAGCAGGATTGTCCTGTGGGCGGTTAGCTCAACTGGAAGAGCGCATGCCTTACAAAGATCCAGAGGAACGTAAACAATACCAACTCCGATGGAAGTCAGAAAACCGTAATGCATGGATTAAAGAGCATGGTCCATGTGTTGGGTGCGGATCAGAGGATCAACTAGAGGTGCATCACAAAGACCCGACCAAGAAAGTGTCTCACCGAATTTGGTCTTGGTCCAAACAACGACGGGAGTTGGAGTTGAAGAAGTGTGTGGTGTTGTGTGGGGAGTGTCACAAAGAGGCTACTCGACTACAGCGTCTTTCCCCACATGGGACTGACACCAGATACCGCAGTGAAACCGCACCATGCCGTTGCGTGCGATGCACTGAAGCTCATCGATTAGAAGTTGCTAGGTACAGAATGCAGAAGTGTGTTTTGGCCCATAACTCAGTGGAAGAGTACTAGCCTTACAAGCTGGGAGTCGTCGGTTCAAATCCGACTGGGCCAACCGCCTACTACCTACGCCCCCGTCGTCTAATGGATTAGGACACTCGGCTACGAACCGAGAGACTTGCAGGTTCAAGTCCTGCCGGGGGTACCATGCGAGGATGGCGGAATGGTAGACGCAGTAGCCTTAGGAGCTATCGCTTCGGCGTGAGGGTTCGATTCCCTCTCCTCGCACCCATGGCAGCAGGGAGGAGATGGTCTCCTCATTCGGCTCATAACCGAAAGATTGCTGGATCGTTACCAGCTGCTGCCACTTTGTGGTTGACAAGTCTGACGTACTGTGAACATATGAGGATTACTTCATCGGAATAGCTAGCTCCTTGGCCGAATGATCTTTGGTTATCTACCAATGCTGAGATATGGCCGAAAGGCACTCCAAGGATCACCAACCTCGCTGAGGCGCTAGCTGTTCTGATGAACCGATGGGCCGGAGCTTCTAGGTTACCTCTTTGGTGAAGCCACCCTAGCGGCAACAACTTGCTCATCATTTTTGCTCTCTTAGTGAGGGCCGGTAAGGAGGGGTCACATGCCCGTTCAGTACTCGTCCCACGTCAACCGTCGGCAGACTCCGCAGAACGAGGTGATCCCAGGTCGTGAGAACGACATGGTGGAGAACTCGGCAGGGGGAGTCACTTTCCCAGTCGACATCTGGGTGCAGGCACAGCGGTTCCTGATCCTCGGGAGTGAGGGTGGGAGCTACTATGCCACCGAGCGTAAGCTCACCAAGGAGAACGCCAAGGCCATCGAGCGGTGCATCAAGGCTGATGGCGTTCGCCTGGTCAAGTTGATCACTGACATCTCCGATGCAGGAAGAGCACCGAAGAACGATCCGGCGATCTTTGCATTGGCGATGGCAGCCAAGCTTGGGAATGTCGAGACCAAGCAAGCAGCCTACCAGGCTCTGCCGAAGGTCTGCCGGATCGGAACACACCTCTTCCACTTTTGCGAGGCGATGCAGGCCTTCGGTGGCTGGGGTCCAGGAGCCCGTCGGGCGATTGCTCGCTGGTACAACGAGCAACAGGCGAAGGATGTGGCGTACCAGACGGTCAAGTACCAGGCCCGTGATGGCTGGTCACATCGAGACGTGCTTAGGCTGGCACACGTCAAGCCAGGCTCTTCAGACCACCAGACGGTCGTCCGCTGGATGGTCAAGGGCAAGGAGAACGACCTACCAGAGGTTGGTGCAGTGCCGGAGGCAGCTCGAGTCATCTGGGCGTTCGAGAAGGCCAAGACCATCACCAGCGTCAAGGAGATGGTCAAGCTGATCCAGGACTACCGGTTGCCTCGGGAAGCGATTCCAACGGAGATGCTGAATCACGCCGAGGTCTGGGAGGCGATGCTTCCTAGCCTGGGGCTGACGGCTCTTCTGCGGAACCTGGCTACCATGACGCGGGTTGGGCTGCTCAAGCCAATGGCATTAGCAGTTGGTGAGGTGGCGAAGCGACTGGTCGATCTGGAGCAGCTCAAGAAGGCAAGGGTGCATCCGATCCAGGTGCTGACAGCGATGCTGACCTACTCGGCGGGTCATGGGCTTCGGGGCAGCAATACCTGGGACCTGGTCCAGCAGGTAGTTGACGCTCTCAACGAGTCGTTCTACGTGTCCTTCTGGGCTGTGGAGCCGACTGGCAAGCGTCATTACCTGGCACTCGATGTCTCGGGGTCGATGGGTGGTGGGATGGTGGCAGGAGTTATGGGACTGACACCTCGAGTAGCTTCGTCAGCAATGGCGATGGTGAGGGCACGGGTGGAGCAGCAGTGGGTGATCAAGGGCTTCACCAGCGGCAGAGCATCATTGCATGGCCTTGGGTACGAAGGTAATGCAATCACGACGCTGAAGATCAGCCCCACGATGAGGCTCGACGACATCTGTCGGTACACGGAGAGGCTGTCATTCGGTGGTACTGATTGTGCGCTGCCAATGTTGGATGCAGCAAAGCACAAGATCCCAGTTGACCTCTTCGAGATCTACACTGACTCGGAGACGTGGGCTGGGGAGATTCAGCCGGTGCAGGCTCTTCAGCAATATCGGCAGAAGATGGGCATTCCAGCCAAGCTTGTAGTCGTGGGGATGGTAGCCAACAACTTCACGATTGCTGATCCTGATGACGCAGGGATGCTGGATGTGGTCGGGTTTGACACAGCAGCACCTAACCTGATCAGCGAATTCGCCAAGCAGTAAGTTCTGATCCCACCTCTGTTATCGCTGGCAGAGGTGGGAGTTTCTACCCCTGTAGCCCAAGAGGAAGAGGCTCTCCCCTAAAAGGAGATCAAGTGCGCGTTCGAGCCGCGTCGGGGGTACTAACGGGATGTAGTTCAGCCTGGAAGAACGCTTGGATGGGGTCCAAGAGGTCACTGGTTCAAATCCAGTCATCCCGACTATGCCAGGGTAGCCCAACTTGGTAGGAGGCACGAGACTAAGGATCTCGGCAGTGTGGGTTCGAATCCCATCCCTGGTATTATGGAGCGGTAGCCCAACGGGTAGGAGGCCCCGGCTTCAAACTCCGGACAGTGTCGGTTCGAATCCGACCCGCTCTATCTGGTACAATCGACCATGACCAACTGTTCACAGGTGATCTCGTGCAAACCTTAGTCTTAGATCAGGGGTACCAGCCGATCAACACTGTGCCCTGGCAACGGGCGATGGCCTACCTTGCCAAGAACAAGGTAGAGGTGCTCGAGGAGTACGGGCGTGAGGTTCACTTCAACGTCGGCATGCCGGCGGTTGTGAGGATCACGCATGCCATCGACGCCAAGAAGAAGAGGATCAAGTTCTCTCGTCAGAATGTCCTCGCCCGGGATAGGTTCCGCTGCCAGTACTGTGGAGCCCATGGCAAGGATGTAGTTCTGACCTTCGATCACGTCATCCCGAAGTCTCGGGGTGGCAAGACCGAGTGGGAGAACATCGTCATGGCTTGCCAGAGCTGCAACCACAAGAAGGCTGACCTGACTCTTCGTGAGGCAGGAATGACCCTTCGGGCACAGCCTGTGAGACCGACATGGGTTCCTGTCTTCAATGTGGCTCTGCGGGAGGTGGACTCGATTCCTGTCGAGTGGCGAGAGTACTGGACCGCTGAGTTGGTGCCATAGTGGCCAAGCTGGACTGGCAGCAACCTACTGGTGTTGGCCAGCTACCATGGATTGCTAGGGTTGCTACTCTGACTCTTTTTGTGCAACCTTGGTACGGAGACGGGATCAAGTATCGGGGGATCGTCAAGCACCCCGAGTGGACATTGACCCTCGACGCCCAGTTCACTGATCTGCAATTAGCGATGCGAGCTATGGAGCAGTGGGCTGAAAGGCTTCAGGGTTTGGAAGGCGCCGCCATGGTGGCAAAGCCGGCTTGAACCCGGTGGAGGCCGCAAGACCTGGGGTTCGATTCCTCCGCCTTCCGTTTTTTCATAAGTTCTAGAATCCTCCCTCTACAAGATCAGCTTGACTCTCTCCGATGATTTTGAGACTGTAACCAAATCATCGGGGTGACGAATGGGATATGATCGCACTCAAGTTGAGGTGTGGGTTTCTAGCTTCGAGGGACTCACAGCAGATGATGGAAGTAAAGCACTCTGGCTGATTGCATATCTTTGTGATCCTCTCTCGACTACTGTCGGACTCCCAGAACAGTACGCAAGCTTGATCAACTTCTTTCGAGCAATGTCTGCTTGGGAGAGAGGCAATGCATTGATCAGACTGGCAGATATTGCTGAGCAGTCTGTCCGAGTTGCATCCCGGGTTCATTGGACTGAAGCCCGTAGGGAAGATGCAGCTCGGGCTAAGGAGGCAGAAGAGTGATCCTTTGTCTGTGTGGGGGATTTGAAGTGCTGCTGACCCTGTTGGGTATCTCTGCTCTTGTCCGTTGGATTCGTAAGCGCAAGGTGTCCGACGGATAGGTCATCTTCGTATTATAGATAGTAGGGGCAGAGAACAACCTTGAACGGAAACCCGAGTCTCAGTTGAACTGATGACCTATCCGCGCTACTCGATTCTCAAGATCAGAAGATGGTTCCGAGATGGCTACTTGGCCATCGTTCTTGGGGCAGACGAGTACGCCTACAATGTGACCTTTTGGATTCCGTACCCCAATCCAGGCCGGTGGTCTTGGCGGACTCGAGTCTTTCGGAAGGATGTACTTGATCTGTGGACCACTGCATGGCCCAAGCGGTCTCGTCATTCGCGGCCAGTTGATCCGAAATGTGTAGTTGGATGGCAAACAGCGCGGATCTTGAACAAGAAGATTGATGAGGAGAGACGACTATGAAGACCTTCAAGGTGGGAGATCGAGTGGGATGGCAAAGCCAGGCCGCAGGGAGCACGAAGACCAAGGTGGGAACGGTCGTTCGGGTTGTTCCTGCTCATGAGAAGCCTGGTGTCACGAGTGACGAGCGGGTGAAGTACTCGGATTCAGTCGATCCGAGGAGCCTGTCTCGAGATCATGACAGCTATCTTGTTCAGGTCCCGGCTCTGCCTGGCTCCAAGGCCAGACCCAAGCTCTATTGGCCACGTGTGAGTCTTCTCGAGCTGGTCCTCTGAGAATCCTCTTGAACTTCGTTTCCAATCCGTAGAGGATGGTGAAGCCCACGTCTGGGGAATGTGGATGATCACCCTGGGTAGTGTGAAGATCACTAGTCGTCTTCAGGTAGCTTTGGAGCTGAAGCTAGCTGACTTATGGGTTGGTGCATTCACTAGACTTGAGTTGCAGAAGTTCGATCTTTGGATTTGTGTGCTCCCTGTTCTTCCCATTCACATCAGCTGGGATTTGTCCTAGCAGGAGGAAGCTATGCCCCTTGGTGATTCTGAAGAGAAAGAGCCGGCCCTTCCGGTGACACCTGAAGAGCGAGCCCAGGCACAGCAGATTGCTGAAGCTCTGGTCCAGGTTCTTCATGAGGATGGATACGAGATCAGACTTCCTGGCACTCCGGTAGTGAGGGTGGTCGGTGTTCATGAGGGTGAGTTGGCGTTCGCTCTCCGTTGCAAGGTTTTCAAGAAGGAACAATGAAGTGTCTTCGCTGTGGATGGTGTTGCACCTATTTGGCAGTAGTGTTGCCAGATGGCTCCCTCCACGGTGAAGCCCCGCCTCAGCAGTGTAAGTTCCTGACCTTTGATGGACTGCAAGCGATCTGTTCTGTTCATGGGCAAGATTCCAAGATCAAAGACGGGAGTTCCGTCTGGGTCACTCCATGGGGTGAGACACCGTGCGGTGAGTACCAGTCACATGGAGGGAGTCAGCCCTGCCGAATGGGTCTGTGGATAATGCAACACGGTGGGCTGATCAAATGGATGAGTCAGAATAGGAGATCACCATGAGAGACAGCCGGCCAGTGATTGCTGTAGAAGGTTTGATCGGAGCGGGCAAGTCAACACTCTCTGCTGAACTAGGGGCTGCCTTAGGACCGACAACCCTCACTCTGAAAGAGCCTGATGAGAGGGCGGGAGCAAACCCCTATCTCGCGGACTACTACAGCGACCCAAATCGTTGGTCTCTCACCATGCAGCTTCATCTTCTTGGTCTGCGCTTTCGGATGCACCAGCTAGCTCAGTGGCATGCGATGCAGATGAAGGGCTGTGCTGTTCTGGACCGCAGCTATTACGGGGACACTGCCTTCGCACGGCTACAGCGGACGATGGGTCTCATGTCAGAGCGAGAATTTGCAACCTATCAGTCGATCTACCATGCCATGACTGCTTCGGTTCTTTTGCCAACGGTTTGCGTGCGGGTGCTTGTTGATCCTGAAACCTGCAATCGTCGTATCAGCAGGCGCATGGAGAACCAGACTGGTCGGCAGTGTGAGAGGGGCATCGACCTCGAGTACCTCAAGATGCTTGACCGAGAGATTGACCACATGGTGGCGGTTCTGCGTCAGCAGGGGGTCACGATTCTTGATATGCCCTGGGATGTCGATAGAGACACACCAGAGCAGCGTAGGAGTGCTGTGGAAGGTCTGGCAGCACGCATCCTGTCCATCGAACCTTCCGACCTCTTCCTGGACCTGCATCGACGTACAGCCTGATTCTAGAACTCTCCCCTTAACGTGCGGTACCGCACGCTCTCTGTTGCTTCAGTAAAAAGTGCCTCTCGATGTGTCTCTGAAAGCCCCTTCATTCGTATTATAAAAGTAGGAGCCCACAAAGGAGAGTTCCATGATTCTGGTTGTTGTCAGCAAGGTGAAGGAGCTGGTCAAGGTTGCCCAGCTGCGGACTTCAGCAGAGTTCGTCGAGGCACTCAACAAGAAGGTTGGTGAGATGGTGATCAAGGCGGTGCAGACCTGCAAAGCCGATGAGGGGCGGGGTACACTGAAGGCTCGAGATCTCGAGGAGTAGAGTTGCCACAGGAGGGATCAGAGGGTAGGTTGGTGAGTGGGAGGAATCTCATGTCGGATACACTCGACGGGATCAAAGCAGTCTTCAAGGAAGCTGAGGAGAATCGAAAGAGACTCCGTGGCTGTCAAGCTCCCCATGAGTTTGTTCCTCTACCTCTTGCCCCTGGCCAGCCCATTCGAGACCGACGGTATCAGTGCAAGAAGTGTCAGGGGACAGTCCCCCGTCGTGATTTCCTATGGTATCTTGAAGGGCTCTCTCACGGTCGGCAACTCTCACAAAAAGATGGTTGACACTCAGAGTAGAGGGGAGTACGGTGCTTGAGTTGTCATTGAAGATCATCTTTGGTGACAACTGTTGCGGTGGGATGGAGAAAGAGACCTGCTCGGTTCATAACCGAGTGATTGCTGGGGCAGTACCAGCCGC
>Ga0172368_10003644_pt1 | contig 18533 bp, 20 predicted proteins | sample Lak11m_FD_114540 | JGI IMG/M metagenome (GOLD analysis project Ga0172368, IMG submission 114540) | Freshwater microbial communities from Kabuno Bay, South-Kivu, Congo - kab_022012_11m | ecosystem: Environmental > Aquatic > Freshwater > Lake | place: Democratic Republic of the Congo: South-Kivu...
CGGTAACGCTGGCGCATGTTCGCTGAATATCACGCGCCGATCAGCGCGAACTCCAGCAGTGAGAAAAACGAATATGAGTTCCATGCTCCGTGGATAAGCCCGGCCAGCCCGGCGAGCGCTGACGTGGCGAGCGGTCCGAGCAAACCCGCGGCCAGCATCCACGGGATGGCAGAAAAAACCATCAGCGCTGAACCCGGCGCATCGGCGGGCAGCCCGGGCAGAGGTCGGGCGGAAGCGGACGAAAGCCTTATCCCAATGAAGAGGCTTGTGAGCGGAATCAGAATCAAAAGGGCGATGAAAATTCCCCACTCGCGTTTATCCCAGACAGGTTGATGTTGGCGCCAGCCGTTCAGCGCGTAAATCAGCATCCCCAGAAAAAAGAAACAGACCAGCCAGCCCGCGGGAGTGGGCGGGGCGGGGAAGGCGATGCGGGATAAAAGCGTGAAAATAAAACCCATTTGCTTGAATTATAGCCGTTAAAAATTCGGGTATTGAAGCGGGATGTCGTGACAATTGTCACTGAAAGGTTGAAATGTCGGCTGTTATAATCCGACAAAATATCACAAAGGAGAAAGTCAAATGGCTTACGTTAATGTCACAGTCCCCGCAGGTGGGGCAAAGATCACAATTGAAAATGGGAAGTTGAATGTTCCCAATAACCCCATCATTCCGTTCGTCGAAGGTGACGGAACCGGACGCGACATCTGGCGCGCTTCTGTGCGCGTTCTGGATGCGGCGGTGGAAAAGGCTTACGGCGGCACACGCAAGATCCATTGGATGGAAGTGTTCGTCGGCGAGAAGTCTTTCAAGATGTTCAACAGTTGGCTGCCCGACGAGACCGCCGAAGCATTCAATGAATTTTTGGTCGGCATCAAAGGCCCGTTGACGACACCCATCGGCGGCGGCATTCGCTCACTTAATGTTGCGCTTCGCAAATTGCTGGACCTGTACGTCTGTCAGCGTCCTGTACGCTGGTACAAGGGCGTGCCTTCGCCGGTGACCCATCCCGAATATGTAGACATGGTTATCTTTCGCGAGAACACCGAAGACATTTATACCGGCATCGAATTCCAGTTCGGCACCGAAGAGAACAAGAAGTTCAAAGAACTTTTCAAGGAAAACTTCCCCAAAGAATACGCCAAGATGCGCTTCCCCGAAACTGCGGGCATCGGTATCAAGCCGGTTTCCAGTGAAGGCACCGAGCGCCTTGTGCGCGCGGCGATCCAATGGTCGCTGGACAATCACCGCAAGAGCGTGAACTTAGTCCACAAGGGTAACATCATGAAGTTCACTGAAGGCGCGTTCAAGGATTGGGGCTATGCTCTCGCCAAGCGCGAATTCCGTGGTCGCATCGTCACTGAACGCGAGACCTGGATCCTCGGCAACAAGGAAGCAAACGTGAATCTGACCATTGAAGAAAACGCCAAACAGATTGATCCCGGCTTCGACATGATGTCTCCTGCCCAGCAGAACGACATCAAGCAGGAAGTGGAAGAAGCGCTCAAGTTGTGGGACACCCACGGCGGCGGCAAATGGAAGAAGATGCTTCTCATCAAAGACTCCATCGCCGATGTTTCATTGCAGTTCACCATTATCCGCGCCCGCGATTACGATGTGATCGCCACCCTCAACCTTAACGGTGACTATCTCTCCGATGCGCTCGCCGCCCAGGTCGGTGGAATTGGAATCGCCCCCGGAGCGAACATCAACTACGAGACCGGTCACGCCATCTTTGAAGCGACTCACGGTACCGCGCCGAAGTATGCCGACCTCGATAAAGTCAACCCCGGCTCGGTCATCCTTTCGGGTGAGATGATGCTGCGCTACATGGGCTGGAGCGAAGCTGCTGATTTGATCGTGAAGGGCATGGAAGGCGCTGTCGCCGCCAAGACCGTCACGTATGATTTCGCCCGCCTCATGGACGGCGCAAAGGAGATCAAATGCTCCGAGTTCGGCGATGCGGTCATCAAGCATATGTAATAAATAGTTAGAGAAGGTTGAAGGTCAAAAGTCGGAATCAATTTGGTTCCGACTTTTTTTGTGGTGTATCATCCTGCAAACACGTCATTGCGAGTCCGAAGAGCAACACTTTCACCGCACTGCGTTCGGTACAGGCAGATGGGCTATCCCCAACAATTTGCAGGAGATCGCTTTAGGCGCTTCCACGCAATGACAGAAACCATAAGGAGAAAAAATGAACATCATCATAAACATCATGATCGGCATCGTCGCGCTTTTGCATGGATATTTTCTCATCCTTGAAATGTTCCTGTGGGAGAGGCCCGCCGGCCGAAAATCCTTTCGCACTACAGCGGAGTTCGCGGCGCAGTCCAAAACACTTGCGGCGAATCAAGGATTGTATAACGGCTTCCTCGCGGCAGGGCTGATCTGGGGTCTGTTCGCAGGCGACCCAGTGAAAATCTTTTTCTTGGGCTGTGTGGTTATCGCTGGCATCTTCGGCGCATACACGGTCAGCAAGCGGATATTTTATATTCAGGCATTGCCCGCGTTGATCGGGTTGGCGCTTGTTTTGGTAGCCTGATCAACGCGGGCTTTAGTCCGCAAGACTCAAGAGAGGCAGACTAAAGCCTGCGCTCCAGTATTCAGCAAAAAGTCGGGATGACCTCGTCTCGGCTTTTTTTGATTCCCCGGTTCCGGTGACTACACTCCGCCCATTCAATGACAATTATCACTAACCAAAAAAAGGAGAAAGACTACAATAAATCTCGAATTGAAATTCCGTAAGGAGAAGAACAGCCAATGGAAGTTTACAATCACGATCTGATCATTTTAGGCACTGGCTTGGCAGGCTTACGAGCCGCGCTTGAAGCCTCACAGCAAAGCAAAGGGGAATTGGATATTGCTTTAGTCTCGAAACTACAACTGATGCGCGCCCATTCCGTGGCGGCCGAGGGTGGCACCGCTGCTGTCATGCGCCAGGATAAAGGTGACAGCTACGAATTGCACGCCTGGGACACGGTCAAAGGTTCTGACTTTTTGGCTGACCAGAATGTCGTGGATTTCTTCGTCCATGAAATGCCGAAGGAAATTCTGCATCTCGACCACTGGGGCATTCCCTGGTCGCGGACGGAAGACGGGCACATCGCACAGCGACCATTTGGCGGGCACTCGTATCCCCGGGCAGTTTTCGCAGCGGACAAGACCGGTCATCTTGAGATGCAGACCCTGTACGATACCCTGATGAAGCACACCAAGAAAATAAATCGCTATGATGAAGGCTTTGTCACATCCATCCTCATCGAAAACGGACGCTTCGCCGGCTTGACCATGATCGATATGATCAACGGCCGCTTCGTGCTGATCCGCGGCAAGGCGCTCATTCTTGCGACGGGTGGGGCTGGTCAAATATTCGGATTCACCACCTACTCTGAAACAGTGACTGGCGATGGGCTGGCAATGGCCTATCGCGCCGGGCTGACGCTCAAGGATATGGAATTCATTCAGTTCCACCCGACGGGACTTATCCCCAGCGGCATTTTGATGACCGAAGCCTGCCGCGGCGAAGGTGGAACATTACTTAACTCAAAGGGTGAGCGTTTCATGGGGAATTACGCCCCTTCAAAAATGGAACTCGCGCCGCGCGATATGGTCTCCCGTTCAGAGATGACCGAGATCGAAGCAGGCCGCGGCTTCCCCGGACCTGAGGGGCTGGATTACATCCATTTGGATCTGCGCCACCTTGGCAGGGCAAAACTAATCGAGCGGCTCCCGCTCATCCGTGAAGTGACCATCAAACACATCGGGCTTGATCCAATTGACAAGCCGATCCCGATCCGTCCTGTGGCGCATTACACCATGGGCGGCGTACATACCGACATCAAGGGACATACGCCCGTCGAGAATATCTGGGCGGCAGGTGAAGTATCCTGTGTTTCATTGCATGGCGCGAATAGACTCGGCGCGAACTCTACAGCGGAGTGTCTGGTGTGGGGACGTGTCGCTGGCGGGGAAGCGGCTCGCTATTGCGCGAATGCGTCAGTGGCGGAAATGCCGAAGACCGCCGATCAGGAATGGGCGAAGATAGAAGCGTTAATCCAATCCAAAGGCACCGAAGACCATTATCAAATCCGAAAAGAATTAAGAAAGAATCTCGATGCCACAATGGGCGTCTTCCGCACTGGCGAGCAAATGGAAGCGGGCTTGAAGAAGATCCGCGAATTGAAGGAAAGATACAAGTCCATTTCATTGAAGGATAAGAGCCTGCGCTACAACACCGATCTTGAGCGCGCCGTTGAAACTGGATTCATGATTGATGTGGCGGAAGTTGCCACGCTTGGCGCATTGACGCGCACTGAATCACGCGGCGGTCATGCCCGGCGCGATTACAAGGTGCGCGACGATGAGAATTGGTTGAAGCACACCATGGCGACTTATACCGAAGCTGGACCGAAATTGGATTACAGCAAAGTGGATATTTCAATGTGGAAGCCTGTCGAAAGGAAGTACTAATCATGACAAACAAACCTACTGCTTATAACAACAGACTCGGACTCAAAGGCTGGGTGTACGCGGGCAACTATACATTTGAACGCTACTTGTACATTGGTCACCGCCTTTCGGGGCTGGGATTGATCGCTTACATGGTCTTGCACATCATCGAGACTGCCAATCGTATGCGCGGCGAGGAGGCCTGGGCGGCGTTGATGGGATTGTTCGCATCACCCGTCTTCAAGGTCGTCGAATATTTACTTTTTGCGGCGGCGGTTTTCCACGCAATGAACGGTGTGCGTCTGCTGCTGGTGGAACTGGGTTTCTTTTTGGGCAAGCCGCAGGAGCCCATCTTTCCATATAAATCATCGGTTATGAAGCATCGCCCTTTGACATACATCATCATGCTGCTGGCCGGGCTGTTGATGGCGCTGGGTGGTTCGAGCTTGTTCTTCAAGTAGGAGAATCTCATGCGTGAAACTCGTTTATGGTCTTTACATATTCTGGTCATTCCAATCATTGCAGTTTTGCTTGGAATGCACTTCGCTGTCCAGCACTATGCGCCTGTCTTTTACGGCATGAGTGTTGAAAAGGCGCGTGATTTTGCGACAATGATCGAACGCGGCAGAAGCACGGCTCAGTTCGTTGTGTATATCCTCCTGCTGGCCGCAGGTCTGTATCACGGATTGTACGGCACGCGCGGCATCATCCGCGAATTACCGCTTTCGCCTGCAATGGTGAAGGTTGTGGATTGGGGCATTTTAACGGTTGGCGTACTTATTTTTGCACTTGGCACGTATGTTACCTGGTGGACGTTCGTTCACCCTGGAGTATGAGATATGACTGACACAAAACAAATCACATTTCGCATCCGCCGCTATGACCCTGATGTGGACACCATTCCGCATTGGGAGGAGCATAAACTGAATGTCCCCGATGGCATGACCGTGCTCGAGGCTTTGCACGAGATCAAAGCGGAACAGGCGCCGACGCTGGCGTGGCGTTCCTCCTGCCGTATGGGAGTCTGCGGTTCATGCGGAATGTTCATCAACCACCTGCCGATGCTCGCCTGTCAGACCCAGGTGCTGCACCTTGGCACAGATGTTGTAACTGTTGCTCCGTTGCCGAACTATGACAATGTCAAAGACCTTGTCCCGAATTTGGAACCGCTCATTCAGAAGCACGCCGCCATCAAGCCGTTCATCATCATCATCACCAACTCGAAGGAAGTTGACGAGCCGACTGGCGAGTTCATTCAGACTCCTGAACAGCGTGACGAGTACAGCCAGTTTACCTTCTGCATCAAATGCGGATTGTGTCTCGCGGCCTGCCCCACCGTCGCAACAGATCCGCTCTTCCTTGGACCTCAAGCATTGGCGCAAGCCTACCGCTACACCGTCGATAACCGTGACTGCGGTCTGCAAGAGCGGCTCGAAGCCATTGACGCGTTCCATGGGCCGTATCAATGTCACATGGCAGGCGCATGTTCACAAGCCTGTCCCAAAGGCGTTGACCCTGCCTTCGGCATTCAACTGCTCAAGCGCACCTTGGTGTTGGATAGCATCGGCTTTGGCAAAAAGAAATCATCGGTTGCAAAGGTCATGCCTTTGGCGGATGTGGTCAAGGCGATTGAGGAGTTTGCTCCTCCGCCGCGCACCGTGGTTAAATGACCAACAAAAAATTGCGCCAGTCATGGCGCAATTTTTTGTATTTGGCGGGTCGGCAGTTATTATTGCGTAACGGTAATGGCTAAAAACATTCCGTCTTGATAATGCCTTGTGATGAGACAGGATAATTCCAGCTGCGTTGTGAGAGCAGACTCAGGGAATGTGTAATCAACAGTGACCTGCGCCCCGGCTCCCAGTTGACTCTTTGGCACAGCGAGCAGAGCGCCGCTCAAGGCCGCATTGAGGCTGCCGACCACTGAGACAGGCTGGGCAATGTTGAAGTTATGCCCGTGATTGCCTTTGTTGGTGATCACAAACGTGTATGGTACTCCGACCTCGTACTCAGTCAATGACGAGGTGATCGAATTGTCTTCTAAAGTTATGATCACCTCAGTGCCGGGCGCAGAAGGCTGGGCCGACTGTTCGGTAACGACGGGTTGAACAGGGACTTCGGTCGCAGCAGGCTGGGCAGGTAGTTCAGTTGCCTGGGCAATCGGCTCTGATGCTGGAACTTCGGTTGCTGCCGGCGCGGGACTTCCGCAGGCGGAGGCAACAATCATGACCAATAAAACTATAACCAATAAAGTTATTCTTTTCATTTAATTTTCTCCTTCGTGATTGGACGGCGCTTTGCTTTCACCTTATACCCTGAAGGAATCACTCTAATCATTTGTTAATTTTTTTGTCAGGCATGTTTTCTACGCGATCAACGCGCCTTCCATCCTTAATAGCCACTCCTTGGTGGGCAGGCCGTCACCGCCGCCATAGCCGTGAAGTTTTCCATCCTTGCCGATCACGCGGTGACATGGGATGACAAGCGCCATGGGATTGGTGGCGTTGGCGCGCCCGACTGCGCGATAGGCGTTTGGATGCCCGATCTGCGCGGCGATCTCGGCATAAGTCCGTGTTTCGCCGTACGGGATTCCGTAAACCGCCTGCAATGTTTTCAGTTGAAACGGTCGCAGCGATGACCAGTCAATGGGGATGGTGAAATTATGAAGCCTGCCTTTTAAGTAATCACGAAGTTCTTTGGCATAAGCTTGAGTCTTTTTTTTGTTTGCTTGAACCGGGCGTTTGAGCCGCAGAAGGTATTTGTTCATCAAAAGCTGAGAGTCTGCCCATTCAATGGCAATCAGCCCCAGGTCAGAAACAGCGATGCGCAGATCCCCAAGCGGAGTTCCATTTAATTCGCCAAGATAAATTTTTAGGGGAGAAGATGTCATCTTGTAGTCCTCCACAAGAAAAAAGCGCTAAAATGTTTGCAATCTTGTTAATTGTCTAACAATCGTAGGGCAATCGTAGGTTTAGCGTCAAGTACTATTAGGACAAGCATGATAAATTTACGTGCGTAAGGTGATTTCTCTTCTCCTCCTTTCAAAGAGAACCGCGGTCGGCGTCCGCGGTTCTCGGCGTTTAAAGAGGAATTTCGCGGATATATTGGCAGTATAATCTCATCATCAAACTATTGCGAGGGTAACATGCCTGTACAAATTACAATCATTGGGCTTGGTCAAGTGGGCGCTGCGATGGGCTTGGCGCTTGCAGCTCACAAGGATAGCGTCTATTGTGTTGGACATGACAAAGATTTTTCGATTGAGCGCGCCGCGCAGCAAAAAGGCGTTGTAGATAAGACCGAACATAACCTTCCTAGAGCCGTGCAGGATGCGCAACTGGTATTGCTCGCCCTGCCGGTGCATCAGATGCGTGAGACTTTGGAATTCATCGCTCCTGACCTCATGCCAGGGGCGGTTGTTGTGGATACTTCCCCGTTCAAATCTGAAGTGGCTAATTGGGCAAGGGGTATTCTTCCCAGGGGCTGCCATTATGTGGGACTTGTCCCCACCATTGCCGCGGATTTTTTAAACGAGACTGGCGCGGGGCTAGACTCAGCCAAAGCTGATCTTTTCAAAAACAGCATTTTCCTCGTTGACGCACCTTCCGGCACCCCGGGCGAAGCATTGCAACTGGTTACGAATCTTGCGGGGTTTGTCGGCGCAACGGTCATGATCGCCGACATTCGTGAGTCGGACGGGTTGATGGCTTCCACATATCTCCTGCCGCAACTGGTTTCTGCGGCTTTGGTGAACGCGACCATGAATCAACCCGGCTGGAAGGAAGCCCGCAAAGTGGCGGAACGCGCCTATCATGCAGCCACATTCGTTCAGGATGATCCCGAATCGCTGAAAATGTTTTCTCTGCATAACCGTGAGAACGCTGTGCGGGTGCTGAATACAATGATCAGTTCCCTGGTCGAGCTGCGTGACGAAATCGAAGATGGAAGTGAAGAGGCCGTGAAGAGTCTTTTGCAAGCCGCGCACAGGAACCGCGAAGAATGGCTGAACGACCGCTTTTCAGCAGCCTGGGCCGATAAGAAAGCCCCGCCTCTGGAAAAAATTCCGCTCAAAGAAAGATTGTTAGGGACTATGTTTGGCAAGTCACCAAAAGACAAGAAATGACCTGTTATTGTTACATCCTTGAATGTTCAGATGGAACATATTACACCGGCTGGACAACTGACCCTGAAAGGCGAGTCAAACAGCACAACAAAGGTATTGGCGCAAAATATACAAGTACGCGCTGCCCTGTAAAATTAGTGTATCTCGAATCCCAGCCCAGCCGAACCGAAGCCATGAAGCGCGAGCTCGCCATCAAGAAAATGAAGCGGGCGCAGAAGAATAAACTCATCCAAGGCCGTGAAGTAAAAATATAAGACCCCGGAAATTTTCCGGGGTCTTTTTCTGTTTGTGTGGTTTTATTCCGTAAACAACGGCAGATGCCCGAGCGAGAAAATATGCATCCACTGGGCGCGGTCGCCTTCGGTAAGAATGGCCGCTTCAGCGGCGACCTTCGCCTCGGCCTTGTCCAGGATCATGCGCATCCCCTGCAGGGTCGAGCCGGTGCTGATCACATCGTCCAAAATGACGGCCTTCTTCCCTTTGATCAGGCCAAGGTCTTTTTCGTCCAATATCAACAACTGCGGTTGGCCGGTTGTGATGGAAAGTGTCTCCGCCTTGAGCGCATTACCCATGTAAGGTTTATATGTTTTGCGCAGTACCACATAGGGTTTCTTTGCTTCAACCGAAAGTGCAAACGCCAGGGGAATGGACTTGGCCTCCGCCGTAACAAGGATGTCATAATCAACTCCGGCAAGTTTTTTAGCGAGTTCGCGCGCGCACGCCTGCACCAGTTCAGTATCTCCCAGAATGTTCAGGATCGCGATCTTTAATCCGGGCTTGATTTCGAACAGACGCAGTTCGCGTTTAATGCCGGCGATCTCGATCGGGTATGTTTTTCGTCCAGACATGATTTCTCTCCACAGCGAAATTTTTCCGCGGGAAGTTTATCATAACTTGGGAGTTCCATTATGTTTTAGTGTTTAGAAAATTTGTGCTATACTCTGCCCGTGCCAATCATTCGCGCCTCTGAAATAGGAAGTTACCTTTACTGCCGCCGCGCGTGGCGTTACCGCAAACTGGGCGTGGAGTCGGAGAATCAAACCGAACTCGCCGCCGGGACTGAACTGCACCGCCGCCACGGGCGGAAGACCCTCTCCGCGCTTCTATTGCGGACCGTTGGCATGATCCTGCTTCTGGCAGCAATTCTCCTGCTGGTGGCATTTTGTACGGCGCAAATATAGGAATCCCATGTCCAGCCTATTAAATCGTCTTGGCTACTTGCAAACCCGTCGCGACCGAACACCTAACCTTGACCTCGCGCGCGATCTCGCCGCGCGGGAAGACATTAACGGCATCCGTGAGATCGCCCAAAATATGTGGAATGATAATAAGAATATCCACTGGGACTGCGTTCACGTTATGTATGAAATAGGCGCGATTGACCCGCAGCTCATCACGCCGTATGCTGATGATTTTATAAAACTGCTGAAAAGCAAACACAATAACATGGTCTGGGGTGCAATGACCGCGATCGCTGAAATTGCCAAAGTAAATCCCGACTTTATTTTTAAGCACCTGGATGAGGTCAAGAAAGCTAAAGAGGCGGGCTCGGTGATCACAATTGATAATTCCATTTCAGCTCTGGCTTATACGGCAGCCGCAAACGAAGAATACAACGCAGCCGTCTTCCCTTATTTGATTAAACATTTATTGACCTGCCGCCCCAAGGAAGTGCCGCAACATGCGGAAAGAACACTGCCCGCCGTCAATGAATTCAACAAAGACCAATTTATCAAAACCCTCAAAAAAAGAAATGATGACCTCTCCGGTGCGGCATTCACACGCTTGGGCAGGATCATAAGGCTCGCAGAAAAAATTTAACCTGTTCACTGATCACTGAAATGCTTTACCTCGCACTTATTCTGTTCATCTTTGCACTCTTCTTCTTCCGCAAATCCTCTGTCCAGCGGAAGGAAGCCGGCCTGCCCGGCGGACGGATCATCTACACCGACACGCACGGCTGGGGCAGGGTCGAGAAGCCGCTTTTTTATCCCGCCCTCGAGTTGACCGGCAAGCCGGATTATCTTGTTGAGCAAAACGGGCGCATCATTCCTGTGGAAGTTAAATCCGGCCGCGCACCGGAATCCCCATACGACACACACATCTATCAACTTGCGGCGTATTGTCTCCTCGTGGAAAAGACATACGACACACGCCCGCCGTACGGCATCATCCACTACGAAGATAGGGACTTCGCCATAGACTACACCCCTGAATTGGAAAATTCACTGATAGACCTTCTGGTTGAAATGAAACGCGATGAACACAAAAGGGAACTCCCCCGCTCGCATGAACATACCGCCCGCTGCGCAAAATGCGGATACAGGAACACATGTGATCAGAGTCTGGCTTGAGAGTTCGCAAGTTTACACGTTAGCAGGTTGGAAAGTTAAGGTCTTTTGACTTGCGAACCTTTAAACTTTTAAACTCGTGTAACCTTCAAACCTTGAACCTGTAACTTTCAACTATAATCGCCACATCATGTCTGCGCCATTCATACCCAAACGGCTGGCGGTAACCGCCTACCCCAAAATGCCGCAAGCCTTTGCAGAAGCAGAGGCGATGACAGCCTACTTAAAAGAAAGAGGCATCGAAGCCCCATGTGACTCGCTGTATAACGAAGACCTTCGCAGGCGGGTAAAACAGGGCGAGTTTGACATGCTGATTGCTGTCGGCGGCGATGGCGGCGTGCTGCGCGCCGGCCACTTATGTGCCCCGTGTGGCGTGCCCATTCTCGGCGTGAACCTTGGCCGGCTGGGATTCTTGATTCAAATTGACCGCAACGAATGGCGTGGATACTTTGAAAAATTATTCAATGGCGAAGCATGGATCGAAAACCGCATGATGCTGCGCGCCGAGCACATCCGCGCTGGTGAAAGCCTGGGCAGTTCGATCGCCCTCAACGAGGTGGTCGTCGCGCGCGGCCAAAACCTGCGCCCCGTGCGCTTGACCGCCACGGTGGATGAGCACCGCCTCACCAGTTATGCGGCTGACGGGTTGATTGCGGCCACTGCCACCGGCTCCACGGCCTATGCTCTTGCGGCCGGCGGTCCCATCCTGCCGCCGGAACTGCGGAACATTCTGCTCGTGCCAATCGCGCCGCATCTTTCGGTCGACCGCGCTGTTGTCCTGGCTGAAGGCGCATCAGTCAGCATTGTTGTAAAAAGCGAGAACGCTGTGTTCAGTGTGGATGGTCAATTGCCAACCCCGCTGCTGGAAGATGACCAGGTAAAAGTTACCGCCGCAGATGTGACCGCGCAGTTTGTCCGCTTTGGCGACCCGGGTTATTTCTACCGTAACCTGACAGCGCACATGAATGAAAACTCTTTGGGATTTCCTCGATGACCGAATCAACCGCAACTTATTGTTACATTCACCCTGACCGGGAAACCGCCCTGCGCTGCAAGCGCTGCGAAAGGCCCATCTGCGCTTCGTGTGCCCAGCGCACCCCAACCGGGTACTTGTGCAGGGATTGTGTTCGTTCACATCAAAAATCTTTTGACACTGCCGAATGGTACGACTATGCACTGGGCTTCATCACTGCCGCGTTTTTCTCGGGCGTGGCTGCCTTCCTCGTCACACTGATCGGCGGCATCGGCTTCTTTGGTTGGTTTCTGATTGCTGCCGGCGCGCCGGCAGCCGGTACCGCCATTGCGGAAAGCGTGCGCCTCGTGACTCACCGCCGCCGCTCGAAAAACCTGTTCATTACCGTTGCCGTCGCCGTGGCAGTTGGCGCATTGCCTGTGGCTTTGTTCCAATTATTGAGCATGAATCTTTTTGGAATTGTCTTTCAAGCCATCTATCTTGTGATTGCCGTGCCGCTTGTTTACACCCGTCTTTCCGGAATTCAATTGTCGAGATAGCCCATGCTTACCGAACTTCACATCCAAAACTTTGCCATCATAGATAAGCTCAACCTGCGTTTTGACTCCGGCCTCATCATCCTGACTGGCGAAACAGGCGCGGGCAAATCCATCATCCTCGACGCGGTTGTGATGCTCATCGGCGGGAAGGCCGACACGACCTTCGTGCGGACTGATTCAGACGCCGCATTTGTCGAAGCGGTGTTCCAGCTCACAGGTCCGGAAAAAGAAGCGGTGAACTTCATCCTCACCCGCGAAGAATTAATGGATGACCCGAATTATGTCACGCTCATGCGCGAAGTCCGCAAGGAGGGGCGCAGCGTGGCGCGCATCAACGGGCGCACGGTGAACGTGGGATTGTTGAAGGAGTTGGGCGCGCTTCTGATTGATATTCACGGGCAGGCGGAACATTTGTCGCTGCTCGATCCGCGCGCGCACCTTGGCCTGCTCGATCGCTACGCGGAAGTGAGTCAGCCCCTTGGCAGTTACCGTCAGGCATATCAGTCGCTGATGAATCTTCGCCGCGAATTGGTCGACCTGCGCAAGGCGCAGTCGGATTCTGACCGCCGCATTGAGATGCTCACCTATCAAGCCGAGGAAATCGAATCGGCGCGCTTGAAGCCCGGCGAAGACGATGAACTGCGAAAGGAGCGTGACCGGCTGGCAAACGCCGAGGCGCTGGCGCAGAACGCGCAGGAAGCCCTGGCAGTTTTAGATGAAGGCTCGCCTGAAACTCCCGCCGCGACAGACCTTGTCGGTCAGGCGGCGCAGGCGCTGGCGGCCCTTGCAAAAATAGACGCCGGCCAGGCGGAATTGGCGGATCAGGCTGAACTATTGCTCGATACCATGTCGGACGTCATTCACAGCCTGCGCGACTATCTCGAAGAGATCGAGTTCAACCCGAAGCGGCTTGAAACCGTGGAAGAACGGCTGGACCTGATCCACTCACTGACGCGCAAATATGGCGGGAATATTCCGGCGGCCATCGCCTACGGCGCCGACGCGCGCAAACAACTCGAGACCATTACCGGCGCGGCGGAACGCATCAACGAATTGGAAATGCAGGAAGCGAAGTTGCTGGAAAAAATTGCCAAACATGGCGGAGCGCTTTCTGATAAACGGAAGTCTGCCGCGCTAAAAATGGGCAAGGGAATCGAAACCGAACTCGCTGATCTGAAAATGCAGTCGGCGCGCTTTGGTGTGGATTTCCAAACCAGGCCGGACTTAAACGGCGCACCCATGCCCGACGGCGCGCGCATCGCATTTGACCAGAACGGCTTCGACCGAGTGGAGTTTTTGATCGCGCCCAACCCCGGCGAAGGACTCAAACCGCTGGCGAAGATCGCCTCCGGCGGTGAGACCTCGCGCCTGATGCTCGGCTTGAAGAATGTCATGGCGCGTGCCGACGAAGTGCCATCCTTGATCTTCGATGAAATTGATCAGGGCATTGGCGGGCGCGTGGGTATGGTGGTCGGCCAGAAACTTTGGAATCTTTCGCGCTCGCACCAGGTCTTTTGCGTGACTCACCTGCCGCAACTGGCGGTCTTTGGCGACCGGCACTATCAAGTCCAAAAACTTGTGGATAATGGCCGCACGCTCACCCGCGTTGAAGCCCTCGACGGCGAGTCGCGTTTGCTTGAACTCTCGCAGATGCTCGGCGAAGTGGGCGAAGGGACTCTGCGTTCCGCTCATGAGTTACTGCAGATCGCAAGGCAGACGATAAAGGGATGAATGGATGTATCTGGCTTTCGAAAAAATTAATGTAAAAAACTTGTAAAAGAATCATTGGTTGTCTGACAGGATAAATTACGATTATGGAAAATTTATTGTATGCCCGGCTGAGGGATAAATATAATATTGGCAATCATTATATTGCGTCTTATTTTACTTATCTGTTTGGCACAGATAATATTGACGCGGAGATATTTGAGCAGAAAGTTGCCGTAAACCCTAATTTGGAAAACTGGTCAGATTATGCATTTTCGACCAATTTGCGCGGGCGGGCATTTGCGAATCTTCTTCGTCCTCATCTTCCCAAAGATGCCCGCCGCTATCTGGATGTAGGTTCAGCGTATGGGGGTTTTTTGATAGGTTTTATGGAACTTGGACTGGAAGTGGCAGGAATAGAATATAGCGAGAATTTAGTTAATTTGAGCCGGGCCAACTTTAAGGATTACGGCCTTAATGATGCCTCCGTCAAAGGCGATATTCTTGATCAAAAACTACTTTCCACTCTCGGAAAATTTGATGTGATTACTTGTATCGATGTGATCGAACATGTGGATGATGTTCCCGCTGCCATGAGAAACATGGTGAATTTACTTAACCCCGGCGGTATTTTGGTTTTACAGATGCCAAACAAGGATAGTATTTCCAATGTAATGGCAGACAGCCACTTTGGTATTTTCGGGATAACTTTGCTTGAACATTCAGATGCCAGGCGGTTGTTTTATTGTAATTTCCCGCCTGATAACCCTTATGATGTTGGGGAATACTATCATCAAGGATATTACTTGAAATTGCTTGCGAGTCTTGGCTGTGCTCCGTCCGCATTTCCGCCGATGGTTCCGACAAGCCTGGCTGTAAAAGCCAGGCTTGTTCCGTCGTATTTCTCGCGTTTGGCAGATTTTATTTTTAAGAATAAAGCCTCGGTGCCTTTTGGCTTGAAGACTAAAGTGGCGGTCCGCGCGATTGTTCATATCATGAAATTTGTATTTGGCTTGGTTATGGCAATTCTTTTTCCAAAAGAGCGAAGGCCTGAAGTCAAGCAAAAATTTGCTGATGACGCCTGGTTCATTGTTGGGACTAGAATACATTGATTCGAGTTTGCAATGCAGTAGAATGCTTCATTGCAATGATCCAAAAAACGCGAATCCAACTTTTCAATAAACGAGCCTATGCCTTTCTTTTGATCGGCATGCTCGTTTTATTTTTTGGCGGAGCGCGGCGGGGATTTGCTCAGGAGGCGACCCCGACTCTTGAAATGACCGCAACTGCCGCAGCGGAGACGCAGGTCATGCCCACAGAATCACCGACTGCCTTCGCAACGGAAACAGCCGCGCCCGTCGAAGAAGTTGCGCAGGTGCTCGTCAATATCTCAGCTAATGCGCATGTCAGCCGACTCCAACCCAAACTCAATCCATATGGACGCGTGATCGAGATGGAGGAATTGAATAAACTGGGCGTCATCCTGCTTGAGGTCCCCGCGGCGCAAATGGAAGAAACGATGCTGGAATTGCATGAGCTGACAGGCGTGGCTTTTGTTGAACCGAATTATTCCGTTCAGGCTGCCGATGTGATTCCCAATGACCCGGGCTGGGGCACGCAATACAGCCTGACTGCCATCCGTGCGCCGCAGGGCTGGGGACTTTCAACCGGTTCGAACTCGGTGACGATCGCGGTGGTGGATAGCGGGGTGGACTTGTCTCATGCCGACCTGGACGGCAAGATCACCGCCGGCTACGACTTTATAAATGACGACAACACCCCGCAGGATGATTTTGGCCACGGCACACATGTGGCCGGCATTGCCGCGGCTTTGGGGAATAATGGCACGGGCATTGCCGGTGTTTCATGGGGCGCGAAGGTCATGCCGCTTAAAGTATTGAATAGCTCCGGCGGAGGCAGTTACGCAAACGTGGCGGCGGCCATCGTTTGGGCGGCAGACCACGGCGCGCAGATCATCAACATAAGTTTGGGCGGCGCATCGCCATCGGTCACTTTGGAAGCCGCTGTCGTTTATGCCTATAACAAAGGTATGCTTTTGGTCGCGGCAAGCGGAGAGAATGGCGGCAATCAGGTGCTGTATCCGGCGCGTTATCCGCAGGTGATGGCGGTTGGCGCGACAAATTTTTCGAACCAGCCCGCATCGTTTTCAAATTACGGCTCCGAGGTGGATGTGGCCGCGCCCGGCGAAAATATCTACAGCCTGTGGCCCGGCGGATATTTTACGAAGAGCGGCACGTCGATGTCGGCGCCGCATGTCAGTGGGCTGGCGGCGATCCTTTTTTCTTTTACCAGCAACGCCAGCGTTGTGAGAAGCGCAATCGAATCCACTGCGCTGGATGTTGGTCCAACAGGCTGGGATCTTTATTCCGGCGCCGGGCTGATCCAAATGGATTCAGCCATAGCGCTTTTGCTTCCGCCCACGCCAACTCCTTTTGTGGATGACCGCTCGAAGACTGCGACCAACTCAAGTAGGCTGATCCTGCCCACGGTCAGCCTGACCCCGAGCCTGACTCTTACGCCTCTCGCTTCGCGCGCGCCGACAATTGCTTCGCCAACCCAAACATCCGCGCCGTTGATAATTTCGCCCTCCCCCGTGCCAACACTGACACCCACAGCCACGTCCGCGCCTTCAACCCGCCGATCCGAGCAATGGCAGGTGTTATTCTCTCCCTATCCGTGCAGTGCGCTGGCGCTGATCCTTGCCGGGTTATTCCTTTGGCGTTTCTCACAACGGCAAACAAAGCTGTAAACGCCCTGACACTTCTGTATGCAAACAAGCGGGTTTCGGCATTGTATAATGCGAATGAGAGTTTATGCGTCATGAAGTTTCAATGTGTCCTGCTGGGATTTGCGTTATTATTTTTTTCGGGTTGTTCGACGACCCAATCAACATCAGACTCGCAGGATAACACGCCGTCACAACCTCCGGATCATAAAACAGAACCGATAATCACCAATGAATGGGCTGTCCGCCTTGTCACAGGCATTGACCCTGACCAGCTTGCCCTTGAATACGGCGCTGAGAATCTCGGTCAGATAGGAACTTTGCAGGATACATATTTACTCCGACGGCCATGTAAAATCCTGAACGAAGATGGACTCGATCCTCTGGCGAAGGACAAGCGCGTGCTCTGGCTGGAACAGCAGGTCGCCCGCCAGCAAAATAAACGCTTCGATGATCAAAATAATCAGCCTGCGGACCCGTGTAATTAAAGTTTTTTGAAAATGATCGTGCAATCATAAGGAGACAGAATGAGCAGACTTCAACCATCAAAATCAAGAGCGCGGGTTCTTTGCGCTTTTTTCGTATTGGTCTCGGTGCTGGGAACCAGCATATCCCCCGCCGCTTCAGCGCAGGCGCAGTCGCTTGCCCAACAGCAGGCCGGCGCCATTACTGATACCTGGGCGGTGCGGGTTGCGCCGGGTGCAGACCCAAATCAATTGGCGCTGCAATTGGGCGCCGAGAATTTGGGCCAGATCGGCTCGTTGACTGATTATTACCTGTTCCGTATTCCGGGCACCGATTCAGAAGCAACCGCCGCGGCGGAGGTGTTTGCCACCAGTTCGCAGGTGATCTGGTTTGAACAGCAGGTGGCGCGCCAGCAAAGCAAGCGCGTCATCACCGACCCGTTGTATCCCAACCAATGGCATCTGGCGGATGCGAATGTGCCCGCTGCCTGGGCGCTGGATACCGGATACACGGGCAGCGGCGTCAATATCGCTGTTGTGGATGACGGTTTGCAATATACCCACCCCGACCTTTCGGCTCAATATGTTTCCGCCGGCAGTTGGGACTTTAACGGCGGGGATAGCGATCCTTCGCCTGTCGCAGCAAATCTGGATTATCACGGCACAGCCGCCGCGGGCGTAGCTGCCGCTAATAATGATGGCGCTTCCTGCGGAGTGGGCGTTGCCTATGATGCGGGTCTGGCAGGTATTCGGTTAATTTCCGCCCCGACAACAGATGCCCAGGAAGCATCCGCTCTCACATATGCGCCCAACACAAATTCCATTTACAGCAATAGCTGGGGTCCATTTGATGATGCGCAAAGATTAGAGGGACCAGGACCTTTGACCTTGGCTGCCCTCGAAAGCGGAGTTACCACCGGGCGCAATGGGAAAGGCTCCATTTACGTTTGGGCGGGGGGCAACGGGAGTGGAAGTTTAGATAATGTAAATTATGACGGTTACGCTAATTCCCGCTATACGATCGCAGTCGGCGCTGTAGGGGATGATGGGAAGGTCGCTTCATATAGTGAGCCGGGTGCGGCTTTATTTGTTACAGCCCCAAGTAGTGGAAATGGAACGAATACAGCAATCACCACCACCGACCTAGCTGGAAGTGTCGGATATAACACAGCAGCTGGAAC
>Ga0172368_10003645_pt1 | contig 18532 bp, 16 predicted proteins | sample Lak11m_FD_114540 | JGI IMG/M metagenome (GOLD analysis project Ga0172368, IMG submission 114540) | Freshwater microbial communities from Kabuno Bay, South-Kivu, Congo - kab_022012_11m | ecosystem: Environmental > Aquatic > Freshwater > Lake | place: Democratic Republic of the Congo: South-Kivu...
CACCTAAGAGGCGAGAAAGCCATATGGAAAACCACACCATTCTATAATGGCTGAACCCCATGTTTATTTTTCAAAAAATCATTAGCATAAATTTTCTAAGAACATTTCTTCTAAAAAAAATTAAAAAGGGCACTGAACGTATCATGAGTCAATCCCTTTGGTTCATTTGTGATTTGTTTGAGCTGGGTACATATGTAAATAGCAAGTCTTGCATTGAGCGAGTCTCACAAAGAACTAGCCTCTTTGCCTACTTTCTCGGCAATGAGAGAAAGTAGGGCGGGGCGCCTGCAAGGCGCGAGAAAAAAACATCTCTCTGAAGGAAAGAAAAATAGTAAAGCAGTGGAAAATCCTATCCGGAAATTTGATAAAATACCGCGATAATCGTTATCGCAGCAAGGATGCCTTGCAACATCCGCGCCTTCATGACGATAGTAGGCTCAGGGATTCATTTATGTTCGAAGAGGTGGTGGAGCGGAGAGATGGCGAATAATTTTTTGTGGAATCTCTTTTTCCGGATGATTTGAAGAAGCGATGATGATACATCGACGATGAAGAGCAGGAAGATGATGATGAATGGAATCAGGATTCCCATCCTCATGTTGAGGATATACAGGAGCGAAGCGAGAAATCATCACAGAGCAAACGCTCAGCTGTCTCACATAAATATCCTGGCGGGATTGATATTAAAGAACATAAATGCGACCAAGACCGCGATCATTATAGCGATGACTGTCGTGGCGATATAGGTCTGATATCAGAAAGTGATGATTCATAAGACGAAGAGGATGATAGTCATCAATCCACCGGCGAGACCATCCAATCCGTCAGTGATATTGATGGCATTGACGATGCTGATAGTGATGAAGAAGGTGATGATCGGATAGAATAATCCGAGATGAATCTGCCCAGCAATCGGCCAGAAATTGATATAATCGATACCTAGTTTGCTATAGAACCATCGACTGATGAATCAGGCTACAACTACCATTCAGATCATTTTGGCTTTGGCGCTCAATCATTTGATAGTTCACTTTCCTCTGATATTGAGGAAATCATCGAGCAAACCAAGCAATCCAAGACTAAAAAATCAGAACAAGAGGACATAGGTTTCCTGCCTACTGACGAGCGTATTGTTGATGATGCCTTTATGTTGGAGAAAATAAGAGATCGCTATCATGACTCACATCACGAGAAGAAAAAGTCATCCGCCCATTGTCGGAGTGCCAGATTTATGTTGATGCATTTGAGAGAATATTTTGGATTTTTCTCCAGTGACTGATGCCTCACGGATCTGTTTACCAGCATGGATGTATTTGAGAAACCTGATATAGAGCGGATACAAAGCCCGAGCGAGGGAAAAAGCAAACAAAGCGAATACGATGATCTGATTCAGTTTGACGAGCATATCGCGGCATAAAAGATAAATATCTAACGGGGAAAAGCATACACATCACAGAATAATTATCAAGATTATCCCAAATTGCATTTATCGACCATTTGGATATATATTCTCTGTCCCAAATTTACTCCATAAGGATAGCCGATGGCGATGAATCTATGAGACTTCAAAGTGACCTTTGATGGCATTCTCGAAAATTATGTCGGAGAGAAGGTAACTGAAGCACAGAAGATGCTCAACAATCCCAAGCTCAATAAATATGTCGAATATATCGAGACATTCATTTTTTCCTGAGGCAAAAGGATCAGGCCATACGGCCTTCGGATTGCCTACAAAGGCTTTGGCGGGAAAGATGAGAAAGCAATATTAAATTTTGGTATCATGTTTGAATTATTCCACACCATGGCGCTGATTCATGATGACATCATCGACCAATCAGAAAAAAGACACAATATCCTGACCATACACAAATATATCAACTCTATCCTGGACAAATCCGACGAGCATATCGCCCAGTGACAGGCGATCCTAATAGGAGACTTGCTGATTTCCCGAGTCTACGAACTCCGATACAAACATCATGAATTCCCTGAAGAATTATTGTTTGAGGCGAGAAAAAATGTCCATGAAATGATAGAAGAAGTCATTCTTGGACAGATGATCGACGTAGATATGATGAGCGGCGCAACAGCCACAGAAGACATGATTCAGAAAAAGAATATGTACAAAACGGCAGGATATACCTTCGTGAGACCGATGTTGACAGGAGCGATCCTCGCAGGAGCGGACAAAGAAAACCAGAGCCTCATCGTAGAATTAGGAACAGACCTCGGCCTAGCATTCCAGATCAAGGACGATCTTTTCGACATCATTTCAGCAGACAAGACGAAGTCGCCTTTTTCTGATATCCAAGAAGGCCAGCAGACATTTTTCACTAATTATATCTTCACCAAGGGCACGAAAGAAGAGAAAGAATTGCTAAATGCTTGCATGAAAAAGAAACTCAACCAAAAGCAGATAGTTCAGCTCCAGAAGATGTTCGAGGATTCATGAGCTTTGGAATATGGCAAAACGCTCATCAGGAAACATGCAGAAAACGCAACCAAGACATTGGAGAAGATATCATTCAAAGATATGGACGCGAAAAAGGGCATACAATCGCTCATCACAAAGATTTCTGACATATAGAAAAACCAGCCGTCATTGCGAGCGAGCATCGCGTGGCAATCTGGCTGGCCATATATCATATCCTATTGATTATCTACAGCTGACTGTAATTGTTCAGCCAGTCTTTTGTGTTTCCTATATGCTGTATAATAATGTAATTTGAGTAATAGTGCGACACCGAAAAGCACCCGTCAGAGAACACCCAAGACTGAAACCTTTCTATTGGCTTGGAGCGTAGCAAGGCTAGCAGCATGGACCTTGTCTGCAGTTTCTTGCTGGACAAAGGTAGAAAGATCAGAGAGATCGCACGCTAGCTTAGAGAGGACGCCGCCGAGAAGTTTCTGGCTCGTGATATCGATTTCAGGATATAATTGTTTGAGGACTCTACATTCAGATGGGGAAGCGAAAGTATCTACAGCCTTGCCGATGATCTTCCTGTAGATTTCAGGGCTGATATTGTTGAGAAGGAGCATTCATTTGGCAGTCTCGAAAGAGAAGCTTTTCTTGATCTGATTGGCTCAGCCATATTGCTGAAGATCAGATACAGTGATAGTCAGCGTCAATGCAGCATTCACAGGCAACCGCGCCTTAGGATAGAATACGAGATAATCGCGATTCCATTGGAGGTATTTGGAGCTAGCATCATATTGTTCTCCTGCGAAGTCTATCTTGATGCTCTGCTTGTCTACTCATTTTCAGATGTCTTTGATATCAAAGACGAAATATCTGTCTAGCGGGATAAGATCTTTGTTGCCCTGCGGAGTTACCAAGGAAATGACAGGCGGAACCTCGTCAGGAGTACATTCTACGCCTTTGGCGAAGCTAAGCTGCGTCTTGCTATTGAGCGCGACTTTGTCGCCGTTTTTCAATAATGCATATGATCATCTATCTAACGACAAGACAGTGGAGCTAAGATTTTCCTGACTCTTGAAATAGATCTCGAATAATTCCACATTGCTCAATTTCTTGCCCTTCTGATTGAGATAATTCAATACGACAGTATCGTAGTCGATATTATAATTGATCAGGCTCTTGTCTGCTGTAGAAGCGACGCGGGCAATTTGGATCTCGCTCGGTGCATAAGAGAAAACGAGATGAACGTTCTCTATCTCCTGCCCTTCAGATTGGAGCATGACATTGGCGCTATTGATGCATCCTGCGTGCAAGGTTTCAGCGGGCGTAAATCTCGCATCCATATACAATGGATCCAAGGAGACTTTGATCGCCAAAACAGGAGCCACGATAGCCAACAAGGCAATGCCTCCTGCGAGGATGTTCTTTGTGATGTTTCTAGTAGTCATTGGGTAAGCGTAAGTAATAAAACTTTTGCTTTATACAAGTATATCCGGAACAGGTCCCAAAACCAAAAAAATCCGGCCACAGACGCCAAAAACATTTGAAATACAGGCCAAATATCAAGAAATGAGTTGACATTTACTTCAATTTATACTTCAACCTGAAAACTTCGGAGATATTATAGCATAGCTCAGAAAACATATATAACTGATGTAGAGAAATGACATCAAAAAGCGACTGTCCGTCCTTCAATTTTTTGAAATCCACATACAATCTCATCCCATAATCCTTACTACCTTTCCGCTCAGGGAAGAAATCCGCATAGACAAATTTGAAATCCAGTAAAGTATCGACATGTTTCTTGAGATATTCTTTTTGCTTCTGGAAATCATCGGTTTTGAGGTACACATGAGAGGTGGTAGAATGACTCAGGACATTTCTGAGAAATTTGATAATCTGCTCGAAAGCGACATATTGTTTTCAGAGTTTCTGCTTGAGGAATTTCTCAAAAACCGGCTCGTTATCGAGCAATTCTTTGAAAGTACTGAAGAGTCATCTGAAAGCGCTGATCTCTATCAGATATCAGAAAAGATTCTTCTTGTCGGGATTTTTGTGGATATTTTCGAGCAATGGTTGCACGGTTTTTCACTTGATGATAAAATAAGATTTGTCTCAGGTAGCGATTTTGGTATCTTGCACGTCCTTGGAGAAATCATGGGTCTTGGCCTCATGTTCGAGATATTTTCACAGATAGAGAAATTTGTAGTACGATTGCAGAAGGATGATGTTTTGGACAAGCTGCGCTTTCTGCATGAGAATGATAAAATAATAAACGATTCTGCCTGTCATTGCGAGGAACGTAGTGACGTGGCAATCTGCAGAATCACAGTCCCAGATTGCTTCATTCTTCGCAATGACGGGGACTGACTATTCGATTTCAAATTGGATTTTGACGCTTCTTGTAGAGTGATTATCATTGGTGCCTACCTTGTAATACACGCCGTTCGCGAATCACGGATCAAAATGTGATCGGTTGTAGATCTCTCCGGTGACATTCAGGATCTTCATGTGTTTTGGGAAATAGATGGTAGACTTGCTCTCTCGTCGCTTATAGGTTTCGCCTCCACCGAAGATATCGTAGGTCGCAGGCTGCATAGCGAGGATGCTTTTTTCTCTCTTGGTGAGCGTGATATCATATTTTTTCTCTAATGCATGCATCATATCCAGATAATATCCAGGGACATTGAGATTGTACAATATCGTCATCTCATAGTCGCCCTTCGGCAGAGAAGCGATATCGACGATATCCAAGTCGGTATCGATGAAAATCCTGCCCTGCTCATCAGCTATCTGGATATTCTTGGTGACGAATCCGTCGACCTTATTGAAGGAACTATTGGTATCCCAGGCATAGATATATCAGCTCTTGAAGACATTTTCCAAGCTATGATTCTGCAATACTTTGACGAATCAGGTAGACGGATTGGACAGATAGATATTGAGAAATTGCGCATTGGTCAGATCGCCGAAATTATTGACCGTATTTTGCATGAGCTTCAAACTGTTTTGAGCGAAGAATTCCTTCACTTCCTTAATATACATCTCCTTCTTGTTGCCGCGGACCTCTTTCCTGATGAGATCTACAGAAGCATTGAAGAATTGCCGCTCCCGGATCTTTTCGGAGAATCACGGAAGGATTTTTTCCAAGCCGTCAGACCTGATGAAAATAACACCCTTCACATATTTGTTAAGCAATTTGTTGTACAATTCAGGTTGCATGGTCTGTTTCACCTTCTTCATATCATAGGTCTCATTGAACATCTTCTCATACAGATCTTTGAGATTTTTACCGTCGATATCGGTGAATCAAAATTTATTACCGGCAATATATCCGATATTGCGATCAGGGAGGAAGGATTTGGTCCGAGCAGGAGCGAGAATACGCGTATTGTGCGCGATGAAGTCAGGATAATACGAATCGACGATCTCCAGATCCTTGATGCGTCAGCCATCCACGGTGATGAATGCGAATGATCAGAAGAATCAGCCGTTAGGCCTCTTCTCATTGGTGTTTTGGAGGATGACGATATAATTGGTGGGTTTGTCTTTTCCAAGCAATTCAAATAATTCTTTCTTGTATCATCGCAGATCAGAAAGCACGCTCATCAAGGCGTCATAGCGTGCGAAGCCGAGTTTCTCGAGATAGTTCTTGTTCTTCTTGATATAATCCCGGCAATATTCTATCTGGACGCTCTTCTCTTTGAGAATATTTTCGCCCTTCACATATCATTGAATAACCTCATCGAGTGTGACGAGAAATTGAGAGAATTCTTTATCGACCGGAGTGAAATACAGGGCGATCTGCGTGAGATCTTCCTTGAAAACGTCCATCTTGTCCTTGGCGAAAAGCAAGGTCGTCACTCTGCTATAGAACAGGAATGCAGTGAACGAAAACACGATCAATACCAAAAAGATGACATTGATCTTGCTAAAATAATATCTTCGGGTGATCTTTTTCTCCTGAGTTATTCAAAATCTGACCATGTTCACTTTATAAAGATTTGAACTGCAGACGCAAGAAAACAAGTAAGAGTAATGCTTCGCTTTGTTTTTTAGGGGTCGCTTGCAATGTCTGTGCAGGGAACATGCTTTCGTTCAAAGTCGAAACAATGCGTATCCAAGACCGCAAGTGACGAAGCGCTTTTGCCTACTTTTGCCGCTGGGAGGGAAAAGTAGGGCCGGTGCGCGGGCACGGCGCAAAAAGAAAGTATGAAGAAAGCATCACAGAAATAGAAAATTATTTATTTATTTTTTCTTCTGGTTTTTTCGATTCTTTATCTTCCGAATCTTTTTTGGTTTCCATCAAACTTCTCGCATCGGCTTTAGCCTCCTCCATCTTCAATTCAAAATTGGTTTTTAGCTGTTCGATCTGTGCCATAATGAATGAGGTGAATAATTAAAGAGTATCGAGCAATCCGTCGGGATCTTGCTGAGATTCCTCGGCTTGTTCCTGAGCTCTGATTTCATCGACTTTTTTCTTCATCTTTTCAAAACTTTCATTTTCTAGTTCCTTATTCTTCACCTTCTTTTTGTCGGCTAATTCTATGATTTCCTGATAAATGACTTCCAGCAGATGGTCGCTTGGTGTAGGTAAGGTCTGGATATTCTCATAGACGTATTTGAAGTTTTCATTGCCGTCTTTGAGGATTTTGAGCATCTCCAAAACGATCTGATATCTTTCATCATGATTCAGCTTCTTAAATTCTTCCATTTTCTGTTGTACGGTTTTCATAACATACGATAAAACGATAAAGCGCTGAAACGTTTAAACGTTTAGTCGTTTCGACATATTTTATACTGATTGGAGCGCTTTTTGCAAACTTTTGCTTTTTGTATCATAATCCATACATTCTTATTTAGAATTTAGAATTTAAAATTTAGAATTGTATGAAAACATCCATCCTCAATACGACAGCAGTCCAGGCCTATGCCAAAGCGCAAAAACTTCAACCCTACAGAGTGAAGCAACTTTTTCAGGAAATTTTCGACAATCAACAGATAGATTTTGACGAAATGACGACACTGTCCAAGGACCTGAGGACGCAATTCAAAGAAAATTTTGAAATCCTGTCACTCAACCCAGAAACCATCATCGAAGACGAGCAAACAACAAAAATCTGATTCACCACGCACGATAACTTCACCATCGAAGCAGTGCTCATGTTCCACTGGTCCAAGCACCATGACGACAAACTCAATAGAATCACGCTCTGTCTCTCCACACAGGTCGGCTGCCCTATCTGATGTGCCTTTTGCGTGACCGGAAAACTAGGGTTCAAGAGGAATCTGACACGGGAAGAAATGATTTCACAAGTCCTCTATGCCAACAATTATATCAAGAAAAAATTCGGGAAGAAAGAAGATAAAACGGAGCGATGAGTCAGAAATATCGTCTTTATGGGCATGGGTGAACCACTCCTCAACTACGACAATCTCAAAAAAACGATAGAAGTACTCCTCAGACAGGAAGGGGGATTTTCGCTTTCCAGAAGACACATCACCATCTCGACAGCAGGAATCATTCCCGGCATCCAGCAACTCATCACAGACGATATACCGGTGAAATTAGCCATCTCTCTACATGCGCCGAGTCAGGAACTTCGCGACAAATTAATGCCGGTCGCCAAAGCCTATCCACTCGACCAGCTGATGAAAACTATCGACGACTACGTCAGATCTTCAGACAACAGGATCTTCTACGAATATATCATGATCAGGGGTATAACTGATAAGCCCGAGCTCGCGACACAGCTCATCAAGCTCCTCAAAGGCAGACTCGCTCACGTCAATCTCATTCCTTACAATACCAATCCGGCGATCGACATGAAAGAAAGCGACGAAAAGACGATGAGGACATTCAAAGACATCTTAGAAAGATGAGGCATCACCGTGACCATCAGAGATAGCATGGGCAGAGAGCTCAAAGGCGCCTGTGGACAATTGTGATATGAAAAAATCGCTAAACAATAAAAGCTGGATTTTCATCCAGCTCTAATATTCTATTTTCAGAAATGTCTGATACAATCCTTGTAGCCCTGCGCATACGCTTTGCGCATTTTTTCTCTGCTGACATCAAGAACTTTGAGCGGTAAAGCCTCATAGAAACAATGTTTGACCAAGTGCATATGTTCTATCGTACTATGTCTGAGGAGGATCTCGAATGACGAAGAAAGCGAATCAAAGATGCTGCTTATCTTCTGATTCTCTACGAATTTATTGAGAGCTATACCGATGATATCGTTACGCGGATAGGCTTTTTTGGCTATATTCACGGGAAAGTTATTGGTCGCTCACCCATCCATGAGGATGTGGTTTTTGTAAGAGACGATAGGAAAAATGCCGGGGATAGACATACTTCACAGAAGCACAGGGACAAGACTCCCTTTACTGAAGAGGATGAATTTTCAGGTCTTCACATCGGTCGCTCAGATATAGACTTTGGTCTTGAGACCGGCGATATCTTTGGGGAGGTCTTTGCTGAATCTATTCTGGAAATAATCGAGCTTGAGAAGGCTCTGTTTGGAGAGGATATTGAGAGAGAGCAATCAGAAAGGTTTTGCATCGATGAACATATCAAAAATCTCCTGGGCAGAGTAGCCCGCAGACCGGTAGCATCACGCGATAGCTCAAGCACTGACACCATAGATAGCCTGGATCTTTTCTTTGTATCACAATTCTTCGAGTCATTTGAGGATGCCGAGCGCATAAAAACCTCTTGCGCCTCATCAGGAGATGACCAAGGTATATTTCTTTTTCTTGGAAAGTAATCAAAAGAGCTTCATAGAATATGCATAAATAAAAACATTGCGTCCCTTTCGTCCTTTTAGTCCCTTTCGTCTTATTTTATTATTTCGCCCCAGTCGCCTGGTTTCAATCCTGCCGCATTCCCTTCTTCGATATCTACATGGAAATCGAGCGCATAGCTATCTTTTGCTCTGACTTCGACATTGTCGAAGATGAGTCATCTTTCTCATCAAACTTTGATTTTGATGATATCACCATTTTTGAGTCACAAGTCTGCAGCTTCCTTGACGGTACAATGCAGATGTCTTTTGGCGACGATAGCACCAAATGGGATATCGACCTCTCCTGCGGGTTTACCCGCCAAGGCGGGACCGATTAGTTTTAAGCCGGGAGTACCCTGCAGATTCCCGGAAAGCCTGATGACAGGCTCGATTCCGAGCGTAAAGGTATCGCCTATCGTGAGCTCTACCTGAGTGAATTTTCTGATCTGCATGACTATCCTGAGATTTTCAAGTTTGCCTTTGGGTCCGACGACAGTAACGGTCTCTTTACAAGCCATCTCACCAGGCTGAGTGAGATCTTTGATCTTAGTAAATTGATATCATTTGCCGAAAAGTTTATCGACATCAATCTGCGAGAGATGAACATGCCTGTTGGAAATTCAGATAGGGATTCTGACCATGATGAATTATAAAATATTTAAAATATCTTCAAAAACTTTGTCGATACTTTGATCACCATTGACGTGTTTGACTCGTCATTGTTTCTCGAAATACTCAATGACCGGGCCGGTTTTGGTATAATGTTCATTGAATCTATTGCGAATAAATTCTTCTTTGACTTCATCTTTGCGCTGATAGAGTTCACCGCCGCAGACAGGACACGTTTCTTGCTGTCCATGCAGCAGAGTATTGTAGACTTCGCCGCATCATCTGCAGATTCTCCTATGGAGAAGCCTTTCTATAGCTTTATCTTCCGGGAGATCCAACAAGATCATTTCAAATTCCCTGCCTCTTTTTTGCATCCTTTCGATGAATCCATTCATCTGGCCGATCTGTCTAGGAAATCCATCAACGAGACATGAAGTTTCACCAGTCAATCCGATAAGGAAAAGATCAAAAACGCCGACCATAAATTCATCAGACAGATAATGTCCATCATCGATGACAGATCAAATATAATCGCCGATAGCGTTCTGATGACTTTTACTCTGTAGCGCTCTGAGGACATTCCCGGCCTCAAAATATTTAACCTGACTGCCAAACTTCTCGAGCAGTTTCTTCGCCTGAGTCCCCTTTCCAGAACCCTGAATTCCTGCTATCACGATATCTTTCATAAAATATTTAGCATTTAGAATTTAAAATTTAGAATTTCAGCTCCGCTGGTTAGATATTTTTGAATTTATAAAGCTCCAATCCATTGATCATATCTGTCCTTTCGTCCTTTGCAGATTCATTGGCCTGCACGATGATGATCTTATCATCAAGTGAGATATTTCCTTTGAACATAATTCTAATCATCTCTTTTCCTATCCTTTTGAGATTTTCGTAATTGAATGATTGAGAGATTTTGTAGCCTCTCACTCATCGGAGCAAGTTGAGATATCTATAGGTTTCATCGATCTTGGTGAAGGCGATGACTGGCACCATAGGCGCGAGAGAAGAGAGTCTTCAGGTCGTATATCCATTTTCGGTGAATGACACCATAGCTCTGACATCAAGTTCTCTAGTGATCCTATAGGCGTTATAGATGATATAATCTCTGACTTCATAATCACTGTCGTCCTCGTAGAAACGATCAAGCTTGTTATCTTCGAGTTTGAGCTCGTGTTTGTCCAACATCTCAAAAAGTTCCGTAACGATTTCGAGCGGATCATCTTCTCTGATCATCGTATCGATCATATATCCATCCACAGCGAGCGAACAGAATCTCTTGACTGCGGCCTCATTAATCAGCTTATATTTTCCTCAGCTTCGAGTGCCGACAAAGGTCACCATGACTGGTTTTCCTACATTTTTACATTTCTTGATCAGATTTCTTTCATCTATTCTTTTGGCTTTCATCGCATCAGCGATCTTGTCAAAACACAAAATGATCCCATCAGAAGTTTCGATGATATCATCGATATTTTTTAATGCTTCTTCCGTTTCGATCTTGGCGAGAACCTTCATCTTGTCGGCATTCTGAGACGTGAGGAAATCCTTCATCTCGATGACATCAGCCTTGGTCTTCACCATAGAAGCGATGACCATATTGACGCCGTATTCCAATCCTCGAAGAATATCTTTCTTGTCTTTTTCTGTCATAAAAGGAATTTCCGCCTCGTATTTATCGAAGAGCACTCTATCGAATTGTACGACTTCTCCGCCTTTGACAACCTCACAATTGATGGCTTCGGCAGTGATTTCTTTCACCTTCAATACTACTCCGCTCTGTTCAAATTTTATCTTGTTTCCCTTAGGAAGTTCACGAAGAAACGGCGCATCGATAAAAATTTTCTTATTATGCTCTTGGGCATATTCAGAATATTCTACAGCGATGATATTGCCCTCTTTGGCTTTTACATTCAAGATATTCTTGACCCTGAGATCGAGTCCTCTCATCTCCAACATCACCGTCTTGCTGTTGTCCAGCTTCATGATGGTGTCGATATATTTCTTATTGTTGTCATCGAATCCCTGAGACAAAGTAATCCTGAACGCATCGACCATATTGATAATCTTGGAAAGCACGGTTTCTTTGGCTAAAGTAGGTCATACACCGGCGATGATTTTGGCGAAATGGAAATTATTCATACAAATGTTTTAAGAGGTTAAAAGGATTGTCACTCTGAACGCAGTGAAGAGTCTAGATTCTTCGCTCCTCTCAGAATGACAGACTCTTAGACTTTATGACTTTACGACTTTGGACTAATTTACAATTTATCGGTGTCCACGACGACGAATCATTTTTTCTGAAGCGTCTTCACGAGAGATTTATCTTTGATAGCGATGATACCATTGTCATCTGTCGTGAAATATGCGATATCTTCGCCGATCAAAAGACACATAGATTTGTCAGCATATTGATCAGGGAAAGCGATATCCAGACGTGCGTTTTTTTTCTGTTCGCTGATATCGGTTTTGACATCGAGAAGCGGAAGATCTTCAAATGATTTTACATTGATGCCCAATCATACCATTTTCTCCAAGTCACCTATGCTCGCTCATCATTTGCCGATGATGCGTCATTTATAATAGTCAGGCACATACAGATCCAATCCATTGCCCTTCACCTTGATGAGGAAATCACATGGCAATAACGATTGTAATTTTTTGCGGATAGTCTCTTTTGCATATTCTGAAATCGCCGTTTTTCACTTACTTTGAACCTTTCATCCTTTGCCGCTTTCCGCCTCTCATAATGGCATGACGACGATCTGTTCACCGAAGGTATAGATTTCATATTCGACTTCCTTGGTGAGGAAACTTGTGACGATGATGACAGGACGAGCCAGATCTTCTGATTCCATACCTTCAGGAACCTTGACCGTAAGCTGCAAATTGTAGACTTCTTTGATCTCTCATTTGTCGATATAGATGACGGTATCCAATACCTGCGGGATGACTCCCATCTCGATAGTCCCGAGAAATCTCTGGATGCTATCTACCGGTCTCGTAGCGTGGATAACGCCCACCAAGCCGATTCCCGTCAATCTCAGATCCTTATAGAGTTGGAAATCTGAGGTGTTTCTGACTTCATCATACACCGTATAATCAGGCCTGGAAAGCAAGAGAATATCTCTCACTTCATCATGTGAACCATAGGTGAAACTATATTGCACGACATCATCAGACACAAGGAGATCACGAGGCGATTCGACAGTCTTGATGATATGATTATCTCTATGAAAAAGACCAATAAGAGCCTGAGCAAAGGTCGTTTTCCCGCTGCCGGGCGCACCGGAAACAAGGATTCACTTTGCCTTATTTCTGAGCAGATCAAACACTTCAGGGGTGAGTTTGTAGTCCTCTATCTCCAGAGTTTTGATAGGTTTGACAATAGTCATCTCTAGTCCATCGGATAATGGTGGATGCACAATGACGATCCTATAGGGTCCAAGCTGGAGGACCTTGGAAAGTTTCCTATCGATTTCAAGAAATCAGTCTTCCCTGTCTTCGATCTCTTTATAGATCTTATCGATAAGATCATTGAACGCTTTTTTATCAAGCGTTCATCATTCGATGACCGGCTTCCGACTTCACGGATGTCATTTCTTTTTGAGGATAGGTCTGCCTTCTTTGATGTGCAGCGACATCGTCGTCTCATCGAAGAATTGATCGAGGAAACTGTTTCAGATGATTTTTTCCATGGGGATATATCATGATAAAACTATTCGAAATATGCACAGGCGAATGTTCAGCTCGAGCTCATTTTCCTTTGGACGAAATCGAAGCTCCTCTTCTCTACATAGCCGTTATCAAGTCCAGTACAGCTAGGTGCATCAGACGGTTTGGTATCCTTTCCATCATATATATTCCATATCTTATAAGAGAATAGGATTGCGGTACCTTGTATCGCCAACGAATCATCTTCGGAAGGATAATAGGTGGATTGAAATATCTTGTTCTGACTCGAGATATCATAAATAGCGAATATTCTCTGGCTGGCGCTAGTTCAGATATCCAAGATGAGAGTATCTCACACCAGCGCGTACACATATTGCGGATCTTCAGACAAGAGAGACAGAACCTCTTTTCATGTCTTGTCATACACGCGGATGTCTTCCCCAGGCATGGCATCTCTCGCTCAAGTTTTGATGGTATATTTCGTATCGGTCTGACCGAGATCAATGGTATGATTGTCGATGAGCAACCGACAGCTGAATCACACAAGAAGTACGATGATAGATAAGAGCAAGAGTCTTTTCATGAAGCAGCGGACAAATGTAAAATCAAATCTAAGTTCTAAGCTCTAAGTTCTAAGCTCTATTTTGCCTTTATCGTCTGCTTAAGCATATTCGCGATATCATTACAATATCATGCGTCTCACTTCCCGCATCCATCTACGAAAATCATGGAATCGAGCGTAATCAAGGTAGGCACATATTTACTGGATGCAGCACATTTGTTGAAATCTTCGAAGAATCATTCCTTGCTCGGATACTTGATCTTATTGGGAACGACATAAACGTTGGCGGACTGTATACCGAGTGCAGAAGCAGGCTCTCTCATGTTGGTAGGCGCCTTGAAACTGAAGGTATACTTGGTTCACATATCTTGCGCAGTAAATACAGACAATAATTTTTTGAAGTAAGCGAGATCTTTGGTAGCTGGACGAGTACAGTCGCTCTTAGCTAAATCTTGAGCAGTGAAGAGATCAAGGACCTTGAAGGTCTTGGTGCTGATACCCAAGAATTCATCGGAATAATAACGGAAATGTTCTGTAGAAGCATTGGTGACGATCTTGCCACCCGCGACGCTCTTCAACTTACCATCCACGACAGTCTTCCTGAGGGAATAAATAGAGGGCTGAGTAGCTCATGCGTCCAAGAAGCGCACATAAAATTGATAGATCTTATCACCCACTTGCTCTATCTTAAATGGAGACAACTCCACGACATTCGCATACGTAGTTTGCAGAACAGTAGCATCTTTTTCGCCGCTCGCGACCATAGCGCCTGCTGCAGTGAAATCGTGCATCTGGATTGCGTTATAATAGGTCTTGATGAAATTGATATGTCCTGTAGCATCATCAGTGATCGGCCCGATACCATTGGCTGAGACGATATCGCCGGTCGCCAAGAATTTCAAGGTCTGATACCGTGGAGTCCTGAGATCGACAGTTCACATGATATTACTCTCTTCGCCTATAGAGAAGAAATAGATGACGTCAGGCGTACGAGGATCGAGAGCAAAAAACTTCAATCCCTGTTGATTATCATATGCAGACGTACACATGGTTCATTCGGGGCCTTCAGCGACGCCTGTTCATTGTCCTAGATATTTCCGAGGAGATGTGTTGGCTACGAGCAGTTGTTGAGCATGGATGTCGGTCAAGAAGGTACCGGTCTTGAAAACGAAGGAACATCTCTTATCCATTCACGTCAACAAAGCCTTCAAAAATCCTTGCAGCGTCTGCGCAGGATCATGATTGAGTACGGCCATGGTCTGCGGTCAGACACCTGTTCATACGATCGAAAGCACTTTACCGGATTCACTGACATTCATCTTATTGTTGTCTATATAGTCCAGATAATCGAACTCCACTCAGAGATATTCGGATGTATAATGCTGGACAACTCAAGTGATATCAGCATTGGATGGACTAAGTTGCGTAGATTTCATAAATTGGTAGCCGATCACCAAAAGCAAAAGGATCACGATTATACCCCAAAATTTCTTCATTACCCCATATGATTAAAATTTAAAACCTAGAATTTTTTCGTCCTATTGGTCCTTTTCGTCGTTTTCCACATTGATCACTCATGTACTTGTTACTTGTCACTCGGTACTTGTCACCCCAACGCCTTCTCTTATCTTGTCCATAAATCTATCGTCGGCTTTCCGGAAAAGAAGCAATAATGCTGCTCACACAAGGATGCCTGCGAGCAAAATCCTATCTATCATTCTTCACGTCCTAAAAAGTCTCATTTTTTATTGCGAAATAAAAATAAATGAGACGCCAAAACTTCCCAAAAGAAGTTTAACGTCGAGTTTATCCATAGAAATCCTATGGATAAAAAAAATCATACTAATTATGATTTTTATAGTTGATACTGCCTTACAAAACCATATACTTTCCATATAAGCTAAACGCGAGTATTTTATGTGAATTATGATTGACTGTTAGTTGTGAGTTATTAGTTATTAACTGCATTTGTGCCGACGGTATATACGGATTTTTTCGGAGAATTCAATAGAATGACAAAAATGGACAGGCAAAATTGGCTTTTTAACTACGTATTTCATTGATGACATTTATCGTAAATGGCATAAAAGAGGGGTTCGACAAAAAATATAGCATAGAATTTGTATTATGAGTAGATTCCAGTCTCTTAGCCAAGAAATTCTTAGAAAACATTTGAATCATAGTCCTCTCGCTCAAAGAATACAAAGAGACGAAATGAAAGTTCGGCAACATCTCTTTCACCGTCAATTATCTGCAACAAGAAATCCCTTTATTCGCAAATTTCGATGGCGATCTGAGTCAGGCCTGCGATTTTTTTCTCATGGCAGGATTTGATATCGAAGACATCAATTTCATAAACAACCCATTACCCAAAGACGACGTGACTAAGATAATAGAAAACAGCAAAAAAGAGAAAGAAAGGAAAAAGGAGGAAGAGAAGAAGATGGTGACACAAAAACAGGAAGCAGAGAAAAAGATATTTGAAGATCCGAGGCTGGTCGGAGACAAGAAGGTCATCGAGCGGATATTCGGCAGAACAGAAAAAGTGATAGAACTGACCAAGGGTTTCATCTCGGGCAAGGACGTAAAGATGCTCAGAGAGAAAGAAGATGAACTCAAAAAACTGAAGCTGGGGACCAACCACGAAAGGATTGTGGAACTCGTAGAAGAGATGACAGCGATACTAGAAGCCACAGAAAACGATTTTTACGCTGCCAACGTAGACAAAGAAAAGAAGATATTCGGAGATTCGATCGTAACAGATATAGATATACAGAAAGAGATCAACAAGGTTGAGAAGATAGAACAATTGAAGAATGTGTGATGAAAGATAAAAAGCACGGAGCAGGATTATCAAGCATTCGGCAGGTCCCTCATATTCATCAAGATCTTATTCAAGGATATTGCACACCTCTTCAAGACACCCGAACACCTCATGAATATGCTCTACAATACGTATGACCTCGTAGAATTGGTCATCGCATTCGTCCTGATAGAGATCAGCGCTTACATGCTGGCAAATACTATCTTCCTGTTTTCTGACAATAGCAATTACGAATACTTCTATCTCCTCTACATCAAGATATGACTCTTCTGACTGCTTGTCTTCTGAGCAAGAAAACTGAGGAAAAAAAATATCCAGATACTGACAGCGCTAGTTATCGCGATAGTGATTCTCTATCTCATCCTCATCAGAATCATCAGCAACAACTTCTCACTATAAAACAATTGATAAACAATAGATCAACGATAGATAAACAGTAGATAAAAATTCATCAAACGTTTATCAACCGTTTATCGCTTTAGTCTTTATCTATCGTTCATGTCACTCTTCCTACTTTCGCTTGGCATCATCTCATTCATCCTCTATTTTTACGGGATCGGACTCCGATATCTGTGATTTCTGCCGATCATTTTCTTGGCATCCTTCATCAGTTATCATGGCATGACCACAACCATCAAAACGAAATCATCGGAAGTGCTAGGAAAGTATAGTCTCTACATAGCGCGGATCGTCATCTTGATTGGCTTCGTAGGAGTACTCAATTTCTTCGACGTAAACCTGACAAATATATCACTGACGCTGATAGGGATAAATGCATTCCTGCGGGCAGCATCATATCTCGTCAACTACAAAGACGGGAAATCGGTATTCGCGATAGGGTATTATCTGTCCTTGATATTTCTCTTACTGATCGGCGCAGCATTCGCAGACAGCAAACGATTCTTCCAGATCTTCAAATATCTGCGGATCTTCAATCTAGGGATCGTAGCATTTATGACATTTATCATAGGACTCTTCAAGGAAGTAGAAACCTCTATGTTCTATAAGACATTCATCTGCGGAATAGGCGCAATCATGCTCGTGATCATAGATCAGGTGCCGAATATCTATATCGCCTTGGCGATGAGCATCATACTGCTTACCGGAATCTTCTCTCGGATCTACAAGATCCTCCAGTATAGACCCATACCCAAAGACAAGAAAGCGAACATATCGGTCAGACGCATCCTTGCAGGCGAAAGGATCACCGAACCGAAAAAATATTTCAACTCTAAAACAACAGAACAGATCTACGCATTCATAAGCGAGATGCCCACATTCGGCAAACAGACGCTAGAGCGGATCAATATAGCACTGATGGCGGTAGCCATCATCACCTGCCTCGCAAACCGGCAGACATTCGCAGCCATGAATCAATTCCTCTATCGAGTCATCATCGCATTCTTCATCGGGAATGTCCTCATATTGAAAAAGATCGGCTACAATAGCATCCTACAAAATCTCGCAGTATTTCTCGTCATAAATTTCGCGATTTATCTAAGTCTCTTCTCTTACTTCGGGGGGAATTTCTCTTCAGTGGTTTTGCGATGAATCATACGAAATATAGTGAGCGCAGCGCTTATCTTCTACGCACCCAAAAAACTTTCTCACATCTTCGATAGCGTGGATTATATCTATCGGACCATAGCGAC
>Ga0172368_10003648_pt1 | contig 18514 bp, 10 predicted proteins | sample Lak11m_FD_114540 | JGI IMG/M metagenome (GOLD analysis project Ga0172368, IMG submission 114540) | Freshwater microbial communities from Kabuno Bay, South-Kivu, Congo - kab_022012_11m | ecosystem: Environmental > Aquatic > Freshwater > Lake | place: Democratic Republic of the Congo: South-Kivu...
TGAATAATTATTTCAATTTCAGACATCGAAAAAAAGTCTTTAATGATTTTAATCAAATGAGGCAACCAAGCTAAAGCACCCAATAGAGCTAAGACTTCAAAGAATTTCATATGATCTCACTATCTTATCTAGCTAACGCTGTGTTATGTTAAAATCCAACGCTACCGAATTAATTACTTAAAGATTTCATTCTCGTTTTACCTAAATAAAACGAGCCATTTAATTATCAACTCACCTATGCAATTGTAGAGCGATTCTCCGAATCGCTCATGCATTTTGTATTCAAATATTCATCTACTAAGCGAAACTGAGTTTCGCTTTACAATATATCTCCCCACCCAAAATCGTACACCCAAAACAAAGAACATTTCACTCAAGCATCCGAGGTTTCGGTTGTTTAAGGGATTTTATTTTTCTCTTTGCCTGCCCCGCTTGCGGGGACTCTTTACTTCTTAAAGAGGTTTGGCGGAAATTACTATTTTTTTGTTTTTGATATACGACTATTTATATAGTCATTTATTTTATTCATGATATTTCGACCACATGCGACTGCCATTGTAGGGAAAGATTCTCCAATGTCAGCTCCGACCTTTTTCACCTTAAGCATTATTGGCTTGCTATACAGATACTTAATTTCTCTTAATTCATCAATAGATAATTTCGCTTGATATGATTCGACGACCGTGTCTAAGAATGCTGTTTTTGCGTTTACATTAGCACGAACATCATCCCACACAGAATCAGATAAATCCGAATGCGATTGCTTGACATTTTGGATTTGCCGTTCAAAGAAAGATTCAGAGGCCATTTTAAGCTGATCACCCAGGATGTATTCCATAATGATTTCTCTCTTCTCTTTTTCGATAGATTCTTGAGAGTGCAAGCTTGACGAGATTAATATCAATAGGATGGGTATATATTTCATTTATTTCTCCGATTATTTTTAATAGATTGCTGCATAACTCTTAAGTATTTTATCTGTAAATGAGCAAGAAAAGAGAAAGACAAATGTTGTAAAATCTATCTGCTCATTTGCAGACCTGTTCAGTTTACGTGATAAAATAGTGTTGTGCGAAACCACACGTTGTAGTGTATGGATATTTAATGCGATTTCTCTTTCTCTTATGCGGTTTACTACTTTTACTTTTTGCGGCGGTGTATTGGCGTTGTTGTTCTTCGGAAATGATAGTACAATTGGCGGCAAGCTTTTACTTGTGTGTTGGGGAGAAGTATTTAGAACTAAAGAATCCATCAAACCACTCATTCTTTAATTAGTACTACGTTTAACTTACATCATCAAAAATTATCATCCAAATTAATTTTTACTTTTTTATGGTGTCATGCGCGGGGGAGAGATTCGTCTATCGCGTCACTCATCATCGTAATCCTATTTTATAATTATCAAGATTTTCAAGATTATCATGATTATCACGATTGTCAAATCCCAAAATTCAGATGACATTTTCCTTCCCGCTTAATCCTAATCATAATCATAATCTTAATCTTAATCTTAATCTTACTTTTAATCTTAATCTTAATCCGTTTCCCGTTTTCCCATACCGTATGCTAACCAATCCATCACCTTTCTTAATTCTTACTTGTGAATTCTGTCTCAATCTTTCAATCTTGATAATTTTGCAATCTTCATTTATCAATGCAATTTAAAAACATTCACCGCTCCATCTGCAACAAGCGCCGTTTCATTTAACATCTTCATCGTTTCCTTTAACACGCCAAGCGAGCGCTGACTGAGTAAATCTATTTTGATCAATCCGATATCTTCAAGAGAATACATATCGGGCTGCGTAACAATCAATCCAAGTCCTTTATTTTTTGCGTATTCCAGTGCTACGTGCTCGGTTATTTTATTCTTTGTAATAATTATTCCACTCGGGTGGATGCTGATATGCCTTGGAAACTCAGCAAGCTTTGAGGCAATAGTAACAATACTTTTCCACGGTTCGTGCGTAAAATCCAGTGACCGCGTCTCCGGAAATTTTTCGGTAATATTCGGCAAACTATGCGCCGTTGACCAGGGAATAAACTTACTGTACTTTGAAATTTCGGAATTAGAAATACCGAAAGCCTTTGCGACTTCGCGGAATGCCGATCTTGCTCTGAACGTTACCGTAGTTGAGATCATGGCAACTTTATCATAGCCATATCTTTCAAAAACATATTTGATAATCGCATCGCGCTCCTTCCAGGAAAAATCAAGATCCACATCGGGTGGCGAAGTTCTTCCTCTGTTCAAAAATCGTTCGAAATATAAATTCTGCTCTATCGGATCAACTTCCGTAAAACTAAGGCAGAAGGAGACAAGACTATTTGCGGCGGAACCTCTGCCGATATGAATAATGCCCCGGTTTTTCGCTTCACGGATAATATCCCACACAATCAAAAAGTAATCGCTGAATCCAAGTTCGTCAATCACTTCAAGCTCATATTGAAGCCGCTTAATTGCCTGCTCGGTGATTGGCTGATACCGATTGGATAATCCCGCAAACGTGATTTTCCATAAATAGGAAAACGCGCTTTCGTCCGGCGGCAAAGCATAAGTTGGAAATTTATATTCACCAAACTTCAAATCAACGTTACACGATTGAGCGATACGGTCGGCGTTCCAGATCGCTTCCGGTAGCGCTTTCCATGTACGCGCAAATTCATCGGGAGTAAGTAAATACGCCTCTTCATCGGCGGCGGCATCTTCTTGTAAATTTGCAATCCCGGAGCTCAACTTAATTGCCGTTACTACTTTGTGAAGAAGAAAATCTTCACGCTTTAAAAAATATGCGGGATGCGAAGCAACAATTTGAAGATTATTCGCCTTCGCAAATTCGTACAGCTCACGCGTGTTTCCTTTCGCCCGTTTGGTAACAATCAATTCAACAAAAAGATTTTGCCTTAACGGCAGAGTAAAGTGAAGTTCTTTCAGCAGAGGAAGGGAAGAGGTAAGGATGAACAGATCATCGAGCGGCTCTTTTAAGAGATCAGGTAAAGAAAAATCTTCTTTCAGCTTTCTTGAGGTGATGATGCGGCACAGATGAGAATATCCGGCGTTATTCTTTGCAAGAAAAACGGCAGAGAGATTTTTGTCCTTCGGATCGTCAATAAAACTGCCGAGCACCGGTTTAATATTTTGCTCCAAGCATTCTTTTGCGAACTTGATTAATCCGTACATAGCGTTGGTATCGGTTAAAGCCGCGTAAGGGCTTCCGGCTTTTTTGGCAAAAGCTACCAGCTCCGGTATCCGAATGGTTCCGTTAAGTAAAGAATAGTTTGAATGTGCGTGCAGTGTAAGCATGGTAAAAAGTCAAAAGTCAATCCGCCGTGGCGGACTGACTTCTCTTTTCGCTCTTGATTCTGTTCCAGTTAGTTAATATATTAGTGCGCAAATGTTCACCTATAATATGGCAATTAAAATGGAATCAAGCAAGGCAAAACTTATTAGTTTGGCAGACTATCGCCCGCCCGGCAGGCAGCAAGTCTCCCAACTCTATCCTTCGGTGCAGAGGAAAATAAAAAGCACCGGCTTTGATCTTTTCAATTATAAAAAAGTTTTTGCTGATGAAGCCACCCGCAAATTAATACGCGAAGGAAGAACGATCGGCTGTTTTTATATTGAAAGCCCGGGGATGAGATCGCTGCTGAAAAAAACTACTTGCGATACGTTTGAAATGCTTACGGCGGTTTCGTCTATTATTCGTCCCGGCGTGGCGGAAAGCGGAATGATGAAAGAGTTTATCGAACGCCACAAAGACCCGCAGCGGAGAAAATATCTTATCCCGAAAATGAAAGAAATTTTGGGCGAAACCTACGGCGTGATGATCTATCAGGAAGATGTAATCAAAGTTGCGCACCACGTTGTTGGCTTAACGCTTGAAGAAGCCGATCTGCTGAGACGGGCGATGAGCGGAAAGATGCGTTCGCACAAAGCCATGCAGCTTATCATCGACCGTTTTTTTGATTGCTGCAAAGAGAAAGGGTATTCCGAAACGGTATCACGCGCGTTATGGAAACAGATTGAATCCTTTGCGGGATACGCGTTCTGCAAAGCGCACAGCGCTTCATTCGCACTGCTTTCGTTTCAAGTTGCTTATTTAAAAGCCCATTATCCGGCTGAGTTTCTGGCGGGAGTATTGAACAACGGCGGCGGATATTATTCCACCGCGGTTTATATTACCGAAGCGCAGCGGATCGGGTTAACGTTATTGCTTCCGGATGTGAATGAAAGCATGTACGGATATGTAGGAAAGAAGAACCACATACGCATCGGGTTTATTGCCATCAGAAATTTTGAAGAAAGCTCCGCGGAAATAATTGTTAATGAAAGAAATGAAAAGGGAATGTTCGTATCGCTTGTTGATTTTCTTTCGCGCACTCACGTAGGGTACGAACGGGCAGAATCGTTAATAAAATGCGGCGCGGCGGATTGCTTCGGATTAACGAGACCAACGCTGCTGCGGCTGCTTGATCTCTACTTCAAAAATAAAAATATGCTCAAAACTTACGGCACCGATCTTTTTGCACATGAAACGAGTAAGTTGGAAAAGGAAATTATCACACAAACCGATTTCTCGCCGGAAGAAAAAAGTCTCTGTGAATATGAACTCTTCGGGTATATGATCTCGCGCCATCCGCTGCAATTTTTTGACGCCGCGGTTAGCGCAAAAGAGATTGTAAAATCTGCCGACATGTTTAACCACCGCAGCCGGAGAATCAAAATGATCGGCTGGTATATGGCTTCCAAACGGGTAAAGACGAGCAAAGGGGAGATCATGAAATTTCTTTCGCTTGAAGATCTTTCGGGAACCTTTGAAGCGGTAATTTTTCCCGAAGCGTATTCCCGGTATGCTGAACTCACCATGTCAATGGGTCCTTATGTAATAGAAGGGAAGGTTGATGCGGAAGGAGGCAATACGATTATTGTTGAAAAGCTTTCGGTGCTTACTGCCGAAAAAGCAAAATCAATTACACAGAAAGATAGAAATGAAACGGACTTTTTTGGCGAGAATGAAAAACCGGCAACTGATGATGAAGTTCTTTTGGTAAACACATTAGGCAAAGAAAAATTAATGACCGCCTATCTTGCGTAACCGTTACGGAAGCGAACGTTTTATAAAGCGGAACTTCGCTTCACTTTTATTTTTTCTTTTGTTGGAATTAGCCGTTCAAAATCTGTTACATAGTTGAAACGCTTCCCGGTAGAGAAAAAATAAATTTACTCCCTTTTCCCGCTTCGCTTTCAACCCAAATTCTGCCGCCTTGCGCTTGAACAAATTCCTTTGAAATAGCTAATCCCAGCCCCCAGCCTTGTTTATTTACGCTGCCGACTTGAGTAAATCTTTGGAACAACTTATCCTTATCTTCTTTTGATATTCCGGGACCGTTGTCTTTAATAGAAAACTCAACATCGTTCAATGCTTTCTTAACTTCAACAATAATATCATCACCTTTTTTTGAATATCTAATTGCGTTATTCAAAATATTAATGAAAACGAAGACGAGTTTTTCAATATCAATTTGAATTTCCGGCAGGTCTTCTTCAACATACGTTTGCAAGTTGATATTTTTTTCGGATACCTGCATCATTAAGGCAGTAACGCCAATGTCTAAAACGATGTCCGGTTTAACCGCTGAAAATTTTAATCTGATATTGCCGGTTTCAATTTGGGAATAATCCAGCAACTCATTTATTACTCGTGATAATCTGTTGCTGTGCTGTCTTAAGGAATTGATGATGTCTTTTTGTTCATCATTTAGTTCGCCAACGCGTTTATCATCAAGGAGCTTTAGGCTTAAATTGATTGAGGATAAAGGAGTTTTCAACTCGTGAGAAGCGGTAGCAAGCAGATTGGTTTTTGCTTTGTCGCGTTCCTGATATTTTGTAATGTTTCTCAACAAAATCAAACTGCCGATGAACGTTTCCTTTTTTTCTGATTCCGCGAATGAGATAATTTCTTCAGTTTCAATATTAAAAAAGAATTCTTTTCCATCATGGGCAATTCGCAAAGGTTTAATCTCCACATCGCTATCGGAAAATTTCAGCGAAACGGATTTATAAATTTCTTTTATCAAGTCGTTATAACCGGCAATCTCCGGAATGTAATGATGCAGAATATCTTCCTCTTTTAATCCTGTAAGCTGCAGAATAATAGGATTTACCAGCACTACTTTGCGGTTCTCATCAATAAAGAGAATGCCGTCTTCAAAGCTGTGCACAACGGCTTCCAATCGTTTCTGCTCAAATAGGAGGCGGTCAATTTGTTTGGCGTCATACAATTTTAACCGCGCCGCCATTGTGTTAAACGCGTTTGCGAGTTCGCCCAATTCATCTTTAGATTTTAGCTCAAGTTTTTGGTCGTAATTTCCTTCGCTAATTGATTTGATCTTTTCCGTAAGCTCTTTTATTGGCTCTACAATTTTAGTTGGAAACGTAAAAATAAATGATAAGGTGATGAGAATACTTAACGTTGCAACTACCGACATGTAGATGATGATGTTGTCGGCGGTCGTCTGCAAATCGTTCGTCTTATGCGTAATCGCGGACATGTTTAAAGTATAAATTCCCAGAATACTCTTTTTAACGGAGAGATATTTTTCGCGTACGATCTCGAGGTCAGCTTTAGTAACGAGGCTTCTATTTTTATAACGCTCGCAAGCATTTATGAAATCTCGGTAAGCTGAATGAAGTTGGTTGACTAATTCTCCTTCGCCTATTTCCGTGATGTTGTTTGTTTCAAGTTGAAGTTTATTTTCGAAGAGTGATTTTGAACGCGGATACACAGTTGTTAAAATAGTGTCTTCTAATTTTCTCTTTTCGAGAACTTGAAGCTGTATGGTGTACATCTCATCTAAAGAATTTGTTAAGCTCATCGTATAATCAACGGAAGAATAATTATCTACAATTGTTCCTTTCGATTTTTGCGCAAGCTGATTGATGAAGAGCGTTCCCAGCACGCTTAAGAGTAAGATTACCGCGAACAGAAAGATGACGCCGAAACTTATTTTACTTTTTATTGTTTTCATCTGTAGATACCATCAAAATGTCAATGTTTTCGTTTGAAGTGAGATGTGATAATTCACGGAAGAAATTGTTTGGTTTTATCCTATACAGAAAAGTAAATTCCGGTTTCCCGATTACGATTAACGATGCCTCTTGCTTCTTCGCAAACTCCACAATTGATTTTGCAATCTCATTGCTTCCGATTTCTTCAACCTCGGCGCCGAGTTCGGCGGCAAGTTTGAAATTGCTTAATAAATATCTTTGAAGTTTGGGATCGATTTTATCTCCCTTTTCGCTATCACGCTGAATATAAACGACAAACCATTTTGAATTATAGACAGCAGCCAGCCTTGAAGATTTTCGTATCAATTTTTTACCGGCGGGGTAATTTGTGCTAATTGCGGTAACGATAGCATTCATTTTTCCCCGCGAAGTTTGGGGAATTTCTCTCATGATTTTTCTTTCTACCTGGCGTGAAACTTCTTTTAACGCCAAATCACGTAGCTGCAACAGTTTATCTTTTTGAAAAAAGTTTTGTAACGCAATAGGGACTTTCTTGAGATCATAAATTTTTCCCTCTTGCAATCTGTCTATTAGTTCTTCAATTGTTAAATCAATATTTACAACTTCGTCGGCTGAATGGAGAATGCTGTCCGGTATTCTTTCCGTAATTCGAATGCCCGTTATTTTTTCAACCTGCTCATTGATGCTTTCAATATGCTGAATATTTACCGTGCTGATTACGTTTATGCCGGCTTCCATCAATTCATTAACGTCCTGCCATCGCTTTTCATTTTTGGAGCCGGGGATATTTGTATGCGCAAGTTCATCCACTAAAACCACTTCCGGTTTTTGGAGAAGAATGGCGTCAACATCCATTTCCTCAAGCTGCTTCCCTTTGTAAAATATTTTCTTCCGCTCCATCATCGGTAAGCCTATTACTAATTTTTCAGTCTCTTTTCTTCCGTGAGTTTCAACATACCCAACAGCCACATCCACTTTGCTTTCCGAAAGTTCGTTCCCTTCGAGCAGCATTCTGTACGTTTTACCAACGCCGGCAGCCATACCCAAATAAATTTTTAACTTTCCTTTTTTAGAGGATCGAATGAGATTTAAAAATCTTTCTGCCGATATAGATATTTGCGGTTCCATAAAATCTTTGTTGACTTAATTAAAATTAATTCTTTTTTAGTTCATCCAAAGCAAGGTTTAGTTTCAAAACATTAACTCTTTCCGTACCGAATAAAGTGAGGGGCGGTTTTTCAATTTGCGCATTCACTAACTTTTTAACTTTATGTTCATCAAGATTTCTTTCTTTTGCTATTCTCGGAATTTGAATTAACGCCGCTTGAGGCGAGATGTGCGGATCAATTCCGCTTCCGGATGCCGTCACTAAGTCGGAAGGAATTTCTTTTCTCTTTACAGTTGGATTTTTTTGTAAGAATTCAGCGATTCTCTTTTCAACTTGCGCTACATATTCCGGGTTTGACGTTGATTTATTTGATCCGCCGGTTGATGCGGCGTTATAATCAACGGCTGAAGGTCTTCCTTGAAAATATTTATCTGAGTAAAATTTCTGCGCGATGTTTTCAAATCCAACCAATTTTCCGCCTTTATAAATAGGCAAACCATTTGCTTGAGGAGGGAAGATTAAACCAATTCCCCAAATAAGAAGAGGGAAAAGGATTCCAAATAGTATTACCGTAAGGAAGTGAAGTTTTATATCTTTTAAGATTTTCATTTTTTTTTCTTTCAATTAAAAAAACATTGAGACGACGAGATCAATCGCTTTTATTCCGATAAAAGGAACAACCAATCCGCCTAAACCGTAGATCAATAAATTTCTTGTTAACAATGCCGTCGCGCCAATCGGCTTATATTTTACGCCTCTAAGCGCAAGAGGAATTAATGCCGGAATAATAAACGCGTTAAAAATAACCGCGGATAAAATTGCGGATTCCGGATTGCCGAGTTTCATAATATTCAAAGCGTTTAAACCGGGAATTGTTGCAGCAAATAATGCCGGAACAATCGCGAAATATTTTGCCACATCATTTACAATTGAAAAAGTGGTAACGTTACCGCGGGTAATTAAAAGCTGTTTACCAATTTCAATTACTTCAAGAAGTTTCGTCGGATCGCTGTCGAGATCAACCATATTAGCAGCTTCTTTTGCGGCTTGCGTGCCGGAGTTCATCGCCACGCCAACATCCGCCTGCGCAAGTGCGGGAGCATCGTTAGTGCCATCGCCCATCATCGCTACAAGTTTTCCCTCGCGTTGTTCTTTAAGAATGTAATTCATTTTGTCTTCAGGTTTTGCTTCGGCAATAAAATCATCCACACCGGCTTGTTTTGCGATGAACTTTGCTGTGAGAGGATTGTCGCCGGTAACCATAACGGTTTTAACGCCCATTTTTCGCAGACGCTCAAAGCGTTCACTAATTCCCGGTTTTATGATATCTTCAAGTTGAATTACGCCGATGGTTTTTTGATTTACCGCAACGGCAAGCGGTGTACCGCCTTTGGCGGCAATTTCATTGATGTGTTTATCAAGTTCTTCACTATTTCCATTTACATTTATTGACCACTTTTTAATAGCATCGGACGCGCCTTTGCGAATTTTCGTTCCATCGGATAAATCAATTCCGCTCATTCTTGATTCGGCGGTAAACTCAATAAATTTTCCACCGTCTCTTTGGTATTGCATAACAAACGGATCAAGTCTTTGTGAAAGTTCAACTATCGATTTTCCTTCCGGTGTAGGATCGGAGAGTGAGCTAAGAAAACAATGTTTAATGAATTCTTTTTTGTCAATTCCTTTTAGAGGATAAAAGTTTGTAGCTTTTCTATTACCAATAGTAATTGTTCCGGTTTTATCAAGCAGCACAACATCAATATCGCCGGCATTTTCAACGGCTTTACCGCTTTTGGCAATTACATTTGCCCGGAGCGCTCGATCCATTCCGGCAATGCCAATCGCGGAAAGTAAACCGCCGATTGTTGTTGGAATAAGACAAACAAAAAGAGAAATCAACGCGGTGATGGTAACGGTAGTATTTGCGTAATCGCTGAATGGTTTTAACGTAACGGTAACCATTAAAAAAATAAGGGTAAAACTTGCTAACAAAATGGTTAACGCAATCTCGTTTGGAGTTTTTTGGCGGTTGGCGCCTTCAACCAACGAGATCATTTTATCAAGAAATGATTCTCCCGGCTGTGTGGTTACTTCAACTTTAATTTTATCCGAGAGAACTTTTGTACCGCCAATTACGCTTGAGTGATCCGTTCCGGCTTCTCTAATTACGGGCGCTGATTCTCCGGTAATCGCCGATTCATCAATTGAGGCGAGCCCTTCAATTATTTCTCCGTCAATCGGAATTGTTTCTCCGGCTTTTGCAATGTACACATCGCCTTTTTTTAAAGTGGATGAACTGACAACTTTTATCGAACCGTCTTCAAGCAATAAAGATGCTTCGGTTTCTTCTCTGGTTTTTCTTAATGATGAAGCTTGCGCTTTTCCTCTTGCTTCCGCGATGGCTTCGGCAAAATTTCCAAAAAGAATTGTTAAGAAGAGGAGCGAGGTTATTACTAAGTTATAGATAAAAGATCCGTTTCCACTTTGAGCGGAACTTAAAGATAAAAAAGTTATCACGAGCATTATTGCGGTACCGATTTCGACTGTAAACATCACCGGATTTTTCAGCATCATTCGTGGGTCTAACTTCACAAAAGATTCTACAAGAGCTTCTTTGATAAGTTTTGTTTCTAATAATTTTATGTTTTTTTTGCGTTTCATTTTTTCTATTTCGATTACATGGTAAAATATTCAGCTAATGGTCCAAGCGCTAAAGCCGGGAAGAATGATAATGCCGCTACGACGACAATTACTCCCAGCAGCACAACTCCAAACGCGATGTTGTCAACTTTTAATGTTCCTTCGGAAAACGGAACAGTCTTTTTTGAAGCAAGCGAACCGGCAATTGCGAGTGGTCCGATGATGGGGATAAATCTTCCGAGCAGCATAATTATTCCGGTTGAAATATTCCAGAATGCCGTATTGTCCCCAAGCCCTTCAAAGCCAGAGCCGTTATTTGCAGCCGCGGAGGTGAACTCGTAAAGCATTTCGGAAAATCCATGGAAGGAAGGATTATTCAACCATCCTATTGAAGGATTAATTGAAGAAGTGTAGGAGGCAATCGCAGTTCCCACTAAAATTAAAAACGGATGAATTAAAATAATCAGCGCGGCAATTTTCACTTCGCGCGCTTCAATTTTCTTCCCGAGAAATTCCGGTGTTCTTCCTACCATCAGTCCGCCGATAAAAACAGCAATAATGATGAACATGAAAAAATTTATAAATCCAACGCCAACACCGCCGTAGATAGCATTGATCATCATATCGATTATGAAAATTCCGCCGGAAAGTGGAGTAAAACTATCGTGCATCGCATTAACAGAACCGTTGGAAGTTGAGGTTGTTGTGACTCCCCACAAAGCTGAAGCGGCGGAGCCAAATCTTACTTCTTTCCCTTCCATACTTCCCAATGTTTGCGTTATTCCAAGTTTATTTATTTCGCGACTTCCATTTGATTCCAAATAAATGGTACCGCTTACAAAGAGAAGAAAAACGATGGTCATCACTCCAAAGAAAATCCAAGCAATTTTTTTCTTATCAAGATAAAACCCGAAAGCGAAAACCAGCGCGATGGGTATAAGCAAGATTGAAATATTTTCCACTACATTGGTAAAATAATTTGGGTTTTCAAAAGGATGAGCTGAATTAGGGCCAAAAAATCCTCCGCCGTTTGTTCCAATTTGTTTAATTGCTATCATCGCCGCCGCCGGACCGGTTGCGACGAAAGTAGTATCTCCTTCAAGCGTTACAACTTTTTGTAATCCTTCAAACGTTGTTGGTGTACCGTTAAAGAGCAGAATGATTGCAACAACAAGCGAAAGGGGCAGCAATATTCTTGTGCAGCTTTTTAGAAAGAGGTTATAAAAATTTCCCAGCCCAGTAGCTTTTTTCAGCATTAATCCTTTAAATAATAAAGCGAGCGCGGCAATTCCGGTAGCCGCGGTTACAAACTGTAAAAAACAGAATACGAGTAATTGTGAAAAATACGTCGCGCCTGTTTCACCGGAATAATGTTGAAGATTAGTGTTGGTGGTAAAACTTGCCGCCGTGTTAAAAGCTTGTGTCGCTTCCATATTTCCAATGTTTACGGGATTCCAAAACGGAATATATTTTTGTCCCATCAAGAGCAAAATACTCCAAACAAAGAAAACGGTATTAAGCCGAAGCAAGGCTTTCATATTTTCTTTCCAATCCAAATTTTCATCGGGATTGATAGACGCGATTCTAAAAACAAAATTTTCTACCGGAGTTAGAAAATCACTCCAGACTTTTTCACTTAGAAAAACTTTACTTATATATTTGCCGAGAGGATAAGCAATAATAAACGTTAACAAAACGATTACGACAACTCCTAAAATTTCCGTGTTCATTTATGTCACCTAAAATCTTTCCGGTTTCAATAAAACATACAAGAGGTAACCGAAAACAACAGCGCTAATTGCCAAAAGGATCATTTTATTCTTCCTATAACTTTTCGAAAAATTCGATTGATTTAAACATTAGCAAGAAAACCGCTAATCCAAGAATTACTACTAAAACTTCCATTTCATATTCCATTTGTTTAGCAGCGATATGCCAATGTCGTGCCGGAAAGAGAATTGTCGGGTTAAAATTTTATAAAATGCTTTTATAAAAGTAGTTAAGCCTGTAGCGGTTTTATGGAGGTTAAACGATATGAAGTGAAAACCATTTCAAAATGGTAGGGTCGATTTTCAAAATGGAATGGAAAAAGGGAAGTGTGTTGGCTAATATTTTATCTGCTGATCATTCAATCCCGTACGATTGAAGCTTTCTATATAACGTTGTCAAACCAATTCCCAAAACTTCTGCGGTTTTTGTTTTATTACCGTCAACACTTTCAAGAATTTTTAGGATATGTTTTTTTTCAACTTCATCTAATTTTGTAAGTTCTTCTTTTTCATCAGATTCTTCACTAAAGAATTCTTTGGGAAGCGATTTCTCAACCAGAACATTTCCATCCGATAAAATGATTGCTCTCTCAATTACATTACGGAGCTCCCGAATGTTTCCCGGAAAATCATAACGTTTAATGCGGTCCAAAAAACCTTTTGAGATTGTACTTACGTTTTGCTTTAGTTTTTTACTAAACTGCCGGACAAAATATTCGGTCAAGATTTGAAGATCATCTTTTCTTTCTCTTAAAGAGGGAAGGTCAATCTGTATAACGTTGATACGGTAAAAAAGATCGGACCGGAAATTCCCATCCTCCACTTCATTTTCGAGATTCCGATTTGTTGCCGCAATAATTCTTACATCAACTTTGGTGGTTTTGGTATCGCCGGCTTTTATGAAATCATTTGTTTCCAGAACGCGTAGTAATTTTGCTTGAAGCGAAATATCAAGCTCACCTATTTCATCTAAGAATAACGTTCCTAAATGCGCTTCTTCAAATAATCCTTTTTTATTTTTATTGGCTCCGGTAAAAGCGCCCGCTTTGTATCCGAACATTTCTGATTCAAGCAGTTCTTTTGCAAACGCGCTGCAATTAATTGCTACAAATGGACTTTTTTTTCGTTGGCTGGAATAATGAATTGCTTGTGCAAAAAGTTCTTTACCGGTTCCGGTTTCGCCCAACAGTAGAACCGGTGTATCGGTTGCGGCAACTTTTGAGGCTAATTCTTTTGCTTTTGTGATCGGAATTGAATCACCGGTAATGGCGTTAAAATTAAATTTTTCGCTCACACTTTTTTCCAGCAGTTCAATTCTTTTTTTTAGTTGCACTTTTTCGGTTGCCCGCTGAACTAACGGAATAATTTTATTATCCTCATCGCCTTTTGTGATATAATCAAAAGCGCCTTCCTTGATTGCACGAACTCCGTCTTCAATTGTACCATAGGCGGTTAAAACAATTATTTCGCAAATCGGATTGATCTCCTTGATTTTAATTACAAGATCAATTCCATTCGCGTCCGGCAGCTTTACATCAACAATTACAACGGAAATATCTTCTTTCTTTAAAATTTCCAAACCTTGGGTGGCGTTCTCCGCATCGTACGTTAAAAATTCTTCAAGTTTTAATAGCCTAATAAGGAGACTTCTTAGATCATTTTCATCGTCAATTATGAGGATTGGTTCTTTCATTTTTGCATTTTATTCTTTTTGGTGGTTCAAAATAACCAAACCAAATCTATTTTTCACAACGATCAGTGAGCTTTCATTTGAAGTTTTCATGTTTACGTAACTACATATCCTTTGAAAACAGATGATTCTTAAAAATTATAGATACTATTTTCGTACAAATAAAAAGCCGGAGATATCACTCCGGCTTTTCTAAATAACCATGCGGACTTTATTTCATCAAAATCATTTTCCTGCTTTGATTAAATTCTCCTGCTCTAATAGTGTAGAAATAAATTCCACTCGGCAAGTTCTTTGCATCGAAGGTAACTTCATAAGTTCCAGGACTTTTCTCTTCGCTTACTAACGATCTAATCTCTTCGCCAAGAATATCATAAACATTGATTCTTACAAAACTCGCTTTCGGTATATCGTACCGGATGATAGCCATCGGATTGAACGGATTAGGAAAATTCTGTTGTAAAGCATAAGCAGTCGGGATGTTATTTTGTCTATCAATACCGACTACGCGCGAGGTTGTACCGCAAATAACAACGTTATTATGGATAGCAAGAGAAACCGTGGCGGTAACACTTCCCGTGAGAGAGTAAGGGTAGATTCTTAAAGCAAAAGTCTGTCCATTGCCAACGAAGATATTTAAACCCGATAGAGCAAATGTTGACATCGTTGTATTTAAGTAAGCTAATGTACCTCCCAATGCGGTGCTGTTCGAAAAATTATTTGTCGAGTAAAATACTTGAGAATTAATGATGTTGTAATTGGTAGTTTGAGGATTGTCGCCAAAATTAAAAGAAACACTACTGACCGTAAAGATATTCCCTAAATTTGGACCAACTTTAAATTCAATAAATCGGTTAAGATCTAAAGAACCAGCCGCCCAACCGCCCAACACAAATAGTCTTTGACCGTTACTTGTGTAAGGAGGTAAGATTCCCATAAATGGTGATGATGATCCGGGACTAATAGATTCTGAAGTTCCAGTAATATTTCCGTTGGCAGAAGTTACTAACTGATCGTTTAATAGATTCCATTCTATACAAGCTTCAGTAGAATCTTTTGGATCACAGTTTGGTGTTGTACTGCAAATAGTATCGCTATGGCAACACCAGCTATAGAGTGTATCGCCTTGCATAATGTGTTTGAATAGGGCAATGTCAAAACAGAATGGAGTATTCGCACCAATTCCACTGATGAGGACAGTTTGTTCTGACGAAATCATTGATGGTCCGATTGATACATTACTAAAATTACTTGGACTGAAAGACATTAAAGAAGGCGAAATGGCATTCAACTGAAATCCAGTAGTTGAATCAGTTGAATTATTTTTTACTTTGAATTTATATTGGAATGTTCCGTTTGGCAGACAAACCAGCGAATCATCTATCAGTTGGGTACAATACATCGTTGGTGGTGGTGGAACGCAATGTGTCGTTAAAGTATCAACACATTTTACTGTATCGTTCCTTATCCATTCAACTACAATTTTCTGAGTGGAAGTAGTGTAACCGGATAAGACAAAATCGAGAATACCATTCGAATTCCCTGATGGAATAAATCCACTTCCAATATTAACAAGATGAATGGTGTTAGCGGCGAATGTATTCAGCGAATACCAATTGGCTGAAGTATTTGTATTCCAGTTGCTGAAAACCGTACCGCCCGGTAAAGCCGTTAAGTTGATCTGTGTAAAATAATTTCCTGAAAAACCGTTTGAAATATTTAATGTATCATGGCAGTTCCCGGTATCTTCGTTAAGGGAAGCGCCAACCTCTTCACACATGCACGATGGCGTTGTAACATATAAAACATCTGAGCAGAAACAGCAACTATCAGCGCTTGTAAAACGGAAATGTATCGCAACAGTTGTATTCGGTAAAGCTCCGTTGATGCTGAAAGTTAGCAAACCTGAGCTTTGTCCCGGATTAACCGAAGGGATTATCATTGTTGACGGTGTAACCGTTATACCTGCTGGAACGGTTTGAATAACTTCGATTTTGTTCACAGCATACGTTGCATTATTTGTAAAAGAATATTGTAAGGTGTAATCATTCGTGTTGCAAATAACGGTATCACTGTTAAAGGTAACGCAAGGAATTTCACAATCTAAAGTTACGGTATCTGAACAAACAACTCCATTGTCAACATTCAACCAGTTCACTACAATATGCTGGGGACTTGATAAATTATTCATACAGAAATTAAAGAAATTAGGGAGTGGACCTGATGGTACATTCCCGGTTAACCTTCTAACAGTAAATTGATTGATCGTATTGGTTACAAACAACCATCCACTTGAATAGTTGCTACCGAGTTGCGAATTACCAAGAGCAAAAGTATTTGGAGATAGTGGTAAAAACTGAATTCCGGTTATTCCACTTGTATTAGATGGTTGATTAAGACTTATGCTCCAGCAGCAATCGCCTGTAACATTTTTTGTTGCTGTCGCATGGAGTGAATCGCAAATACCGCCAACAGGTGAGAGTCGATTTCCGAAATCTATAGAATCTCTATGTTCTCCGGATGTTAAAGGAATTGAATAAGTTCCAGGCGACAACGGGAATGTTTGGGTCCATCCGCTTTGATTGGTTTCAAAAACGGTATAAGTTCCGCCAGGCTGCAAATCGTTGAAACAATAATTTCCGTTAGCGTCCGTTGTATCTGTTAATGTGATAAAACCTGCTGCATTCTGAAACTTAATATTGATGATCCAATTTGCGAGGCCTAATTCACCAGCATCTTGGACACCATTCCCATTCAGATCATTAAACTTAATTCCGCAAATTGAACCTACAACAGGAAGTAATTTGTTTCCGAAGTTGATAGAGTCTTTGTGTTCACCTGATGTGAGTGGAATAGTGTAAGTTCCCGGTAATGGGGGAGAAGTTTGCTGCCATCCGGATTGATTGGTTTCAAAAACAGTATACGTTCCGCCAGGCTGCAAATCGTTGAAACAATAATTTCCGTTAGCGTCTGTTGTATCTGTTAATGTGATAAAACCTGCTGCATTCTGAAACTTAATATTAATGATCCAATTTGCGAGACCCAATTCACCAGGGTCTTGAATTCCGTTCCCATTCAAGTCGTTAAATTTTATTCCGCAAATTGAACCTACAACAGGAAGTAATTTGTTTCCGAAATTGACAGAATCTCTGTGTTCTCCTGACGAAAGAGGAATTGTATAAGTTCCAGGGGATGGGGGAGAAGTTTGCTGCCATCCACTTTGATTGGTTTCAAAAACAGTGTACGTTCCGCCAGGCTGCAAATCGTTGAAACAATAATTTCCGTTCGCATCTGTTGTATCTGTTAATGTGATAAAACCTGCAGCATTCTGAAACTTAATATTAATGATCCAATTTGCGAGACCCAATTCACCTGCATCTTGGACACCGTTCCCATTCAAATCATTAAATTTTATTCCGCAAATAGAGCAGACTACAGAAAGCAACTTGTTTCCGAAATTGACAGAATCTCTGTGTTCTCCTGATGTAAGTGGAATTGTGTAAGTGCCCGGTGATGGAGGAGAAGTTTGTTGCCATCCACTTTGATTGGTTTCAAAAACAGTGTACGTTCCGCCAGGCTGCAAATCGTTGAAACAATAATTTCCGTTCGCATCTGTTGTATCTGTTAAGGTGATGAAACCTGCTGCATTCTGGAACTTAAGATTGATTATCCAATTTGCAAGACCCAATTCACCAGGGTCTTGAATTCCGTTTCCATTTAGATCGTTGAACTTTATTCCGCAAATTGAACCTAATAAAGGTTGTTGATGATTTCCGAAGTTGATAGAATCTCTATGCTCTCCCTGGGAAAGGGTAATTAAATATTTACCGGGACTTTGAGGGAATGTTTGAGTCCATCCGCTTTGGCTGTTTTCTGAAATAGTATAAACTCCTACTGCCGAGAGGTTGTCGAAACAATATCGCCCGCTTGAATCAGTAAAGATTGAATATGAATTTGGAAGCATGCTGTTTTTGATGCTTATTTCCCAATTAGCGAGTCCAAGTTCTCCAGGGTCTTGAATTCCATTTCCGTTCAAATCATTAAATTTAATTCCGCAAATAGAACTCGTAGTATCAATGGATGTACAATTAGTGGGGGAGCGAAAGACTCCACCGTTCCAGGTTCCGGCAAAGAGATCTGTTCCTTTAACAGCAAGAGTCGGTACAGTGGTGGTGGTTAATCCGGTATTGAAAGACGTCCAGTTTGTTCCATTATCGGTTGAATGAATTACACCACCTCCATTATACCAGCCACCGGCATAAATGTCTGTGCCA
>Ga0172368_10003651_pt1 | contig 18502 bp, 13 predicted proteins | sample Lak11m_FD_114540 | JGI IMG/M metagenome (GOLD analysis project Ga0172368, IMG submission 114540) | Freshwater microbial communities from Kabuno Bay, South-Kivu, Congo - kab_022012_11m | ecosystem: Environmental > Aquatic > Freshwater > Lake | place: Democratic Republic of the Congo: South-Kivu...
GGCTGGGGGTGGTGGAAGGACGGGGATACCGACCATTACATGACCGCCTACGTGGTATGGGGGTTGGCGCTGGCGAAGGGGGCGGGCGTTGAAGTGAAACCCGACGCGCTGGAACGCGGCGCGACGTACCTGCGCCTGCACCTGGTGGATGAGGAGGAGCGGCCCGATATGCAGTCGTGGATGCTGCACGCGCTGGCCGCGTATCGCAACAGCGCGCGCGGCGACCTGCAGATGTCGGACTTCGAGAAAAAGGCCTTCGATAACCTGTGGGAGAAGCGCGACGGGCTGAACGCCTACACCCGCGCCATGCTCGCCCTGAGCGCGCAGTATTACAACCGTCCGGAGCAGGCGCAGACGCTGGTGCGCAACCTGGAGAACGGCGTGCAGGTGGATAAGACGCCGGACACCTCGGTGGTGATGGAGGGGACACAGGCCTCGCTGGCGTCGGTGATTGCCACCGCGCACTGGGGCGCCGACCGCATTTATGACCACTGGTCGGATGGCGGCATCGAGTCCACCGCCTTCGCGCTGCGCGCGCTGCTGGCCATCGATCCGAAGAACCCGCTGGTGGAGTCGTCGATGAACTGGCTGGTGAAAAACCGCCGCGGGGCGCAGTGGACGAACACGCGCGACACCTCCTTCGCCGTGCTGGCGCTGTGCGACTACCTGCGCGCCACCGGCGAGCTGGCGCCCGACGCGGAATACGAGGTGCTGGTGAACGGCGAGCGCGTGGGCCGGCAAAAGGTGACCGCCAAAGACGCGCTGGGCGCGCCTACCCGCTTCGCGGTGGACCGGAAACTGCTGAAGGACGGCAAGAACGAGGTGCGCATCCGGCGGCTCGATAAGGGTGATAACCCGCTGTATTTCTCCGTGCAGGCGTCCTTCGTCAGCCTGGAAGAGCCGGTGACGGCAGCCGGCAACGAGATCTTCGCCCGGCGCGAATATTACAAGTCCGAAGGCCGGCCCACGCTGCTGAAAGGCACCGTCTACGAGCAATCGCCGCTGCTCGACCGGGGCACGGTGACCAGCGGCGACCGGGTGGACGTGGTGCTCACCATCGAAGCGAAGAATGACTACGACTACCTGATGTTCGAGGACCTGAAGCCCGCCGGGCTGGAGGCGGTGCAATTGCAGAGCGGCGAGAACCTGTACGCCCGCGAGCTGCGCGCCGACGCGGTGAACCGGACGTTCGTCGCCGGCAAGGCCGACCGCGAGGAGAAGGACTACACAGGCCGCCAGGCGTGGGTTTACCAGGAGCTGCGCGACCGCAAAGTGGCGCTGTTCATCGACCACCTGCCGCAGGGCGTGTGGGAAATCCACTACCAGCTCCGCGCGGAGGTGCCCGGCATGTTCCATGCCCTGCCGATGCTCGGGCAGGCCATGTATGTGCCGGAGATCCGCTGCAACGGGTCTGAAATCCGCATGACGGTGGCGGATAAATAAATCCTGGGCTCGCAGGCGTCCCGCGCCTGCCCTGGCAGGAAAGGTCTGTAGAACCAGTGCCGCCTGCCTCTTTCATGCTGGTTCATAGAACTGGCAAGAAAGAGAGAGGCGGCACTGGTCTTTGCAACTTCACCTGTTAAGGCAGGCGCGGGACGCCTGCGGTCCCAGGGATTACTGCACTATCACTGTTGCTTTCGCCACTTTCCGTGAGATCGGGTCGTAGGCGGTGAGGGTCCACTCGCCGGGCTGGACGTTGATGGCGAGAGGTTTGTCGATGCGCAGCTCGCCGCCGGAGGCGCAGAAGCGGCCCGTGTAGCGGGGGCGCGGCTCGCCGGTGGGATCGGTGACGGTCAGCTCGATGATGTGGTCGCCCAACGCAGGATTGCCGGCAGCGTCGGTAAGGGTGATGGTGAAGGCCAGGCGGTCGCCGCGGGTGAATTTTTTCGCCGCGGGGACGATCGCCAGATCGGCCGGGAGTGCGGGGAAGAGGCCGATGATGGAGCCTTCGCGGTCGCCCAGGTCCAGGTCCACGGTGACGCCGTCCGCCGTCTTCGCGATGGGGTAGGGGCGGCCCGTGATCAGGTCCGCTGCCGCGTTGATTTCCACCGGCGGGGCGAAGAGGGTGGCGGTGGCCTGCTGGCGATTGGCGGTGTGATTCACCGAAACGAGCACGGCCGATTCCGGCGCGAGGAGGACATTGGTCTCCACGTCATAGTTGCTGGTGCGCACATGCGGGCGGAAGCCGGCATTATCGAAGAAGTCGCGGCAGGCGTGCTTCACCAGGTAGCGCAGGTAGGCCTCTCCCTGCTCGACGGCGGCGGTGTAGAGCTCATTGATATCGGCGGAGAAGAGCAGCGTGCGACCTTTGCCATAATTGCCGTAAGTGACCGTCACGTCCTTGTCAAAGTATTGCGCTTCTCCGGTGAACAACGGCTTCAGGATAGCGCGCGCTTCGCCGTTCGTGTTGTGGGTGGGGATGTGGTCGCAGATCAGCGAACCGCCGTCTTCCACGAACTTCACCACCGCTTGGGCGTCCTCGTCGGTGATATAATCCACCCCGTTGAGCACGAAGCCGCGGTAGTCGTCGAGCACGCCCTCACGCAGCGCGCGCTGGTCGATAACATCCGCTTCGCCGAAGCCGCGGAAAAGCAGCTCCGCCACGTTGATATTGCCCTTGTGGTTCGGCCAGACGTTGTCGTAGGGCTGGTGTTCGCCGCTGTAAAAACCGAGGCCGATGTAGCCTTCCGGCAGCCAGGGTTCCGGGCTGCGGTAGAGGCGGTCGTGGAAGTTGAAGACGCAGGCGACGCGGCTGCGCGGGGTTTGCGCGCGCTCGAGCAGCGGGGCGGCTTTACGCACCTTTTTGATATCTTCGCCTAGCGCGGCGAATTTCTCCTCGCGGCAGTTCTGCGTGTTGGTGAAGCCGGCCTGCGACATCAAGTGGAAATACTTCGCGCCGCCACCGATGGCGGCATAAAGCGTTTCCGACGGCGCGCGCACCGGGTCCCAGGGGCGGTCGGGAGCATCGCGGTCGGTCACCTGAATGAAGAAGCCCAGCGGCTTGTTATTCCGATACGACAGGAAGCGGAAGTGGCCGAACATGTAGTGGAACTCGTTCCACATCAACTGCTTGCACCCGCGCCAGTGGTCGTACATGTAGTTGTAGCAGTCGAATTCGAGCATGTCGGCGGAATCGGCCAGCGGCAGGTCTTCGGCGATGGCGCAGCGGGCCGTCATGCCGCCGCTGCCAAGGGCGCAGAGCACGTGGTTCAATCCCGGGCCGGGGCCGAAGGATTTCCAGATGTCATACCCCATGCGGAAGGCCCGCGCGGCGTAATCCACCACCCACTCGAAGTAGGCCTTCGTGCGGCGGTCGCCGGCGGCGATGGCCTCTTCCCAGGTGGGCAGGTCGAATCCATTTTTCGCCTTGAACGCTGCCTGGCAGCGCGGGCAGTGGCAGACATTGGCCCTGGTCATATGCGGCTCGTCCAGCACCTCCAGGGTGATGGCGCGCGGGGAGCGCTTGAAGGTCTGGAAACGCCCCTGCAGGAACTCGCGCAGCTTCTCCTCGTGCGCCGGGTCGAAGATGCAGGGGTCGGTCACCTTCGTGCCTTCTTCGCCGTAATAGCCGTGGGTCTTCAACAGGCTGGCGCCTACGTATTCGCCCCAGGTGACCATGCCGTCCTGCTGGGCCAGGTATTCGCGGTAATTCCCCAGGCCGGCGACGCCGTTGAAGCCGCGGTCGCGATAATAGGCGTGGGTTCGGCGCTGAATCTCCTCGGAATCGCCGTGCGCGCCCGGGGCAACGAAGGTGAGTCCGGGCTGGCGCACTTCGTCGGTCACCGCGAAGCGCAGGCGGGCTTCCTCGCCGTTCGCCGTGGCGACGAGCTCGTAATCGCCCGGCTCGAGATTGGGAATTTGCAGGTCAAAATCCTGGGACCGCAGGCGTCCCGCGCCTGCCTCTTCCACGGAAAGCTTACCTATCAGGGCAGGCGCGGGACGCCTGCGGTCCCAGGAAGTGGTCAATTCAACCTCAACAGGCACCTTTGCCTCGACTTTCAGCGGCAGCGTCCAGCCGGGGGCGGTGAGGTAGCGGCCATCGCGGGTGGAGAGCTTGAGACCGGCGGCCGATTCGACCTCCACCTCGATTTCGCGCGCGTTGGCCCAACCTTTGCCCTGCACTTCCAGGCGCACCTTCCACAAGCCGGGGGAGGAGGGGGCGAACTGATAGCCTACAGCATTATTCGCGAAGGCGACGGGCACGGCGGTGGGGACGCCGTATTGCGGTTCGCGGCCGGCAGCCAGCCAGCCGGGGTCGGCCATGCTGATCAGCGCGCGCGCGGCCACCGGACCGGCGGCCTTCGGATCGAGCCCCAGCGCGAAGACGCGGCCTTCGCCGTGGGGGATGGGGGAGCGGTCGGCTTCCACACGCTGGATCGCCAGATCGGCGTCGCGGCCAAACAGCCAGGAGATGCCCTGTCGCAGCAGGTCCGTCCAGGCGGGGGTAGTGAAGAGCGAGTCGGGCAGCCCGTCCGGATAGGCGGCCACCGTCAACACCCGCCCGCGGCCATAATTGCCGGCGGCGATGATGGGGAGCTTGCCGGCCATGGCCAGCGCCGTCGCACCCTTGCGCAGCGCGCAGTCCTGGGCAGTTCTTGTCTGGCCGAAGGGGCCGTTTACTCCGCGCAGGACCGGATGGCCGACAACAGGTTCCACGGACAATACCGGCGGCTCCTCATGCTGGAAGGGATCGTTCCACAGCTTGGTGCGCTTTTGCGGTTTGAGCGTGATCGAGATGGGCAGCGCCGGTTCGAGGGAACCCCAGCCGCGCTGGGCCTTATTAAAGGCGTTCGGCCCGGCGATGAGCAGCAGCCCGCCGCCCGCCTCGACGTAGGCCAGCAGGTTCCACAGATCGTCGGCATCCAGGATGGCCGGGTCGATGTCCGCCAGCACGATGGCATCGTAGGCGTGCAGGCCGGTGGTCATCTGCAGCGTGGTATCCAGCCGCTTCGGCAATTTGCGCGTCAGCGGCAGGTGCAGCCCCTTCGACAGGCTGTCCTTGACGCGCGCCAGGTACGGCAGCGACTTGACGGCGGCGCGCACGCCGTATTCCAGGCCGACCGCGGATTCCGCGTAAAATATCTCTCGAACGCCTTCTGGGTCCATATTAACCTCGCTGGGAGCGCGGACCTCTGAGTCCGCGCGTGATGTTAGAGTCCGGCATACTGCAACCGCAGCGCGGCGCTGCTCCACGGCCAATCTTCCGGCCGCGCGCACAGCCTCGCCTTTACCGGATTACTCGATATACGCGAGTGTATTCGCGTAATGCTGCTCATTCCGAATGAAGCGGTCAAAGTAATCAACCTGCCAGAATTGCCCTTCCCGACCCAGAATGCGATTTGCTTCCTTGGCCGTATATTCCTTCAGGGACTTCATGATTTTCGACAGCGAAAATCCTTCTAACGGTGTAAATAGCAAATGCACATGGTTGGGCATGACCACCCAGGCATGCAACTGATACTTTAAGGTATCGAAGAAGAGGACCGAGTTCTCCACGGAGTCCGCGATCCGGGGGTCGCGCAACAAGGCTTCACCATGACCGCAATCCAGGTACTCTTCAATACGGCGGCAGCGCTCGATCTCCTGGTCTTTGAGCGACAACAATGCGAGTTCATCCTGCCACTCAAGTAACTTCACTGTCGGAAAGGCATCCTTTAAGCTGAATGTGATGAATTGGGTGATCATACCGCCGTCAAAATGCGGTAAATAGCCTCGCGAGTGCCATCCTTTGAGCTTATCCATAGGATCCTTCTTTGGGAGCGCGGACCTCTGAGTCCGCGCGAGTTGTCTTATCATCACGCGCGGACTCAGAGGTCCGCGCTCCCAGTTACAGCTCTAACTCGCACTCCCATAAATACCCCGATCGCCCCGGCACGTCGGTTTCCGCTACGTAGGCCAGGGTTTTGTTGGCCAGGCGCATGTCGTGGACGCGGAAGAGGGTAAGGTTGGCTTCCGCGTCGTGGATGGAGCCGAGGTAGTGGAAGGCGTGGGTGTCGCGGTCGTAGGCGAAGACGCAGCCGCCTTCGTTGTCGCCGGCGGCTCCCAGCAGCAGCGAGTCATGCCAGACCATGAGACCGGGCATGCGCGTGGTGGCGGCCGGTTTGCCGAGATAGGTGACTTCCGCGGTTTTGGGATCGAGACGGCAGAGCGAGCCGCCGGTGGTGCCGATGTAAAGGTAGCCGTCGCCGCCGTTGATCATGCAATCGACCGGGCCGGCGCCGGGGTACATCATGTTCGACTCCTGGCGGGCGTTGGGCAGGCCGTGGTGGAAGTAGGTGATCTTCCGCGTGTCCGGGTTATATTTGAACAGGTGGTGGTTGCTGGAATCCCAGGTGCTCCAGAAGCAACCGTCGTCGTCGATGGCGGAGATGTGGGTGATGGAGCCGACGTAATCGTAATCCTCCACTTCGCCGGTGTCGATATGGTAGACGAAGAACTTGAACACCGGGTAGGCCAGGCCATAGATGAGCTTGCGCCGGTCATCCAGCGTGATGGTCTGGATGTAATCGTGCTTCACCGGCACCGCCAGCTTTTCCGGCTGGCCGCCGGGCGTAATGCGGAAGATCGCGCCGCCGGGCGCCTGCAGCCGCTCGTGCAGACCATACAGGCAGGAGGTGGCGCCATAAACGGTGCCGTCGGAGGCCAATTCCAGCGAGCGGTGCACCTTCACCTCGAAGGGCTCGGCCACCGGGCGATAATCCAGCGGCTCGAACTGTTTGGAAGCCGGGTTGAATTTCGCCAGCACGTCGGAATTGGGCGCGGTGACGCCGCAGTAGAGCCGCTCCTCCTCAGGATGCCAGAGCAGCGAGCAGAAGGCGACGTAGTTGTCGCGCTGGAACTGGTTGAAATCCTCGATGCCCGCGTCGCTGTACTGGGCTTTGACATCGCGGAGGATATAATGCCGGACGTTGGTAATGCGCATGGTTACACCTCACAGATGAACTCCGTTCGTTCGTTCTGCACCAGACAGGCATGTTCCTTCCTGTTTCGTAGGAACGCCTTTCGTGACGTTCCTGCTCCCGTATCTGGCGCCGTGTGGATTAACGCGACGGGATGCGCCACAGAGGAGCTGCGTCGCAACCAAACACGAAATTTAAGCGCAGTGGCCGGAAATCGAGGATTCGTAATACAGAGGCGTTTCCGCCACTGATAAAAAATTTTTTAATATTATTTTTTTCTGAGAAGGAGTTTGCTGACGCCAAAGCGAATGATTAGTCAGCCAGGCGTCATTACAGCACGGATTATTCTACTACACGAAAGCACACATCATAGCCGGCGGTCCTGGCACGGAAGGCGAGACCTGCGGTTGCTGCCGCGGGATCATCGATGCCCGCACAGGGAAAATGAGATGCCGTGCGGGTCCGCGATGCTCCTCGCATGCGCCGCGCGTCTCGCCTTTTTTTCGACCGCCCATCCAAACACCTTCCGTCCCCGCATCATCTCCCGGTTGACATTACGCATACGCCCCCCTGGCCGGGCGACATCCGTTTCATTCGGCGGTAAAGATCAGTAGTTCCGACGTCTGCACGCCCGGCAACCGCCCGCACCCACGGAAAGACCGACACCTCCAGGGCGGTGGAGATGGAGGGGGTGGTGTCGATGAAGAAGGTAGGCATGTCTACTCCTGCTGCATTACAAATCTCGTAGGGCATGAAGGCTTCTCAGCGCCTTATCCCCAATGGCCTTAAACCTGAACCCCTCTACTCCTTCAAAAGCTTTTTTTGTCGAAACAGATCATATTCGAGACACTCCCACGTTGAAAACGTATTTGACCATTGTGGATCGGATGAAATCAATGGTATTTGCCCCACCAGTTCAAAGGATGAGGCGGATCTTTTATAATCGCGTGCGCCACACCAGAAACCGATCGGATGTCCACGCTCGGAAAGCAGCCAATTCCGGCCCTCATATGCCACCAGGGCCGGCTTGTCGGGCGAGAGATAGTCGAGCAAAATAACAAGCGTCTGTCCGTCGGGGGGGTAGCTGTCATTATCTACCGCAAGCACGAACGCTGCGCCATACTGGCCATTGGAGAGCTTGATCGCCAGGCAATCGCCCGGGGCAAAGATGGACGGATGCGGTATAACCTTCCGCCGTTTCCGCGGCTTCTCTTTGGGCGTGCTGATCTTCTCTAAAAACTCCTGCAGCACCTGCTTGCGTTTCCGCAGGGCTGTTTCCCCGGCTTCTTCCCAGGAGGCCAAACCGGCACCGGTGTCGATCAGCGTCTTCACGCGCTGATAGACATCGTCCTGCAATGCGCCACATTCCCACTGCGCTTTGGCAAACCCCAGCCAAAAGACGGGGCCATCATCCATGTCATCCAGCATTTCCGCGCATTCCTCGAGCAGTTGCTCACGGATGTCTTCGTGCGCGAGGCCCTCGTTATACTTCGCCATATAGCTGTCATAGACGTCGCGCGCGGTGTCGTCGGACAGTATGGCGGTTCCCCATGCGCCCATGTGAACTCCTTTCGTTTTCGGCAACCGGTGGGTTATCGCGTCCTGCGATCACGGCGCCGACGTCCTGTCGGCGCTTGAGTATTGGTAGGCTTGCTTCTTCCGAGTCCGCGCGTGCTGCCCATTGAACCTCACTCGCGGAATCAAAGATCCGCGTTCCATACTGCATTAATCTCGAATACCACGGTCCCAATTCGATTGACGAACGATCTGTTCTCCAAGGTGTTCCCAGGAAGTATGAGACAGGCTGGTCTTCGGATCGGAAAATGATAGAGCAACGTTACCGATGACTTCGAAGAGATGGGCCGCTTTCTTATGTATACTGGCCATGCACCAGTAGATTGCTTGCTTTTCGTTCCAGTTATGGTGTGTCAATTTCAACCAATTCCGCTGTTTGATGACAATGCCGTGCCTCTCGGCAATGCCGTGCCTCTCAAAGATATCTAGCGAAGGCTTTTCCTGCCCTTTATACGCGAGCAGTCCGATCAGATTCATGCCTTCCGTCTTATGGCTGTTATCGGCGGCAAGGACAATGGCGGCGCCGTAGCCGCCATCGGACAGACGAACGGCCAGGCAATCGCCGGGCACGTAGATTGCTTCGTATTTCTTCTCTTTCCGCCGTTTGCGCGGCTTTTCTTTGGGAGTGCCGATCTGCTGCAGGAATTTTTGCAGGACTTGCTTACGTTTGCGGAGGAGTTTCATATCCTCCTCCCAAAGCTCCAGACCTTCACCAGTTTCAACGATCGCCTTGACTCGCTGGTAAACGTCGTCCTGCAAGGCGCCGCATTCCCATTGCGCTTTCGCCAGTGCCAGCCAAAAGACTGGCTCTTCATCCGGGTCGATCAGCGCTTCGGCGAATTCGTCGAGCAATTGCTCGCGAATGGCTTCATGGGCCAGGCCGTCGTTGTAGTGCTCCATATAGTTATCATAGATGTCCAGTGCGAAATCGTCAGACAGTAACGCGGTTCCCCAGGTACCCATGTGAATTCCTTTCGTTTTCCGGCAACCGGTGGGTCATCGCGTCCTGCGATCATGGCACCGACGTCCTGTCGGCGCTCGAGTATTGGTAGGCTTGCTTCCCAGGGGTCGCCCCGACTGCCTCGGGGTAAACCTTCGTGCGACCCCTGGCTATGGACTTTCGCCCCTTCAGGGCGGTATTCCGCATCCATGCGGAATTGAAAATGCGAGCAGCTTATAGTGTAATCGAATAGTCTTTATAAACTGTATAAGCCAGCGCTAGATAGTCTTTCGTGCGTTAAAGCGATTCACAATTCATCGCTTATCGTGGTCCGCGCTCCCAGCTTTCGTTTCCGCCCACGAGCGAACACCAGGTAGATGAGCGCCACCGTGACGATGAGGAGCGGGATGCCGACGAGGGGGCGGACGGCGATCCAGGCGAGGGCGATCACGGCGGAGGCAAAGGCCGCGCCGATGCCGAACGAGGCGCAGCCGGTGCCCGCCTCGGTGATGTTGCCGATGAAGGGGATGACGTTCGCCAGCGCGTTGAACGGCCCGAAGAGCATGGCGATGCCGATGATCATCATCAGGGCGCCGGCCGCGCGCAGCACCCATGTCAGGATGACGTTTTGCTTTTTCGCATGCTGGAAGAGCGTGGCCGCGCTGACCGTGCCGGGCTCGATGAGGTTGATCTCCTTGTTGCCGGTCCCAAACGGCTCGAAGGTGTGCTGTAGCTGGCGCGCCACCAGGCTGACGGGACCCTGCGGCACGGTGGCAAAGGTGATGCGTACGTCGCCGATGCGCGGGTTGGCCGAGTCCTCGCCGCGGTAGTACCCGCCGTCGCTGACCCTTAACCGCGTCGTCGCGGTTTCAGACAGCGTATCATCCGGTTGTGTCTCATCCGGCTTGGCGCCTCCCGGCCTGGCGGCAGCCTGCTCGCCTTCCGTCCGAGCAGGAGCTTTCTTTTCGGTGACGGTATACGGGGTGAATTGCGTCAGCTTACCTTGCAGACTCGGCGGGAGCGTAAAGGCGCCAACCTTCGTGTCACTGGCCTCGATGATGGTGCTCTCATACGGCTTCTTCGCTGGATTCTGGTGCTTGTCCGGGTCCTTAAAGTCGCTGGAATCGATCAACTCGTCCGACCAGACCCTTGTATAGTTATATGTGGTGACGGTACGGCTGCCGCCGCCCACCTCTTTTTGCGTTTCCTCCTCCTTCTCCTCTTTCCACTGATACATCTCCACCGCGCGCTGCAGGCGAAGAGTTTTGGCGACGGTCACGCCGAACACGGGATCCTTCAGCGTCTGCGCGGTGACCGCCTCGCCGGTGAGGTAAACCAGCTTGCCCTCATTCTGCGAATTGACGGCGGCGGCTTCGGCAGTGATGACGGTGCGTTCGCCCTGCGTCAGCACCTGTTCGCGCTCCAGCGATCGCTGCTCGTTCCACCAGAGCAACGGAAAGGCAGCGATGAACAGCAACAGGCCGATCACCATGCCCATGCATGATTTCGTGATGTTCTGCCCGCACGACTGGCGCGAGACTTCCGTGTAAGTATCCGGGGACATGGCACGTCTCCTTGAAGAAAAGATGTTCACTCGTTCGCCAAGTTAGTGCTAATACCCTTTCAGGTAACGGGGCTTGCTATAAAATCAAAATGCAATTGAAAAAATAAGGTTATCGGTGATGAAATTATCTCTTTACTTTCGTTATTGAACCGAACGCCTGTAAGGTTGGGAAAGCGCCGGCTGGGTGCTGTCCCGTTCCCATGGCTGCCGGGGACGCCGAATGTGGATCGTGTCGATGCCGTAATACGCCGCGACCGCCTGGTTGCCCCAGAAGGTTCGGTCTTTTTGAATATCCCGGATATACAGGTAACGTCCGGCGCGGCAGAAGATCGGCGGGACGAAGGCATCACGTTGCCCGGCCCGTTTCTGCTGCAGGATGAGCTGCTCGCGGGCTGCCACCTCGCCGGCATATTGCCTGACCTTGGCGAGCACGGAAAAGCCGGACAGGAGAAGCGCGCCGGCCACCAGCACACCCAGTGTGACGAAAACCAGGCGCAGGCGCGGGAAGGCGGTACGCCGCAAATCGAGCATCGAGGCCAGTCCGATAACGATCATCACAATGGGAATGAAGAGCGTGCGGTCCTGCTGAAAGGTCGGCAGCAACAGCAGGAGGGCGGCGCTCGCGACGGCGGCGATGGCCCAGTCGAGGGTCAGGCGCCGGGATTGGGGCACGAGGGCACCGCAGTACCGGGTGAGGAGGATGAGTGGAATTGAGATCAGCAGCAGCGGCAGCATGAAGTGGAACAACCGGGCGCCGTAGGCCAGGGTCTGCTTGAGGAACAACAACACGGTGAGCGGTGTATTATAACCGTACCGGACATAATTTCCGGGCCCAAGGATGCTGATGACGCCGCCGACCAGCACACCGGCGGCTCCCCCGAGCGTCCAGGCAGGCCAGCCGCGCAGGAGAGGCCGCGCGCCATACCGGAACAGCCAGTAGGGGATGAGAACGGCCAGCAGGATCATCATCTGCTCGCCATTCATGCCGATGAGCACGCCGGCGACCAGCATCCCCGCGCCTTGCCACCGGCCGGATGGGGTTGCGCGCGCCACGGGCGCCCCCGCGGCGATCCACCGGCGATACGGCAGCAGGAACAGCAGCCCGGCCGCCAGCGACCAGAGATACGCGTCGGCCCCCGTGCGCCAGAATACCGTCTCCCCGATCGCCGGCGCGAAAAACCAGATGGCCGCCAGCACGAAGACAACGACGATGCCGTCCTGCTCGAGCAGCCGCGGTCGCCTGCCCAAAGCCAGCGCCGCCGCCAGCCAGCCCAGACCGGCGAAGATGATCCCGTTCAGCGCGCCTAACACCGCCCGCGTGTGCCCGTTGTGCAGCACGACCCAGTGCAGCAGCCACGTCGTCAATCGGCCCGACCAGGTCAGATACCCGTGCCAGGCATACGATACGGGATTGTGAAAACCCGCGATGCTGGTATACAAGGAGTAGTCGTCCATCACCGTGGGATGCAGATACCCGATCGCGGCGAAGAGCACGGTGAGGATCGCCGCGAGCAGCAGCAGGCCGCCATACAGATAGGGCCAGGGTCTCTTTGTCATGAGGTGTCTTGATAATAGCATAAATGAGTGATAAGTGATAAGTGAGTGGTAAGTTGTGAGTAGTGAGGCTCGGCTCGTAGTAGCGCCGTGCACGGCGCTACTACGAGCCGGGGCTTTCTCGTTGATTACGCACGAGCTTTAGGTTTGGCAACGGGCATGCGCCTGCGCAGTGGTACTACAAGCCGGAATTTACGGATACGAGTTTCATCACCGGTGGCACTTTTACACCACATACACCGCAAACGGCTCCAGCCGCACCGCCTTCCCCTCGATTTCCGCCTCGAATGCTTCCGTCCCGATGTTCAGCACCAGCCGCGTCTCCTTGCCGTCCTTCTCCCAGGCGGTGCAGCGGATGTCGACGGTATCGCCGGGGAGGTCGAGGAGGCGGGGGAGGGCAGCGGGGGCGCCGGGCGGGCACCAGGAGAGATCGGCGGGGAGGAGGGCGTCCGCGGTTTGCGACATCGCCGGCGCCTGGCCGGTCCGCAGCACGGTGATGCCCTGCGCCTGCAATGCCCGCAGCTTCTCCAGCGTCTCCGCCTTCAGCACGGTGCAGGAGGGGATGAGGAGGTGGGTGTAGCGCGCGCGGCCCAGCACGGCTTCACCATTCTCCACGATAAGGTCGAGCAGGTCCGCCTCGTCGATGAAGTGCGTGCCGACCTGGCGGTCCAGGTAGGCGGCGAGGAGGGCGGTCAGCTCATGGCGCAGGCCGCCGGTGTGGTCCGCTTGGCCCTCCTGGCGCACGGCGTTGAAGCTGCGGATGGGCCAGAGGATGGCCACCGGGGCGACTTGCCGCGCGCCGTGGGTCACCTGCTGGATTTCCGCCAGTTTGCGCCGCACGTCGTGCATGCCGTCCCATAGCACGCCGTCCGGGCCGAAATCGGGCAGCTCGGCGTCGCGCGGGCCGCGGGTGGAGAGGAAGGCGCAGTGGATAATATTCGCCGTGACGCCCATCACGTTCTGCCAGAGGAAGATTTTGCCGATCTCCTCCGCCGACATATGCTGGCAACCGTGGCCGGTCTCCGTCATCACGCCCGCCTTGCCCTGTTGTTGCGCAATTGAGGTAGCGCAGGTCACGCCCACACTCAAGATCGGGTGGCGACGGTCGCCCAGCGCGGGGATGATGATGTCGAGGCCGGCCAGGTCGAACTCCTTCATCAGCGGCAGCAGGTTGCCCACACACAGCGCCTGCTCGACGGGATCATCCTCCGGGCTGATGTGGCCGGTGAGCTTGATGCCGTGCGCCCGGCACCACGCTGCCACCGGGCGCAGCCAGGCATTGAGGAAGCGCTGGGCGAGATAGTCGCGGTAGTGCAGCCGTGCCAGCACCGCCTCCGGCGTCATCGAGTCGCTGAACAGGTAATGCAGCTTCGGGCGCAGGTCGTAACCCATGTCGCGCTGGAAATCGTCCAGCAGGCCCGCGGTGTAGGGGTTGGGGTCATACATCTTCGGCTCGTCGGTGAAGATCGCCTCGATAGTGGTGCCGAAGAGGTCGCCGACGTATTTTTTATATTGCTCGTGGGTGGATTCCAGATAGAGCTGCGTGGCTCGCGGGTTGAGCGAGTCGATGAAGTCGCCGTAGATGCTCCATTCGGCGAAGGCCGCCTGCCGCGCGACGAAGGCCATCAGTTTCATGCCGTCGGGAATCGACGGCACGGTAATCGCGAATTCCGGATCCACGGCGTCGCAGCGGGTGAAGTTGTAGAGCGGCGTCTCCGGGTAGAAGAAGCGCGAGTCCCACCCCTCGTAGACCGCCCACTTCCGCCGGATCACGCCCACGCGCCCGGTCAGGTTATGCGTCTCGCCCGTCGCCTCGTTTACCAGCCCGCACCAGAGCAGCTTGCCGGTGGGGAAGTAGAAGATGGTCTTGTCGTCGATCGTATTCGGATCGAAGACGAACTGCTTGATGCCGCGCGCCGCCAGTTCCGGGTATTCCGCCGTCAGCCGCCCGCCCGCGTTGCCGCTCGGCCACGGGTCCTCGTCATACAGCCACACCTGCACGCCCAGTTCCTTCGCCCGCCGGCAGGTCCGCTCCACCAGCTCGAACCACTCGTCGCTCCCATAGGGCACCAGCAGCCCGTGGCGCGGGTGAATGGCCACCGCCATCACGTCCTTTGCCGCGGCGAAGGCCTGTAAATGCCGATCGATGGTCTCCCACTCGCAGCGGTCGTTGAACAGCCAGAAATAGCCCGCGCCTTTGCGGTAAAAAACGGGAGCGGCGGTTGCGTCAGACATGGGTGAACTCCTTCAGCTTGATTGCGAGGTTGGTAATACGACGCGCGGGGTGGGGGAACCTTTTCGCAGCGGGACTGTCCCGACCCCGTAGAACCAGCGCCCGTTCACCTTTTTTGATGCTTGAAATGGAACCAGCGGGACTGTCCCCCCCACGATCGAGAGCGGTAAGCCTATATATGCGGGGGGACAGTCCCGCTGGTTTTCCGAACGGAGATTGGGGAAGGCGGGCGGCAGCTGGCTCTGATGGGTCGGGACAGTCCCGCTGGTTTTCCCGCGCAACAACCTATTGCTTGTGCTGATACGCGGCAATAAAATCGTCGTGCGAGATGCCGGCCCGAGTACAAATCGTACGTAATGTTGAACCTTTAATGGTGAGATGGTTCGGCATGGTGAGAGGTGTCCGCGTACGGTCAGCATTCTCCCGAATCAAAGCAATATGCTCCCGTTCACGGACAATTCGGAATCCCAGGCGCTCCAGCGCTTCGATGACGCGGCTTTTCGGGGCATCGATAGGGAACCTGGGCATCAGACCGCCACCTGCGCTTCCGCGATAAACGCCTCCAATACCGGCGACTCCATCTCCAGCACTTCGGCGCCGAAGGTCTCGATGTGAAACCGAATGGCGGATTTGAGATCGGCGACGGCTTCTTCAAAGGAATTGCCCTCGCCCACCAGCACGCCTTCGATTCCCAACGGATAGGCGACATAGCCGTCCGAGTGCTTTTCAACCACCAGTTTCAAATCTTTCATGTGCGGCTCCAATTGTTGATAGTATACCAGATTTCAACCATTTCACGCGTTGCCATCGCCGGAACTATCTCCCCACGATCGAGCGGTAAGCCTATATACGCGGGGGGGACAGTCCCGCTGGTTTTCCGAACGAGGATTGGGGAAGGCGGACGGCGGCTGGTTTCGTAGGGTCGGGACAGTCCCCAGCGGTATAGGCTTACCTGTTGCACGCGGGGGGGACAGTCCCGCTAGTTTTCCGAACGAGGATTGGGGAAGGCGGACGGCGGCTGGTTCCGGGGGGTCGGGACAGTCCCGGTTAGTCTCGCGACTTCAGTTGCCGCTCTGCGCCGGCGAGGATCAAGCGGATGAATAGGAAGAGGAAGCCGCTGGGCAGCAGCAGTGTGGCCCACCAGTAGCCTTCCACGCCCGGCCAGAACATCGCCGCCAGCGCGATGCCCGGGCTGAAGAGCAACGGCAGCACCAGCGCGCTGGCGGTCCACAGCGGGCAGAACACGCTGATGAGGATGAACAGCACCAGACCGAGAATAAGGGTCGAGCAGCTCCGCTGGCCGCTGCCCAGCAGGTCTTTCCAGGCGCGGGCGAGGATGCCCACCAGCGGGATCGCCGCCAGCGCGGGGCAGAGGACGACGACGAGGAGTATGCCGCCGAGATAGCTCAGGATGACGGCAACGCGAAGGTGGCGGAAGCGCGCGGAGCAGTAGATGCCCACCGCGCCCACGCCCCCGGCGGTGGCCAGCAGCAGCAGTTGCGAGCCGGCCAATTCCCACGGCGCCACCCCGCCGTAGAGGAAAACGACGGCCAGCACCGGCAGCGCGCACAGCATCACCACGGCGACGAAGCCGGAGGCGCCGATCAGCTTGCCGGTGACAATCTCCAGCGCGGTCAGGCGGGTGAGCAGCAGGCTGTCCAGCGTGCCCCGCCGCCGCTCGCCTCCGATCGTGCCCGCGGTGAGCAGCGGCATCAGCAGCAGGATCAATCCCGCCTCCAGCAGCGTCAGCGCGCGGAAGGCGTAGCGCCCCACCTTCGCCATGTCTTCGTTCAACGCCGCCGCCGTGGCATAATGGCCTTTCAGCGTGTGGAACGCGGCCTGCAGCACGAACAGCCCGATGGCGCAAATCGCCGCCGTGCAGAGGAACAATACGAGCTGCGCCCGCCACCCCCGCATCAGCGAGCGCAATTCCCACAGCGCCACCGCCCGCACCGCCCGCTGAAACCGCGTGCTCTCCTCGCGCATGGCGGCGAAGGTCATCGGCCGACTCCTCCCGGCCAGCGGCGGCGAATCGCCCGCTCGGCAGCTGCCAGCATCACGCGGGCGCCGAGTAGCATTCCTCCTGCACTCATGATCAAGGCAAGTATCGAAAAATCATCGTTGTGGTCTCCCTTGAGGGCATCCCCGCACAACCACGCAAGGTTGAGATATGTTAACTGATATAGCGTCTCTCGCAGGTTGACTATGCCAATTAACATCGTGATGCCCACAATATAAATGATCAGCGTATGCCATACAACACGGGTGCTGGACAACTCTGTTTCCTGCGCCGACACCGGCACGGCTTCGAAAAATTTGATGACCAGACACGCGATGGCGCTCGGTACGGTCAGCGCGACCCATGCCAGCGCGCCGCAGTATGCCAACGCGATGGCGGTAACAGTGTTGCGGCAACACGCGGACAGGTAAATGCCCGTCGCCCCGCAGCACGCGGCAAAGGACAACAACGTGAAGGAGAAAAAGAGCAATTCGGCAGGCGACACGCCGCCGAACATGAACGCCATCGATATCACCGGCAGCGCGCAGAGGAGCGTGATCCCTACCAGCGCCAGCGCCGCCAGTAGCTTGCCGGCGACAATCTCGCGCACAGAAAGCCGGGTGAGTATCAGCGCCTCCTCTGTCTTGTGTTCGTATTCCCGCGCAATCGATCCGCCGGTCAGCGCGGGGGTCAGCAGCACAATGAGCATTCCTTCCAGCAGCAGCATCCCGCGGAATAGATTGCGTCCCAATTGTGCGTAACCTTCGTTACTCAAGCCGGCTCCGCCCCCCAGGTCAATCACGAGCATGAACAATCCGATCCCCACAGCCACCCCCGCGCAGGCAAACAGCATCACCGGCACGCGCCGATGCCGCATCAGCGAGCGCATCTCCCTCAACAATACTGGCCGCACTGCGGGATCGAAACCGGCTGCCATCCTTCATCCTCCGGGGTTGGAAGAATGGAAAGATAGAAGAATGGATGATTAGAAGGTTGAAAGAATGAAAGAATGGATGGATGAATAGTGAGCGGTTGGAAAGACAAGTTGCTCACTCATCCATCTAACCAGCCAGCCAACCATTCATCCAACCTTCCAACCTTCCATCCTTCCAATCCTCCATCCTTCCAACCTTCCATTCTTCCAGTCTTCCTACTCTTCCCAATTAATATTCTTCCTCCGCGTGAACGTCCCTTTGAAGTAGGTCAGGCCCAGGTAGGGCGGACGGACGCGCTCGGCGGCGATGCCGAGGAAGCCGCGGCCCAGCAGCAATTGAAAGCCCGCCGAGAGCAGCGCCGCCGCCCACCAGAAGCCATGCAGCGACCAGTTTCCGATGAACAGGCACAGGAAGGCGAACGTCGGGCTGGCGGAAAACATCAGCAGCAGCGCCAGCGGGAGCGCGACGAATAGGAACGGAATCCAGGTGAGCAGGCCCAGCAGGAAGAAAAGACAGCCGTTCCGCTCGCCGGGGTTCCGCACCCAGAAGATGAGCGCCGGGATCGCCATGGTGAAGGGGAAGAGCACGGTGAGCGCGCCGCCGATGACCAGGTAGGCGGCGATATAGGAGGTGGCGCCATGGTGGAAACACGCCGAGCACAGCAGCGCGAACGCCCCCGCGGAGTAGGCGGTCGCCAGTAGCAACAGGTGCGTCAGCAGCACTTCCCATGGCGAGACGCCACCGAGCAGGGTGATGATCGATACCACCGGCAGCAGGCACAGCAGCAGCACGGCGAAAAAGCC
>Ga0172368_10003652_pt1 | contig 18501 bp, 17 predicted proteins | sample Lak11m_FD_114540 | JGI IMG/M metagenome (GOLD analysis project Ga0172368, IMG submission 114540) | Freshwater microbial communities from Kabuno Bay, South-Kivu, Congo - kab_022012_11m | ecosystem: Environmental > Aquatic > Freshwater > Lake | place: Democratic Republic of the Congo: South-Kivu...
GACATATACGCAGAGCGTCCTCTTCAGACAACCCTGAAGCGCATCAGCAGTATAATCCGAAAACAGAAAGCCGGTCCCCCTGCCGTAAAGAGGCTGGTAATCCGAGATTGTATCCGCAAGCCCGCCTGTTTTTCGCGCAACAGGGATTGTGCCGTATCTCATTGCAATAAGCTGGCCGAGGCCGCAGGGTTCGTATCTTGAAGGCATTAAAAATATATCCGAGCCTGCGTATATTTTATGCGCAAGGCTCTCCTCAAATCCTATCTTCAAATACACCCTGCCTTTGTATCTTTCTGCTGCAGCAGACAATCTCTTGTGAAACATCTCGTCTCCCCTGCCGAGAACAACAAGGTTTGCGCCGGCAGAAAGTACTTCATTGAGAGCTTCCAGAACAAGGTCCAGCCCTTTCTGTGCCGACAACCTGCCGACCATGCCTATCAAGGGCATATGCGGCTTCAGCTTTATAGAGCAATCTCTTAAAAGCTGAAGCTTACATTCCTTTTTGCCGTGAATATCCTTAAGTCCGTAGTTCTTTTTTATAAACACATCGGATTCGGGATTCCACTCCTTGCGGTCTATGCCGTTTATAATCCCGGTAAGCGCAGAAACCCTCTGCCTTAAAACGCCGTCAAGCCCGAATCCGTATTCCCTGCCTAATATCTCTTTGGCGTAGTTATCGCTCACCGTTGTTATGAAATCTGCAGATATTAATCCTGCCTTCAAAAAATTTATCTTTCCGTAAAACTCAAGGCCCTCGGGCGTGAACAGGCTTTTATCAAGTCCGGTAAGCGGCATGTCGGACTGAGGAAACAGTCCCTGATAACCCAGATTATGAACCGTAATTATGGAAGAGGCGCCGCTAAAAAATTTATCTGCTTTGTATATGGTTTTAAGGTATAAAGGTATAAGTCCTGTCTGCCAGTCATTACAATGAATTACATCAGGCTTAAATCCCAGCGCCTTGCAGGCTTCAAGTACACTCCTTGAAAAAAATATAAACCGTGCGGAATTGTCAGGATAGTCTCCTGCCGGCGTGCCGTAAATTTCATCCCGGTCAAAAAACTTATCGCATTCAATAAAGTATGCCGAGTCCCCGTAGCTGAATATCCTTCCTTTTAATTTCCTGTTTGCCAGAGGCACGGTCACTTCCAGGCCCGTATCATTCAAGCGGAATTTTTCTCTTATCGTTTTATATAAGGGCAGGATGAGACGAATATCTTCTTTCATTTTTCTATACTCGGCCAGCAATGCTCCGGTGACATCCGCAAGCCCCCCTGTTTTGGCAAACGGCGCGGCTTCAGGCGTTGCAATCAAAATCTTCATCTAAACTCCTATGCTATCCCCTGCTTGTATACGACCCGTAGGGACACGGAATCAAGTCTTTCAGCTTTCCGGATTCCTGCTTCCGCAGGAATGACCTTTAGCTGACAGCCGACAGCTATCAGCCCTTATATTTTTGCTTCTCTCATGAACTTCGCCGCCTCTTCCGGAGGCGTCGGGTTTATATAAAAGCCGGAGCCCCATTCAAAACCGGCAATCTTTGTCAGCTTGGGCATTATCTCAATATGCCAGTGGTAGTAATCGTTTGCCTCGTCATAGAACGGCGAGGTATGAACAATAAAGTTATAAGGCGGCACATCAAGTATCCTGTCAATCTGCCTGAGTATTCTCTGAAGTATGTCCGCAAGCAAAGAGAAATCTTTATCCGGAGGATAAAATGCCGACTCGTGTTTTTTGGGCAGGATCCATGTTTCAAACGGCGCCCGCGGCGCAAACGGAGCTAAGGCAAGATACCCTTTATTTTCATATATCACGCGCCTGCCGTCCTCAAGTTCCTGATTTATCACATCGCAGAAGATGCACCTGTCCTTAAAATCAAAATACTTCTCCGCCGCGTCAATCTCCTCTTTAACAAGCTTGGGCACGATAGGTAGGGCTATAAGCTGGGTATGCGTATGCTCCAATGAAGCCCCTGCGTCCTCGCCTTCGTTTTTAAATATCAGCACATACTTGAACCGCTGATCTTTTTTGAGGTCGTTGAGTCTCATGTAATACGCCCACAAAGCATCTTCGACAGCCTTTAAAGGCATAGTTGAAAGCGCTAGGTTATGATCCTGCGTCTCTATCACGACTTCGTGCGCGCCGATTCCGTTCATTTTGTCAAATATTCCTTCCCCGGTTTTACTCAATTCTCCGTGTATCTGAAGCGCAGGAAATTTATTCGGTACAACGCGAAGCGTCCAGCCCGGAGAATCCTTAGGACTGCCGGACGGTCTGAAGGCCATTATCTCCGGCGGTGCGGTGTGCTCGTGGCCCGGACAGAAAGGACAGAACCCGCCTTTTTTCCTCTGGGAAGGCGATACGAAGTCCGTCGGTCTTTTGCCTCTTTCAACAGAGATTATCACCCAGCGGCCGACAATCGGGTCTTTTCTAAGTTCAGACATATAGCCTCCAACCTTTAGGTAGCAAGTAGCTGGTAGTCAAGATAAAAAGAAAAAAAATCAACACCCTTAACTACTGACTACTGCCTACTAACTACTTAATCCTTATCACTGTTTTCTAATTATATCACAATAGTTTATAATCCCCTATGAAACCTACTTTCCATCACAGACTCATAAACGGCCCGTTTGACGACCCCTGCGTATATCTCAGAGCGCTCCGGGAAAAACGGGCGTTTCTCTTTGATCTGGGATATACGACCAGACTAAGACCTAATGATATACAAAAAATAACAGACGCCTTTGTAACGCATACCCACATAGACCATTTCATAGGTTTTGACAGCCTCTTAAGAGCGCTTCTAAGAAGAGAGACGCCGTTAAGAATATTCGGGCCGTCCAATATCACTGATTGCGTTGAAGGAAAATTAAAGGGGTACACCTGGAATCTCATAAAAGAATATCCTCTTAAGCTAGAGGTCTTTGCCGTAAGCGAAACACATATCGGCCGCTCGGGTTTTTATGCAGAAAACTGTTTTAACAGGATAGACTACGGCAAAAAGCCGTTTGACGGGATTCTATTAAGAGAAGGCTCTTTTGAGATTAAGGCCGCGTGTCTCACGCATCAGATACCATGCCTCTGTTTTTCCCTAAAGGAAGATTTTCATATAAATATTGATAAAGCGGCTCTGAACAGGCTGGGCCTTCCGGTAGGGCCCTGGCTTTCGGAATTCAAAAGGGCCTTAAGGGAAAATACAGCCGGAAACAGAGAATTTAAAATAGCAGGAAGAATATATACTCAAAAGGAGCTTGGAGAAATCGCTATGATAACAGAGGGGCAAAAGATATCTTACGTTGCCGATTCGTCCCTGGATGAGGGAAATATTAAAAAGATCACAGCCCAGGTTAAAGATTCGGATACCCTTTACTGCGAGGCCTATTTTCTTGAGGAAGACAGAGAAAGGGCGCTAGAGAGGCATCATCTAACGGCGAAAACAGCAGGAAGAATAGCAAGAGAGGCGGGCGTTAAAAATCTTGTTGTTATGCATTTCTCTCCTAAATACAGGGAATGTCCCGAAGCCCCTGAAAAAGAAGCCCTGATGGAATATAATAAAAGTGTCAGAGTGACATAGGGTTCATCCTTCGCAGTGCTACGGAGAATGGATCAAAGCGTCATAGTTAAAGACTTTGATACTCTGATACTTTGACACTTTGAAACTTAATCTTGCCGGGGTAGCTCAGTGGCAGAGCAGCTGATTCGTAATCAGCAGGCCGAGGGTTCAACCCCCTTCCCCGGCTCCATAACCTTTTCAAGGGCAGCAGCCTTACAGCCTATATCGAAATCATTTTGTAATCCAGATAATTCGTATATAATTTACATATGGACCAGAATCAGCGTCCCCTTGCCTGCAGAATCTTTTAAGAAATTGGTATTGGCCGGTAAAAAATTAAAATATCCGGAATGAAGGCAGGCGCCCCGAGGAATCGGGGCGCCTGATTTTTTGGCTTAGAGTTTTACAACGTTTGCTGCCTTTGGGCCCTTGGGGCTGTCAACAACATCAAAGCTCACGGTCTGTCCTTCCGAGAGAGTTTTAAAACCGTCTCCCTGAAGAGCAGAATAGTGAACAAAAACATCTCCGCCGTCTTCACTGGTTATGAATCCAAATCCCTTGGACTCATTAAACCATTTAACGGTTCCTTTTGCCACTGTGCTTTACCTCCTTATTAAATACTGAAGATTACGGAACTCTGCAATAAAAAACCGCAAAGTCCAAAGTCTTTGCGGCTGTGTACGACAAAAACTTCCGAAACTTCACTTGCTATTCTGACACAGAACTTCCAAAAGGTCAACCTTTTTTCTTGCCTTTAGGTTTTTCTTTCGGTTTTGCCTTAGGCTCCTCTTTAGGCTTGCCTTTTGGTTCATTCAGCCTTTTTACCACCATTCCGGTGAGGTCAAGCTCTTTCTTCGCAGACAAAAGCGCCTCGCTTCTCAATATAAGCGCATAGTTTTCTTCATAGCCGATAGCGTCCACAATATCGCTGATATCCTTAAGAATTGAGTTTGTAAGATTTGTCAGGCTGTTTTCTTTTTTCTGCAATTCTGCTCTTGCCTCAGCTATAAATCCTTGAACATCCTTCTGAAGCTTTTCCATCTCTTCCTCTTTAGCCTTTTTTGCATCGGCAGAAAGAACAGAAGACTGTTTAACTATCTCTTCTTCCATTTTCTTAAGGACGTTTATCTTCTCTTGTATCGCCGCCTCTTTTGCTTTTTTAGTTGCTTCAATATCCGCCCTTTCAGCCGTTGCTTTTTTGCCTAGGTCCGATTCTGCAAATATACGCTGCAAATCAATAAACCCTACCTTTAATGCATCAGCCGCTTTTGCAGGCGTGACATAAAACAAGACTAAACATAAGGTAAACAACAATATCCTTATCCTTCTCATCTCTTCCTCCTTTTGTATAAAGCTTTCAGCTACCACTCATAGGCTTTCAGTTTTTCGTGTCGGCTAACAGCTGATTGCTGCCGGCTTTATTCATATCTAAAAAGCGCTGCCGAATGTGAATTCCCATTTGCTTTTGGTCTCTCCGGGTTTCTGGTTAAGATTATGCCCCCATTCCAGCCTTATCGGCCCTATAGGAGAAAACCACCTGATACCGGCGCCTCCTGTATATTTAACATCTCCAAAATTACTAAAAGAGTCAAAGGCCCGGCCTGCGTCAAAAAATGTAACCCCTTTAAATTTTAGCTCGCTGACAATAGGGAAAATATATTCAGCATTAAATATAACCTGTTTTTCACCGCCTATCAAGTCGCCGTTTGTATCCCGCGGCCCGGCCTCTCCAAAACCGAGGCCTCTTACAGTGTAAATGCCGCCGACATAAAACCTTTCATAAAGCGGAAACGGCTTATTGAAAAGCCCTGTTGCCTGTCCATACCTGCCCCTGAAAGCCAGAGTTGTCTCTTCTGTGACAGGGAAAAACCAAGAAGATTCAACACCGCTCTTAAGAAAATAGTTGTCGCCGCCTAATCCCGCATAAGTAACATAGAACAAATTTTTTGAACCGGTATGAGGGTCAAAGATATTATTCCTGGAGTCTCTTACAATTGCAGGCGTAATGCTGCTTGTTATTTTTTTGCCCTCCTGCTCCTTTATCCTTGCCGAGGCATCCGCAGACACATTCTCTATCAATACGTTTTCAAAATTGTATGTTACATCTCCTCTCCAGTATTCTGAAAAGCTTTTGCCGAACAATAAATCAAAGCCAACTGTTTTTCTGTCAAAAGCAGAATATTTTCTTGTGGTCCTGTAGACATCGGTTCCGAATAAAAGCTCTTTGTCAAGAAACCACGGGTCCCTGTACCCGAGGCTGTAAGCAGTGCTTTTGCCTCCGAATTCGCCCTTTAATTTTATAAGCCGGCCTGTTCCGAAGAGATTGGCCTGTGTGACATCAGCAGTGGCGATAAGCCCGTCAACAGAGCTATAGCCGCCTCCGACAGTGAGCATTCCTGTCGGTTTTTCCTTCACCTTTACATCAAGGTCCACAAGTTTTTCCTCGGTCTTCGGTTTTGTTTGAATGTCAACGGTTTCAAAGAAATTAAGGTTGTTAAGCCTTTCATAGCTCCTCTTCAGGAGTTTGCTGTTAAACGTGTCGCCTTCATCAAGTCTGATTTCTCTTCGTATGACCTTATCCCTGGTCTTAATATTGCCTGATATGTCTATCCTGCCTATCTTGTAAATGCCTCCCTCTTCTATCTTGTAGGTTATCTTAACCTGCTTTTTCGCTTCGTCAGGCACAAGGTCAGGGGCGACATTGACAACAGCGTGCCCTTTCTCGGAATACATTTCTCCTATTGCCGTGACATCATTTCTCAGAGTGGACCTGTTAAATATGTTCTTTGGGGCAGATTTTATTTTTGCCCGCAATTCGCCTTCGGTGAACGCCTTATTCCCGGTAATATCCACAGAAGATATGCTGTATTGCTCTCCTTCTGATATCATAATTGAGATTATCATTCCCTTTTTATCTTCTGTAAGCTGAATCTTTGGGTCGGATACGGCGACCTTTATATATCCCTTATTAAAGTAAACATTTCTTATCCTCTCAATATCAAAACTCATTTCCTCTTTTTTATAGTATCCCGATGATGTTATAAACGAAAACAGCCACCATTCGCTTGTCCTCATCGCCTTTTTTATTTCCTTTTTCGTGATAGCCTTATTGCCTTCAATCACTATGGATTTTATCTTTACCTTCGGGCCCTCCTCTATCTGATATGTAAGCGTGACCTCATCCTCATTCATCTTCTTAACGACCGGGACGATTTTTGAGAGGTAGTAGCCTTCCTCCTCGTAAAAGGCGCGCAGCTTCTCGGCATTATCCTGTATCAGGACCGTATCCGCTATAGAGTTTGCCGTTATCGTTATCTTGTCTTTCAAATCCGAGTCTTCATATTTTTTATTCCCCTGAAAGTCTATACTTATAATGGTGGGTTTTTCTTTTATAAGATATATGACTCTAACCCCGCCTTCCAGCGGCTCTAGCTCAACCTTGACATCGTCAAAATAGCCCATCTTATAAATGTCTTTTATGTCGTTTGTAGTCTTTTCAGCAGAAAGCGGTTCTCCGGTTTTCTGTGTTATCTTGGACTTCACAGCCGCTTCCTCTATCCTCTTAAGTCCCCTTACCTCTATGGAATTCACCGGAGGAAACTCCTGCGAAAAAACGCTGTATGCATATACAGCCAGGACAGCGCATACAAAACAAAACATCAGAACTGTTTTCCTCATCAAATATTCCTCTCCATGAGTCTGTAATAAAAACAGGCTTAGCGTGTTAGTATAGCCTTCCAAAAGGCCGCATGTAAATAAAAAAGTTAAGCAATCTAATGCGGGTTCGGGGTAAAATTAAAATCGTAATGATACGCCACAAAGTAAAGGTTCAGGAAAAGGATTCCGGCAAGCGCCTAGATGTCTTGGCCGTTGCTGAAACCGGGGGCACCCGCTCGCAGATACAGAAACTCATAAAAAAGGGTCTCCTTCTTGTTAACAGCCGTATTGTAAACCCGAATTACAGGGTAAAAACAGGCGACATTATGACATTAACTGCCGGAGAGGAAGAACCGGAACAGCTCATTGCAGAACCGATTCCTATTGAAATACTTTATATGGATAAGCATCTCGTTGTTGTAAACAAACCTTCGGGAATGGTAGTTTACCCTGCTGCCGGACATGCCGGAGGCACGCTGATGAATGCGCTTCTTTATCACTGCAAAAAACTTGAGGCTCCGGGCGGTCCCCTAAGACCCGGAGTTGTGCACAGACTTGATAAAGACACATCCGGAGTCATGGTGGTCGCCCTTGACAGCGCGGCCTATTACAGACTTGCAGAGCAGTTCAAACAGCGGACAATCAACAGAAGATACCTTGCGCTTGTTTACGGAAACCTGAAAGACAATGCAGGGCAGATAAGCCTTAGCATCGGGAGGTCTGAGTCCGATAGGAAAAAAATGTCAACAAAGGCAAAAAGAGGCAAGGAGGCTGTTACAGTATGGAAGATGATAGAAAAATTCCGGAATGCCTCTTTGATTGAGGCAAGGCTTAAAACAGGAAGGACTCACCAGATACGTGTGCACTTTGCGTCTATCGGGCATCCGGTGCTTGGAGACCGCACTTACGGCAGGAAAATTGAGCTAGAGACAAAAAACAAAACAAGGCTTACGTTCCCACGGCAGATGCTGCATGCAGAATCCCTCGGATTTATTCACCCGGTCACAGGAGAATATTATGAGTTTCACAGCCTGCTGCCCGAGGATATGGAAGAAAGACTAAAACAGCTAAGAGGTTAAAATTCCTTTTCTATTTTAGGGATTGTAGTTTTAAGGATAAACCTTCCTTTTCCGTAATTTCCTTCGGGTTTTATAACAAGCGCGAGGTAATATTCGGCATTTATCTTTCTCATTATAATTCCGCACTTATCTGAGATTATTGAAAACTCCTTTGCCTCGCCAAGCCCGAGAGTCTCTGCAGCATTGCCTATGTCCTTGATCATCTGGGAGGCCTCTGCGCTAAGGTCCTCCAGATTGATAAGCTTTTCGCTGGCATATTCCTCAACAGGCATGCCGTCCGCGCCTATTATCATAGCTGAAACCGCACCGTCAACTTTATCAACCGTTTCTTTAAGAACTCCTGAAAAACTCATTCTTCTTCTCCTTTAAAATATTGCCGAAGGTCTCCAGTTTATCAATTACCGCTTCCTTATCCTTCCCAAGCATCTTAAGCAGCATTCTTAATTCTTCAATTTTCTGCAGTATATGTTTATCCTGCGGATTTAAGGATAACATTTGCTTATAAATGCTCATTGCCTTCAGATAATTGCCTCCGGATATGGATTGTTCCGCTTCCTTAAGGCTGTATGCAGTTGTATCTTCTTTTTCAGGCAGTTTCTCTGCCTCAGAAGCTTTTTCTTCTTTCAACGGCTCCTCTTTCTCTCCAAAGGCTGAGGTATATGACAGCAATTCCTTTTCAGCCTCTTCCATATCTTTATCTGAAATAACCTCTTCGCCGATAGTCTCTTCCGGCTCTATATTTTCTTCTCCCTGTCCTGCGATAGACCTCTTGAACGCCTCAAACTCGTCTCCGTAAACGTGTTTTACCTGCTCCCCGGCAGAGACAACCTTCTCTCTTTCCTTAGCCTCAGAAAGCATTTCTTCAGCAGCAGTTTGCGCGGGAGATCCCTCAGCCTCGTAAGGAGCTTCATTGCCCTGCACGGAAAATTCCTCGGGCACAGATTCCGTGACTATTGTTTCCTCAGCCCTTTCACTGCTCTGAAGCTCATTAAGGTTTGAGACCGCATCTTCGTCCAGGGGATTTAGTTTAAGCACTATCCTGTATTCTCCTACCGCCCTTTCTTTTTCGCCTGAATCCCTGTATAGCTCGGCTAATTTTTTATGCGCAAAAAGATTGTCCGGTATCGCGGATGTTACTTTCTCAAATTCTTCTTTTGCGTCAGGCGCCATCTTTTTTTCAAGATATATCTTGCCTAACGAAACTCTTGCGCTTGTATATCCCGGCTGGCGGGTGAGCCCTTTCATCAGGACGGATATAGCCTCGTCAAGCATTCCCTTTTTCCTGTATTCTTCAGCAAGCGGAACGAAAAGCTTTGAATTGGGGTCTTTCTTCACCTTCTCCTTTAATTTTTCAATCTCATCAAGAGCCATTTCACCCTCAAAAAAAGCTTAACAGAACAGAATAAAAAAGTTCAAGCTACTCCCACACCCCTTCTATCATCACACCGCAGTTAAAGCACTTCCCGTTTTTCATCCTGTTTTCTTCAATGCTGAAGCCTATTCTCCTGATAAGCAATTCCTTGCAATTCGGGCAATAGGTATTTTCTCCGCCTGCGCCTGGAACATTCCCTTCATAAACATACTTAAGTCCTGTCTCAAGGCCCATCTGCCTCGTCCATCTCAGCGTCTCAACCGGCGTGCGCGGGGCCTCCGTCAATTTATAGGTCGGATAGAACTGCGTCACGTGCCACGGTATCGCCGGGTCAACAGACTTTACAAACTCAGCAATATTCCTTAAGTCTTCCTCAGAGTCATTATGCCCCGGGATTATCAATGTGGTTACCTCCACCCATACGCCAAGCTCTTTCATAAGCCTTATGGTTTCCCTTACAGGCGCGGCCCTGGCCCCGCATATCTCCTTGTAAAATTTTTCGCCTCCCTTAAGGTCAATGTTATTCCCGTCAAGATACGGCGCAATAGCCCTCGCGCTCTCAGGCGTCATAAACCCGTTGCTGACAAATACATTCTTTATGCCCCTTTCCTGGGCAAGTCTTGCACAGTCATACGCAAATTCAAAAAATATCGTAGGTTCAGTGTATGTATAAGATATGCTCTTGCACCCGTATCTTTCCGCCAGGTTCACCACCGCCTCCGGGGTCATGTCTTCTCCGGGTATCGGGACCTCAGGCCTTTCCCGCGGGAACTGCGATATCTCATAATTCTGACAGTGCTGGCACCTCAGGTTGCAGCCTACCGTCGCTATGGAAAAAGAATACGAGGCAGGCAGAAAATGGAAAAGCGGCTTTTTCTCAATGGGGTCTACGTGAGAAGCTATAATCTTGCCGTATACAAGACTGAAGAGAACGCCGTTAATGTTTTCCCTTACCGCGCAGATGCCTCTTTTGCCTTCCGAGATATGGCAGTGATGGCTGCACAAAAAACACCTCACCCTTTTGCCTTCAAGCTTCTCATACAGCATCGCCTCTTTCATAGTTTAATTATAGCAAGGTATTAATTGACTTAGAAGGCGCGAATATGCAAAATAAAAATATTACGCCCGGAGGTAAAAAAATGCCTATTTACGAATATAAATGCAGCAAATGCAGCAGGTTATTCTCAGTCCTTCAAAGGACCGGGGCTTCTGAAAAAGATACAGTATGCCCTGATTGCGGTTCCAATTCAGTAAAGAAACTCTTGTCCGCATTTTCATGCTCGGTTGCCGGAGGAGACGTATTCGCTCCTTCCGCGCCAAGCAGGGCTTGCGGAGGCGGGGGCAGCGGTTGAGGAGTTTCTCCCTGCTGAGCCGTGAGCTCGGCAATAACAAAGAGGGGTCGGACGGCATAGGATGAGGATTGATTTTATAAAGATGCACGGCCTCGGCAATGACTTTATTCTTATTGACTGCATATCGCAAAAGTTCCCGCCTGAGCGCGGGGGCGACTCGCCGAGGAGAGCCTGTGGCGAAAAAAGTGAACAGTTAAAAGTTTTGAGCAGAAAACTCTGCCACAGGCGCTTCGGCATAGGCGCAGACCAGATACTTCTGCTGTATCCATCCAAAATTGCAGATTTCAAGATGAGGATATTTAATGCCGACGGCAGCGAAGTGGAGATGTGCGGCAACGGCATAAGATGCCTTGCAAAATATATCTGGAGCAGAAAATTATCCAAGAAAACCGCTCTTAATATAGAAACCCGAGCAGGAATTATACAGCCCCGGAGGAAAGGCAAGCTGGTAAGGGTTGATATGGGGGAGCCTGTTTTTGAGCCGGAGAGGATACCCGTAAAAATACACCCCCCTCAGTCCCCCCTTAATAAGGGGGGAATTAAAAGGGGGTCATCGGGCATCATGCATCATGCATCTCAGGCAATTATAGACTACCCCTTGCGGATTGAAGATAGGGAATTCAAAATCACCTGCGTTTCAATGGGCAATCCCCATGCTGTAATAGTTGTTGACAATGTTGACGGTTTCCCTGTAACTTATTATGGTCCTCTCCTTGAAATGCATGAGCTTTTCCCTAAGAGAACTAACGTGGAATTCATAGAAATATTGAATCCCTCGGAGATAAAAATGAGGGTATGGGAAAGAGGCGCAGGAGAGACAACGGCATGCGGCACAGGAGCTTCTGCTGCAGCAGTGGCGGCTTGCATTAAAGGGCTTACAAAGAAAAATGTTAAGGCGCATCTTCCAGGCGGAGATTTATTTATTGAATGGGCAAAAGACAACCATGTTTATATGACAGGCCCTGCAGAAGAGGTATTCACAGGGCATGTAGACATTGATTTACAGAGGGGGACAATTTAATGCTTGAAAAGAGACAGTTTGAAAGGAAACCTTTTACCGAGACTTTTTATTGCGCCGTGAGTGTTCTTGATATTATCAGCACAAAGGTATTGAACCTGGTGGCAAGAGGCGTTGATATCAGCGAGGGGGGAATAGGCATTAAGACAGATTATAAGCTTGAGCCGGGGCATGTGCTGAGACTGCAAAACAATTTTTTGCCGAAGCAGGTAGGAGTTGTCAGCTGGAGCAGAAATAACGGGATCCCTGGTATATACAGAGTCGGCGTAAAGTTTGTATAACATAGAGAGGAGGATGCATATGTTTAAGGGGTCAATAGTTGCGATAGTTACGCCTTTCAAAAAAGGGAAAGTTGATGAAAAGGCTTTATGTAATTTAATAGAGTGGCATATAAAGCAGGGGACAAATGCCATCGTCCCGTGCGGGACAACAGGGGAATCTGCGACTCTTGATTATGATGAACATATACGTGTAATTGAACTGACGGTTAAGACTGTTAATAAACGAGTTCCTGTAATCGCCGGAACCGGCGCAAACGCGACGGATGAAACAATAATGATAACCAAAAAGGCGGAAAAGGCAGGCGCGGATGCGGCTCTGCTCGTTTCTCCTTATTACAACAAGCCCACTCAGGAGGGTATTTACAGGCATTATAAGGCGGTTGCAAAATCAACCGGCCTTCCATTGGTTCTTTATAACGTGCCCGGGAGGACCGCTTCAAATATACTTCCGTCAACAGTCGCGCGGCTTGCGGAGATTAAAAACATAGCCGCGATAAAAGAAGCGACAGGAGACATGAAGCAGGCCAGCGAGGTTATAAGACTGTGCGGAAACAGGATATCGGTCATCTCAGGAGATGACTTTACAACATTTCCCCTTCTTGCGCTCGGCGGAACAGGCGTAATATCCGTTTCGGCAAATGCCGCGCCGAAGGACGTGTCTGATATGTGCGCGGCCTGGCATCAGGGGAATATTGAAAAGGCCAGAAAGCTTCATTATAAATTAGAGCCTTTGAACGCCTCCATGTTCATAGAGACAAACCCGATACCGGCAAAGACCGCGCTTGCGATGATGGGGAAGATTAGAGAAGAGTTCAGGCTTCCGCTCTGCGAGATGGCGGATGCCAATAAAGACAAACTCAAAAAAGTATTGAAGGATTACGGGCTGATATGAAGGTGCGTCCTGAGGCGTACAGATTTTGGTATTAAATACCATTCCCGTGCAGGAGTCGAGCTATCCTTGAAAACGCAGAACTGTGTTGATTGCGGATCGGTATATGGTTCAGCGGCAAATGTCAAAATTCAAGACCTGACACTCTAAGCATTTTTTAAAAGTTAAATTGTCGCAATAAAATACTCCATACCCCTCTGTTTGCACCACATCTCAGCAGCCTTGCGTTTACGCTGCACATCGTTCGAATCAATTCTACTTGGGTCTTTCACTTCTATAAGTACTCTTCGTCCATCCGAATACTCCACAATAAAGTCAGGAACATACCGCCGCTGATGTTTTTGTCCATCTATCCATGGAATAGAAATACCGTGACGCTTCATCCATTTCTTAACATCGGGATCAGCTTCGAGGCGAGCCATCATGCGTCTCTCCATGTCACTTTGAAAACGTTCAAAGTTGTACGGACTTTTCTGTGGATTCCAGAACTCTCCGTGTTTACTGATTGCCATATTCTATTATCCCCGCTATCAATCCCTGCATAGCTGATACATTATTCTTTACTTGTGCCAACATTTTCCACGCGAGAATTAAATCGTTCCATTCGGCAAGTCCCAATGACATTCCATTCAGAAACTTTTCACGGACATGGCCTATCAATGCGCTGTAGACTTCACTTTTAAAACCGGATGCATAACCCGCCTCAACAGTCAATTCTTCCGCCATTTGAAGAACGGTTTCTTTAATAGCATCACGGATAGTTTCGTCAGATACTTCCGCTTTTGTTGTGTCAGCACCGCTTGGCATTTCTGGCGCGCTGTGCAGTGTCTTCCATTTTTCACCGGCAAGCTCACGACCTATTACACCAGCAATCTCAACCTTTGTAATTTCAATAGTTGTAGTGTCGTATTTCAAACTTGCGAGAACTTCTTTCCAGTTTTTAACTGGCGCAGCCGGAGCCTCAAAGTCTCCGAGATCAAAAGGCTTATCAATGATAATGCTTGGATCAGGCGCAGGCACATCAATAACATTTTCAGGTTTTAGCAGCTCCTGTTTTTGAGGCGGTTCAGGGAGGTCTTCTGTCTCGTCAAACAGATCATCAATGAGTACGTTTTCCCGCTTCCTTGCATTAAATATGTCCCACAGCCATTGATGCTCTAATTTAGGATGGTCTACAACTGCGCAAATCTGCGGCTCATCAGGTGAAATTTTTTTGCCTCTTACCCGCCTCAAACCGCGTCCAATAACCTGCTGACCATAGACCTTGCTGCTAAATTTGCGGAGAAGCAGGATTACACCCACTTCGGGAACGTCCCAGCCTTCCCGCAACATCAGCACGCTGACTACCGCTCTGTAAGGGGCTACCGTCTTTTGTTCCTTACCGAGCTCACGCGCCTTCTGCCTATCTTTTTCATCGCTGTCCTCGGTCACGAGGAGAGCTTTAATCTTAAAGAATTTATTCAATGTGTGAGCAGCTTTTTCAGCATCCGCCTTGCAGACTGCAATCACAAACAAAATCGGCTGATAGCGCCCTTTGGCGCGGCGCTCTTGTTCATCAAGACGACGAAGAGCGATAGCCATTTGCTGACGCATCGGCTCATCGTCCGTAACCCATTGAGTCGCAGTCAGTCCAAGCCGATCAACTTCTGCCCAGTCAATTTCTTCAACCCGTCTCTTCTCGCCTGTCTTTGCGTCTGTATATGTAAGTTGCACTATTTTGATGTCCGGTTGATATACCACAGGTGTCTTAATAATTCCATCGGCTAGCGCATCGCTAACACTATATTCATAAATCATATTGCTGTCTGGCGATCTGCCGTCTGCACGGTCAGGTGTAGCAGTTGTGTCTATCCGTAACACAATCTTATCTCGCATTCGCTTTAATGTAGCGTCATATTCTTCAGCAGGAGAATTATGGGCTTCATCATTAAAAAGTGCAAATTCAGGCCCATTAATAAGCGCAGAAAGGTTACTTTGACCCGATTGATTGCTCTGATAGAATTGGTGGATATTTCCAAGAATAACATCTGCACTTAATAGGCTCGACCACCCACTGTTCTTACCCGTGCCAAGTGTTGTAAGTGTAAAGTCCTCCGGTTTACAGTGCGCCCAGTCAGGCAGAAGTCCGCGGTCCTTAAACACCTTTCCCTTTTCAAAATCTTCTTCCAGACGGTCCTTAACGATGAGGTTCGGACAAAGCAGTACAAACTTCTGCACTCCATGAGCGATTCGCAGCCATGCTATCAATGCGGCAATATCAGCAGTCTTGCCGCCGCCCGTTACGATATTCAGAAGAAGACCATTGACCCCTATTTCTGTTTTACCAAGCACTTCATGGCAATATATTACTCGCAGCCATGCATCCCATTGATGATGCCAGAGCGTGCCGGGTTTTGGCGACTGGTCATCTGTGGGGTCGCTCAGGAAGTCAATGTATTTGTAAGTCTCCGGCTTTACGCCGGGACAACCGTCCCTGCGCCAGTCTGCAAACTGCTGTTCATATCTCGCAAAGTCGTTAAACATTACGTTGCCTCAATCTCTCCTGTCCAAAGTCCTTCACCGCCCATATCATCCTGCACCTTGCAGGCAATGCGGAACTTCCCTGTCTTTGGAAATTCATATTGCGTCTGTAGCTCAGGCTCTTTCTTTGCAGTGCGTATAAATGAATAACCGGCTGTGCTCGTAAACCTTCCGTCATAGTTGAAGTCCCATTGAACGTTGATGATCTTTGCGCCGGGATTCAGCACTACGGTCTCGGTAACATCAAAAATATAAGTTCTTGCAGAAAGCCGCTTATAGCCGACTTCAACTCTTGGCGGCTGGACAAAGGTGAGAAAGTTTGCATAGTCTGCATGATCGGTTGAAAGGGCCGCAACGTGTTCGCGGAAGCGTGGGGAGTCAATCCGAATCTGTTCCAGCCGGACAAAGTTCAGGTCGGTAATTTCCATTTCTCGGAGCCGCTCGGCCGCCTGAACCGCATCAGGCCTGAACGCCCACGCAAGCATAATCCCGTCTCTCAAATTATCCTGCTGATAGCGGATTGTTTTGCGAATGGCATTTGCAAATGCTTCAACATCCTTTGCCGTTACCTGTGAACGCTGGCTTGGCTCTCCGACAAAGATTGGAATAGCGCCCTTCATGCCGTGAATGCCTTGCTGTGTATCATCAGGCACTGCGCCGAATGCACGAAGCACAAAAGCGCGGAACTGATCCGGCGGCATCTTCGATAACCTCTCCACCTCATATATGCCCCAGTGCTCAATCGTAAAGTCGGGAACGGAAAAGACCTTACCTATTTCTTCTTCAATAAGACGGCTGATTCTATCTGCTGTAAGCGCTACTGCAACACGAGACTGATCGCAGCCAACCCACTTGCGGTTAAGTTTCTGCGCAACAGCCAACGTTGTCCCGCCGCCACAGAAGAAGTCAGCAACAATATCGCCTGTATTAGATGAAGCTTTAATGATACGTTCGAGAATTGCTTCAGGCTTCTGCGTTGGATATCCAATCCTCTCAGCTGCGGCTTGATTTATAAATGGCAACTCAAACCAATCTCGCGGTAGCGAACCTTCAGATTCATCTAAATATTGTCTGTATGTATACTCACTTTCATGTTCAATGGGGATGTCTGTTTTTCTCTGCCAGATGCCTGCTTCAGGAACATTCCGACCTCGTATTCTAAATCTTCTACCTTGTTCATCAACATACTTAAACTTCTTAATCGTTACTTCAGAGTATTCTTCTTTAATATGATCACAATTGAATGTATGTTTACCTCTATCTTTAGAATAGAAGAGTATTGTATCGTGCTTTCTATTATATGAATTTTTTGAAATGCCCCTCTCTTTGTAGCACCATATTATTTCATTTAAGAAATTAACCGCTCCAAAAATCTTATCCATTTCAACCTTTACGTAATGCGATGCATGCCAATCAAGATGAACATAAATACTCCCCGTCTTCTTCAATAATCGCTTTATTTCGTATAGACGTGCATTCAACCAGATAAGATAACCGGGCATGCCGCCTTCCCAAATGTCGGAGAAAGAACGCAGCTCGTTCTGGTCGCCGAAGATGACGTTATACTGTCTGCCGGAGAAAAAAGGCGGGTCAATGTAGATGAGGTCAATGCTCTCGGAAGGCAACTGCCGCATCACGTGGAGATTGTCACCCCAGAACAGACGATTCGGCTCAAGTTCAGGATGACCGAATGAAACCCGCTCAACAACCTGCGTCGGCAGAGAGACTACAGGGAAAAGCTTTCTGAACCCCCTCCTGCGATCCCATCCCAGCGGCTCTTTCTCAACCGGAACACTCCCGAACCTTACCGGCGGCTTCCAGAAATCTTCCTGCGGCGGAAGGGTGTCAGTCCGCTCGTCAATATCATTTACTTCTTGAGGCGCAAGAAATTCGCCTTTGATGGGCCCTGTCATTTTTTCATCTTTATTTTTTCCCATAGGTTAAGCGGTCTGTAGCCCGCATGTATTGCGTCAATAGGCTAAATTTCTATTGAAAATATCATTAATAGTCTATTAAGTCAACAAAAATTTAGACGATTGAATATTAAAAAATTCTCATTTTTCGCTTATCCTCTATGACATGAATCTAAATGAGCTTCTTAAAATTCTGGGCGGTAAAATAAGAACCATTAGACGGTCAAGGGATATTTCGCAGGAAAAACTCGCAGAACTAGCGGGATTGCATCCAACTTATATCAGCAATATAGAACAGGGAAAGGTAAACGCATCAATCTACAGTTACTATGTGATTGCCAACGCGTTGAATGTTCAGTTCCAAGACCTTCTGAACATATCGGCTGACAAACTAAATAAAAAAATCGAAAACGACCTCGCAGTTGTTCTTAGTCAGTTGCGAACCATCAGCAAGAAGAAACAGGCGATTTTCTTATCCGCCGCAAAAGGGCTTATTTCAGGAATCGATAAAAGTAGTTAATCCTGCCAGCATTGTGACAGTTTAAAGAATCATTCTTCTAATATAATCGCTTCTACGGGGCAGTTTTCTTCGGATGCCTCGCAGCAGCCCGCGTAATCGCACCCGTCAGGGTCGTCCACAATCTCCGATTTTCCGGTAAGCTTGGATTTTTCATCCAATATTATTTTGTTCCTGCAAGCGCAACTTCAAGAGGATGCTCTTTAATCGAGCTGACTTTTAATATGGAGAAACCGATAACATTTCCCTTCATATCAACCTTTTCCATTATTTGGTCGGATGCCGTCTCTTTAAAATATCCCTCTTTCTTCTCAAACATAACCTCAAGGAAGTCTCCCTCAGGGTCATAC
>Ga0172368_10003654_pt1 | contig 18499 bp, 6 predicted proteins | sample Lak11m_FD_114540 | JGI IMG/M metagenome (GOLD analysis project Ga0172368, IMG submission 114540) | Freshwater microbial communities from Kabuno Bay, South-Kivu, Congo - kab_022012_11m | ecosystem: Environmental > Aquatic > Freshwater > Lake | place: Democratic Republic of the Congo: South-Kivu...
CCCGCAGGCGGTAGCTGAACTCCAGCGGCTGCTCCGCGCTCAGGTTGGTCAGGTAGATCAGGATCTGGCGCCCGGTCAGCTCGTAGCGCTGCACCCGCACGCCCTTGTAATCGGCGGGATAGTCTTTGTAGCGCTCGATCAGCGCGTCCAGGTCGCCGCTCTCCAGGCTGAAGCCGGGCGGCAGGCCCAGGTCGATCATCGCCTGCTCGGCGCGCGCCCCGGCCTGGTTGAGGCTGACCCGCACCTTGACCGCCACTGTGTCGTTGACCGCCAGCTCAGCCCGGTCATAACCGACCTCGATCGTCACCAGGTCGCTGCCTTCGCCGCCCTGGGGGGCTTCGCTCAGGCGCTCCCAGGGCAGGTAGTAGCTGGCCGTGACCTGGTACATCAGGCTGGCCTCGCCGCTGGCCTCGATCTTGACCCGCGCCTCGCGTCCCAGCGGCAGGTCTTCAAAGCTGACCTGCTGCAGCACGTCGAAGTTGCTGGCGTCGATCTTCAGGCTGCGCGGCTCGCCGTCGTTGAGCGTGATGCTGACCTGCGCGTCCATCTTTTCCGCGCCGGCCCGCACCGACTGCAGCAGGGCCTTGAGCGCCAGCACGGTCGCCTGGGTGCTGTGCCAGGTGCCGTAGCTGTCCTTTTGCGAAACCAGGAAGCCCAGCGCGCCGTTGGCCAGGTCGGGGTGGCGGTCAGCCCGCAGCAGGGCAAAGGCCGCCAGCGCCGTGGTCTCGATGCTGGCGTTGGCGCCCTCCGCCCCCACAAAGGTCGCCACCCCGCTCTCCCAGTAAACGTTTTGCCCGTCGCGCTTGGCCATCCCGGCCAGCCGCTCCAGCACGGCCTGGGTGGCCGAGCTGATCTTGCCGCCCTGCTCCAGGTCGGCCGCCGTCAGCGCGTTGGCCAGCAGCGCGGTCACATATGCGTCCTTGGCCTGGCCCTGGAACTCGCGCAGATAGTCCAGCCCGCGCTGCGCGGCCTGCTCCTTGCCAAACCCCGCGCTGACCAGGCTCCAGGTGATGTAAGCCGTCACCGGCAGGCGGTCGTTGCCCAGCGAGGACCAGGTGCTCTCGTGCACCAGCCCGCGGTCATTTTCCCACGAGCCGTCCGAAGCCTGCTGGGCAGCCAGCCAATCCGCGGCGCGCCGCAGCACGGCCTCATCGACCGGGTGGACGCGGTTCATGTCGCTGAACTCCTGCAAGCCGTAGGCCGTCAGCATGCGGTCGGCCGGCGGCTGGCCAAACAGCGAGAACCCGCCGCTGCTCTCCACCTCAAAGGTCAGCAGGCGCTGGTAGCCCAGGTTGATGTACTCCTCGGCCTTCATCTCGACCTCGGGGGCAGTCTGGTTGGTGCTGCGCAGGTAGTCCAGCACCAGGATGTTGGGGTACGTGGAGGAGGAAGTCTGCTCGAAGCAGCCGCTGGGCATGCGCAGCATCCCGTCCAGCCCTTCGACCACCTGGCTCAGCACCCCCGGGTAAATCTTGACCGTCAGCGTCTGCGTGCCGGGTACGGCCGAGGGCGGGATCATCACCACCTGCTCGACCGGCTGGCCGCTCGCCAGGCGCTCCGAAACGCTGCTCTGGAAGCGCTTGCCGGCCGGGTAGACGCGCACGTCCTTGCGCACCGCGTCGGATAGCTTGCTGCCGATCGCCGTGACCTGGAAGGCCTGCATGCCGAAGGCGCGCGCGCGGATGCGGAAGTAGGCCACCTGGATGTCCTTGGCGGCGATCTTCAGCTCCAGGCTCGGCTCGCTGAGCAGTTCGTACCAATCGGCCCTGGCCAGCTCCAGGCGCACCGTCTGTTCCTCGGACAGGTAGTTATACACCCCGACCGGGATCGAGACCTCGTCACCCACCGTCAGCGAGACCGGCAGGTCGGGGTCGACGAAGAAATCCTGGAAGGCCAGCAGCGGCGCGTCGACCGAGCCCAGCCGCCCGTCCAGGCTCGAAGCCAGGGCGGTCACGCGCCAGGTGGTGATGCTGTCCGCCACCGGGATGGCCAGGTTCAGCTTGCCATCCGCGCCGGTTTGCGCGTCGGGCAGCCAGATCATCGTCTCGGGGAAGTACTGGCGCAGGCGCGGCGGTTCGGCCCCCGCGCCGTTTTGATTTTGCCCTCCCCCCTTTGCCTCGGCCGCCTTTTCCATCGCCGCGGCCTGGGTCGGCACCGCGGCCGGCATGGCTTGCGGCACGGCCAGATCGCGCTGCGGCGCGCCCATCATCACGCGCTCTTCCACCATGCCCACCGGCGCCATCGGCGCGCCGGCCCCGCCGATCGCGATCGCCGGCAGCCCGCCCACCAGCAGGAAGAAGGCCAGCGGCAGCGCCGCGGCCGCCGCCAGCGGGCGTTTCTCCCACAGGAAGCCGCTGAAGCGCAGGAAAACCGTGAAAGTGGTCAGCACGAAGGCCGCCAGCAGCCAGCCCGCGCTGGAGCTGGTCAACCCATCCCCATCGCTGAAAGCCAGCCCGGCCAGGGCCGCCAGGAAGAACGGCAGCAGGATCACCAGCCAGCCCAGGTGCATGTCCTTGCGCGCGATGGCCAGCCCGGCCAGGCCCAGGTAGCAGCCCAGCGCCAGCAGCCCGGCGATCACCAGCGCCGCCCCAATGTGGTCGCCCAGCCAGTAGAACAGGTTCGAGACATCCCCGCCCAGCCTGCCGCCCAGCTGGCTGGCGATGTACAGCCCGAACAAGATCGCCAGGAAGGTCGAATAGACCGCGACCGTGCTGAGCAGGCTGCGCCCGAGCACCTTGCGCCGCCTCAGATCCAGCCCCACGATCAAGGCCAGCCCGCCCGCCAGGGCCAGCGCGCTGCCAAACAGGCCTTTGCTCAGGCGGGTGAAGAACTGGTTTTTGATCTGGTTGGCCTTTTGCAGGCCTTCCTGATACGAACTGCCCTGCAGGCTGAAGGCCGTGCGCGAGCGCCCGCTCTCGGAGAGCGAGGCCATCGCGGCCTGGTTGACCGCCGAGCGCAGGGCCGGGTCGGGTTCGGGCAGCCCGCGCAGCAGGTCGGGCGTGCTCAGCCCGTGCAGGTCATAGCGCGGGGTCATGATTTCGCTTTCCAGCAGGAAGTACAGCCGCGCGAAGCCGGGGTCGCTCTCGGCCAGGGCAAACACGGCCTCGTCCACCACCGCCAGCCCCAACGCGGCGCGTACACCCTGCCCGTCGCTCCCGCTGACCTGGATGCCCATCTGGGCCTGGTCGCCGGGGCGGTAGCTGGCCTGGTCGAGCGAGATCTTGACGTCCAGGTTGGCGGCCGGGTCGACCACCACCAGGCGCGTGTCGCGCATGATCCCGCCGCCGCCAAGCAGCTTGTAGGCGTGCAGCTCGAGCGTGCCATACAGATCACCGCTCAGGTCGATGCTGGCCTGGCCCTTGCCGCCGCGCAGTGGGATGCTGCGCGTGCTCAAGGTTTGCCCGGCGCGCACGATGTCGAGGTAGGCGCTGCCTTCGGCCTGCGTGCCGAACAGCTCCAGCTGCATCGTCTCGCCGACGCGGTAAACCGCCTTATCCGGGCGCAGCAGCAGCGTGTCCTGGGTCCAGTCGCCGTTGAAGTTAAAGGTGCGCTGGGTCGCCCCGCCGCGCGCGTCGCGCGCCTCGACCGTCAGCTGCTGGTACGGGCTGTCAGGCGTGTAGCGCAGCTCGGCCATCCCGTAGGCGCTGCTGCGCACATCGATCACCTGCCCGCGCTCGTGGAAGGTCACGCGCAGGTCCGCCGCGGCCGGCGAGCCGTCGGGGTAGGAGGCCATCAGGTAGACGATGTTCTCCAGCCGCGCGCGGAACACACCGCCCTCCGGCACGGCCTGCACCACCAGCCCGTTCTGCGAGACCGGCAGCGAGAGCCGGCTGGTCTCGAGGTGCTGGGCCAGGTCGGTCACCGCCGCCTGCAGATAGAAGCGCCCCAGCCCGCCCTCCAGGTCGCTGCCAGCCACGTAGCCGGGCAGGTCGAACTCAAATTCGGCCTGGCCCTGCTCGTCGGTGGTCAGCTCCTGGCGCAGCGTGTTGTTCTGCTGCACGTCGTAGGTATAGCCTTCCAGCACCACCTTGCCCCCCGCCACCGGCTTACCGAAGAAGTAATCGGCGCGCAGCGTACCGCGCACGCGCTGGCCAGGCTGGTAGTAGCTGCGTTCGGTCTGCAGCTCAACCTTGAACTTGGGCAGCACGTAATACTCGACCGCCACCGTCTTTTCGGAAGTCACCCCGCCCAGCGCGGCGCTGATCTTGTAATTGCCGCTGTTGACCTCGCCGGCCAGCTGGAAATCGGTCCAGGCCGCGCCAAACTCGGAGGTGGTCAGGGTTTCGCGGAAGACCTTGTTGCCCTTGCCGTCGGCGATCACGATCTCCAGCGCCTGCCCGGCCGCCGGGGACAGGTCAAAGGTGCTCAAAGCCAGCGCGCGCAGGTGCATGATCTGCCCGGGCTGGTAGACCGGCTTGTCGCTGGTCAGCAGCACGCGGTAATCGCGCTTCAAACTGACCGGGCGCTCCAGGCGGCTGGCGCCCTTGTCCGCGCGCGTCTCCACCACCAGCAGCTGCTCGGGCGCGGCGTCCTTGGGCACGGAAAAGCTGGCCGCCAGCGAACCATCCGAGCTGGTCTGGCCCTCAAACAGTTCAATCTCTGCCCCGCCGCCCTGCGGGCGCAGCGCGATGCGCACATTTGCCCCGGCCTGCCCAACCTGGCTGGCGCTGTCGCGCACCAGGACGCGCAGCCCGGCCTGGCTGCCAGGCGCCAGCGTGCTCTGCCCGATCAAGACCGTCTCGAGCGGGCTGAGATGCTGTGGCAGGTCGGAATAATAACGCGCCGCCGCGAACGAACCCAGCGCGGCGGCGGCCAGCAAAACAATCAAAACCAGGTTGAGGACGGCTTTTTTAGACATCGGTTTATCTCCTCGCGTCAAACATCGCACCCTCATGACGCCCCCCAGGCATGGAAAGTTCCGATGAAAAGAGGATGCACCACCGAGCACACAAGGGAGAGGAAAATTACGAATTACGAATTACGAATTTTTCCTCTCCGTCTCCTCCGTTTGCTCGGCGGTAAAAAACTCCCCTCTTCCCTCTGTGTCCCCTGTGTCCTCTGTGGTGAATTTCTTCTCCCCTTCTTCCTGCACACCCGCTCTTACACCCCGTACGCGCAGACCCGGTTCAGCCCGCTGATCTTCGCCTGGTACAGAGCCTGGTCGGCGCAGCCCAGCAGCTGGTAGATGTTGCCCCTGGGCGCGCCCTGTTCCAGGTCGGCCACCCCCAGGCTGAGCGTCAGCCAGAGTTCCTGCCCGCCCGCGCGGAAGGGCGTCTTTTCTGCCGACTGGCGGATGCGCTCCGCCGTGGCCAGCCCCGAAGCCAGTCCGGTTTCCGGCAGCAAAATCACAAACTCCTCCCCGCCGTAGCGCGCCAGGATGTCCACCGTGCGGATCTGCCCTGTCAGGTGCTGCACCACCTGCTGCAGCAGCTCGTCCGCGCCGGCCTGGCCGTGGGCCTCGCTGATTTCATCGAAGCGGTCGACGCTCAACAGGACCAGCGACAGCGGCCGCCCGTAGCGCAGCGCCTTCTTGTATTCGCGCGCCGAGAGCGTGATGAAATGGCGCCGGTTGAAAATGCCGGTCAGCGGGTCGCTGGTCGCCAGGTGGCTCAGCTCCGCCTCGAACTGTTTGCGCCGCTCCACCTCCAGCACCAGCTGGTTGTTCAGCTGGCGCAGTTCGGCCGTGCGTTCTTCCGCGCGCTGCGCCAGCGCGTCGCGCTCGGCGCGCAGCGCGCGCTCGGCCTGTTTGCGCTCGCTGATATCGACCGAGTTGGTGATCGCGTGCAGCACGCCGTCCATCTCGATCCGCTGCGTGGAGGTCAAGACATCGATTTCTTTGCCCGTCCGCGTGCGCAGGCGCATCTCCAGGTTCTCGATACAGCCCTGCTCGCGCATCAGGCGGTCCAGCTCCTCGGGCTGCTGTGCCTCAACATACAGCCCCAATTCCTGCGGCGTGCGCCCAATCACTTCCTCGCGCCTGTACTCAAACAGCTTCAAAAAGGCCTGGTTGACATCCACCAACTGGCCGCTGTCGACGCGCACGAGCGATTTGACCGCCAGCCCCGTCTCGAATACCCGGATAAACTTTTCCTCGTTTTGGCGCGCGCGCTCTTCCATCCGCCTGTGTTCAGTGGTCAGCTCGACGAACAAAATCGCCCCGCCGACCTTGCCCGGGCTTTCGTACCAGGGAAACAACTGCCAGCGTCCCCATTCCACCCGCCCATCGGCGCGCGGGAAAGATCCTTCGCCGCTCAGTTCGGCCTGTTCCGCGATCGCCCGCCGGTGGACTTCGCGGTAATTCTCGGGCAGGTCGGGGAAGACTTCGTAGTGCGAGCGACCGATAATATTCTGTTCGCCCAGCTCCCAGTCAGCCATAAAGCGCCGGCTGACCGCCAGATAGCGCATCTCGCGGTCAAACATCGCCGCCGCCGCCGGCACGTAGCGCACAAACAGGTCCAAAATTTTGTTGCTGGCGGCCAGCTCCAGCGTGCGCGCGGCCACATGCTCCTCCAGCTCGGTCTGCGCCAGCAGCAGCGCCGCCTCCACCTGCTTTTGCGCGGTCACGTCGTCCAACAGCGCCATCACCAGCGCCTCGCCGCGCGCTTCAAACAGCGTGGCCGACATCTTGACGTAGCGGATCTCGCCCGATTTGCGCCGCACGGCCGCCTCCACCTCCTTGAACATGCCCTGCGCGCGCAGCATTTCGCGCCAGACCGGCATTTCTTCAGGGTTGACGAACAGCTCCAGTTCGCCGGCGCTGCGCCCGAGCACTTCCTCACGCGCATAGCCCAGCAGATCCAGGCAGGCCTCGTTGATGTCCGCCAGACGCTCCGTCTCCAGCTGGACCAGGCAGATGCCAACCGAACTGGCCCGCAGCGTGCGGTTGAATTTTTCCTCGCTCTCGCGCAGCGCGGCCTCAGCCTGTTTGCGTTCGGTAATGTCCTTGGCGTGGATCAGGATGCAGCGTTCGCCGTCGATCTCGACCGCGCTGCCCGTGGCAATCACAACGCCTTGCCTGCCGCTGCGGGTCATGAAAGCCGCCTCCATCTGGCTGGCCTGGCCGCGCTCGAGGATCTCGCGCACGAACTGTTCGCGCTGCCCCGCGTCGTCCCACAAGCTGACCACCGCCCGCCCAACCCCCACCACCTCCTCGCGCGGTGTGTCAAAGACACGGCAAAAGGCATCGTTGACGTCCAAGAAGACCCCATCCGACATGCGCGCCAGCCCGATTGGGTCGGCCGCCGCCTGGAAAATCGCAGCGAAGCGCGCTTCGCTGGCCCGCAGCGCGGCCTCCGCCTCTTTGCGGGCCGTGATGTCCTCAAAAATTGAGGCAAACTGGCCCGGCGCCGGGCGGTAGACGCTCACGCGCAGGTAGCGCTGGATCAGCGGCGAATAGGTCTCAAAGTTGAGCGGCTCGCCGCTCTGCGCCACCCCAAAGTAAGGTTCCAGCCGGCTCAGGTCCACCTGCCCGATGATCTCGGTGTAGGTCCGGCCAACGATCTCGGCCGGTTTCAGCCCGGTGTGGCGCTCGTAGGCCGCGTTGGCCGCCAGCACGCGGAAATCGACCGCCCGCCCCTCCGCGTCCGTGATCAGCTCGTTCAGCGAAAAGCCCTCCTGCATGTTCTCAAACAGGCCGCGGAAGCGCTCCTCGCTGGCGCGCAGGGCGTTTTCGTCCAGCTTGCGCTCCGTGATATCGGCGGTGAGCACCAGCAGGCCCTCTTCGGCCGGCTGGATGCGCCACTCAAACCAGCGCTCCTCGCCGTCCGGGAAGCTGAAAGGGCCTTCGATGCGCGCCGGCGCGCGCGCGCGCATCACCTGCTGTTCCAACTGAAAGAACTCCGTGCTTTCAATCCCCGGCCAGCACTCCATCACCGTCCGCCCCAGCAGTTCTTCTTTCGGCCGCCGCCCCTGCATTTCGGCGGCCTTGTTGATGTACAGATAGCGGAACTCGCGGTTGAGCAGCAGCAGCCCTTCCTGCATGTTCTCGATCACGCTCTGATAGCGCGCCTCACTGCGGCGCAGCAGCTCCGCGACACTGGCGCGCTCGGCGATTTCCGACCTCGCCCGCGCCAGGGCCTGGCGTGAAAGCCAGCCCGCGTAGAACACCAGAAAACCGCTCACCGCGCCCAGCAGCGTCCAGGTCACCCACTGCATCACTGGGCTGGGCAGATGCGGCTGGGGCAAGCGCCCGGCCTGTTCGGCCAGGGTCAGCCCCAGCACGGCCAGCGAGCCGGCTGCCCCCGTCGCGATCATCCCGCGCCCCTTAAACAGCAGCCCGGCGATGATCACCACCACGATGAACCCGGCCGTCGCCGGATCGTGGACCGTGCCCAGGTCGGCGATGACAGCCGTCAGCGCGGCCAGCAGCAGCGCGAGCAGCAGCGCCCCAGTCAGCTCGGCTCGCCCGCGCCCCGCCAGCCAGCGCAGCCCCAGGATCAATCCAAAAACCGCCGTGTCGATCCAGACCACGCCCGGGGCGGTCTCACCGCCAAGCAGCGTTCCCGCCAGCATCACCAGCGTCGCCAGCAGCAGCGCGCTCGTGCTGGCGTGGACCAGCGCCGCCTGGCGCGTCGCCGCGTCGTCGCTGCCCAACCCCTGCGGAATAAAAAATCTCCGGATCATCCTCGCCTGCCCTCCCCGCCGGTCATCTCCCGGCCCCATCCGCCCCTACGCCACTCCAGGGCGGCGTCAAGACACACGCATTAACTTCTTGTACCCCTCTCCAACCAGGAGGCTTGGAGGTGAAATGCGGCACAAAGTGCCGCATTTCACCTCCAAAACTTCCGCTCCCCGCCCCTCGGAGGGGCGGGGCCGGGGGTGGGGTGAAATTCGCCAACAATCTCCGCTTGGAGGAGGGGCCTGCCCCGCGCTTGCGATGGGTGAGGCTCATCCTCTCTCACCCATCCTGGCCGCTCCAGGGCAGCGTCACCGTAAACACGCTGCCCTGCCCAAACACACTCTCCACGCTCACGCTGCCCTGGTGCAGCTCCACCAGGGCCCTGGCCAGCACCAGCCCCAGCCCCGTGCCCTCATACATGCGCGCCAGGCGCGCGTCCAGCTGCACAAACGGCTGGAACAGCCGCGGCAGGTCTTCCGCTTTGATCCCGATCCCGCTGTCGGCGACGCGGATGCGCACCAGACCTTCCTCCGCGAAGCCCTGCGCGCTCAGCACCACCTTGCCGCCGGCCGGGGTGAACTTGACCGCGTTGTCCAGCAGGTTGATCAGAACTTGCTTGATGCGCCGCTCGTCCATCTCCACAACCAGGCGCTCATCGTCCACGCTGCACAGCAGCTGCTGCTGTTTGGCCTCGGCCCTGGCCCGCACAGCCTGGACGCTGGCGGCGCACACCCTGGCCAGCGAGCCCGGCTTGGAATCGAGGGAGACGCCGCCGGCCTGCAGGCGCGCAAAGTCGATCACGTCGTTGACCAGCGCCAGCAGGCGCTGCCCGCCCATCTGGATGTTCTTCAGCGACTTCAACTGCTTTTCGTTCAGCGGGCCATAGAGCTGTTCCTGCAGCGCCTCCGAGAGCCCCAGGATGCCGGTCAGCGGCGTGCGCAGCTCGTGGCTCATCGCCGCCATGAACTCGTCCTTGGCCTGCAGTGCCTTCTCCAGGGCCTGGTTGGCCGCGTGCAGTTCAGCCGTGCGCTCCTGCACGCGCTTTTCCAGCTGGGTCTGCGCCAGCAGCAGGGCCGCCTCGGTCTGCTTGGCGGCGGTCGTGTCCACCGCCAGCACGGCCACGTGCGCCTCGCCCTGGGCCTGGAAAGTGGCCATCGAGGCCATCGTATAGCGTGTCGCCCCCGACTTTTTTCGAATCACGGTCGAGATGTTTTTGATCGCCCCGCCCTGGCGCAGCTGTTCCATCCAGGCCTGCCGCTCGCGCGGGTTGACAAACAGGTTCAGTTCCTCGGCGCTGTGACCGATGATCTCTTCGCGCGCGTAGCCGGTCAGCTCCACGAAGGCCTCGTTGCAGTCGACCGAGCGCCCCTCGCTGGCGCGGAAGATATTGATCGCCACCGGGCTGAAGCGGAACAGCGAGGAAAATTTGGCCTCGCTGTCGCGCAGCGCCTGTTCCGCGGCCACCCGTGCGCTGATATCGCGCGCCGCCGCAAACAGCGTGACCCCGTCAGGCGAGGGACTGGCGTTCCATTCCAGCCAGCGCACTGAGCCGTCTTTGGCCAGGTAGCGGTTGACAAAATGCAGCACAGATTGGCCCTGCAGCTGCAGCGCCACCTGCCGGAAGGTCTCTTCGCGGTCCGCGGGGTGCATGAACTCAGCCATCGGGCGCGCGAGCAGCTCGGCGCGCGTGTAGCCCAGGCAGCGCGCCCATTCGTCATTGAGCTGCTTGAAATAGCCGTCCGTGGAAGCGATGCAGACCAGGTCGGGCACCAGGTTGAAGAAGCCGCGCAGCTGCTCCTCGGCCAGCTTGACCTGGCTGATGTCCTCGTGCGCGACCGTCACGTACACCGGCCCCCCGCCCGGAAAGCGGGTCACGCGCAGGTTGAACCAGCGCCGCGCGCCGGGCGAATCGCACGGATACTCCATCTCAAAACTGGGGATTTCGCCCGCGATCACGGCGCGGATGCCCCTGGCCGCGCCGTGCGCGGCCGGCGCGTCGGGCGAATCGGCCGGCACGCTTTCGCAAATCGCGATGTAATTCGCACCTGCGCCCATGTTGCTTTGGACCGGCGGGTTGTCTGCGCCAAAATCCGTCCAGGCCTGGTTAACCGCCACGATCTCGCCGGCCTGGTTCAGCACGGCGATGTGGGCCTGCAGCGTGTTGAGTGTGGCCAGCCGGAAACGCTCATTCTCGCGCAGTTCATCTTCCGCCTGTTTGCGCGCGGTGATGTCGACGTGCGCGCCCGCCATGCGCAGCGGCTTGCCGTCCGGCGTCCATTCGACCACCCGGCCCGTGTCCTGCACCCAGACCCAGCCCCCGTCTTTGTGGCGCATGCGGCATTCCAGATTGTACTCGGGCAGCTGACCCGCGAAGACCCGCTCCAGCTGGCGGTCCGAGCGCTCCAGGTCGTCCGGGTGGGCGTATTGGATCCAGGTCTGGATGCTGACCGGTTCCAGCTCGCTCAGCCGGTACCCAATGATCTCGGCCCAGCGCTCGTTGAACTGTGTAGCCCCCGTCTGCACGTTCCATTCCCAGGTGCCCAGGTTGGCGGCGGAAATAATGTTCGCCAGGCGATTCTGCAGAACCTCGCGCTCGGCCTCGGTCCGCTTGCGTTCGGTCATATCCAGGCTGAGCACGGCCAGCAGATCGGGCGCGAGCAAAAACGCGGCGGATAGGTAATGCTTCTGGTTCGGCTCAAAAAAATGCTCGACCGTCCTGGGCGCGCTCGATTGCCTGACCTGCTGCGCTTGCGCCAGAAACGGCAGCACCGTCTCCAGGCCAAAAATATCCGCCGCGCTCCGCCCGATCAAATCCGCGCGCGCCAGGCCGTGGTCGCTCAGCGCAATCTCGTTCGCGTCTTCCCCGTGCAGCTCGCTGACCGCCCCGTCCGGGCCGTAGCCCAGGCGCCAGATCATCGCCGCAATCGGCAGGTTCTGGAAAAAGGTGTTAAAGCGCGTCACCACCTCGTCCCGTTCCGCCTCAGGCGACCCGCGCTCGGGACCGGGATGGATCACCGCCAGCACACCCTGCCTGCCGCGGTAACGGATCGGCCCGGGATACACCTCCACCGGGCGGCTCTTCCCGCTGGCCAGGCGGTGATCTGCGCTGATTTTGTGCAGCTGGCCGCTCAAACCTTTCTCGATCAAAGCCTGGGTTTTCTCCGGCGGCAGTTGGACCAGGTCAAAAATTCTTAACTGCCTGAATTCTTCGGGGTTGTACCCGTAAAAGCGGCAGGCGGCCGGGTTGGCCTCGAGAATACCCAATGTCTGCGCGTCAATCACCAGCGCCGCCGAGCTCATCTGCTCCAACAGCGCCTCGCCGCCCGGCTCAGCGGAAACCGCCACACCCTCTTGTTCCAGGCGCACAAAGCGCGCCCGGTAAAAAGCCGGCCCCCACGCCAGCGTTTCGGCCGTTTCGCCCTCGGCCCTGGCCCGCTCCAGGCAGCGCCGCAGCTGCTCGCGCGCGCCGGGGTCGGTGACGCAGTCCCACAGGCTGCCCCCAACCTGCACCTGCGCCCCGTAAGCGGCCTGCATGCTTTCGGCGCATGCCCGGTTAAAGGCGCTGAAGGCGTCGTTCTGGTCGATCGAAAACAGCAAGACGGGCGAATAATCCAGTAAAAGTTGCTTCAGATCCGCTTGTTGTGGCATACCGCCATCCCTTTGCAGGCGCAAAATATACTTTGATTATATGCCAGTTGCTTGTTGGTTAGTCAAAACCTGCCCTCGCCTCTAGAAAATACCCGGCAGCACGCGCCAGCGCACGCGCCGTGCGTAGTCGCGGTAGCCGGGCAGCTCCGCTTGCAGCGCGCGGTCCTCCAGCGCCGTGCGCGCCAGCGCGATGACCAGCGCCGCCGCCGCCGGCAGCAGCGTCCACAGCGAGCCCAGCGCCAGCGCCACCCCCGGCAGGGCCAGGATATTGCCCGCGTAGCCCGGGTGGCGCAGATAGCGGTACGGCCCCGTATCGCACACTGTATGCCCGCGCTCGCTCTGGATGCGCACCACGCTCGAGAAAAAGCGGTTCTCCACCAGCGCCCAGCCGGCCAAAGCATACCCGCCGGCAATCAGGACCAGCCCAACCAGGCTGAGCCAGCCCGGCAGCGCGGGCGTCCAGGCGTAGCGATGGTCGAGCGCGGCCACGATCACCAGCGGAAAACCGACGCTCAGCGCCATCAGCGGCGAGAGGAGTTTATCCCAGGGCTTCACGCCCGCCGCCCCGCGAAAACCAGTGCGCTCGCGCATCAGCCCGGGATGGCGCCGCTCCGCCAGCCAGCGCCCGCCCAGCCCCACCGCGCAGACCAGCCCGCCATAAGCCCAGGCCTGCCCCCAGCCCCAATCCCCGCTGCCCGCCAGCAAAATCAGCGGCATGATCAAGTAGACGATCGCCACCCCCAGCCACATCCGCAAGGGAAGTCCCTGCCCGGCCCGCTTTGCGCCCATCTCACACCTCCCGCCGTGCTGATCTGCTCGCCAATTCCATCATACAACGAAAGCGGCTGTAAGGAAACCACCCTAATCGCTGTCCGGGATCCGGTGTCCGGTGTCCGGTGTCCGGAAAGCTGGGGGCGAACAGCAGAGAGCTAACAGCTGACAGCGGAAAGCGGAAAGCGGACAGCCGTCAGCGATCGTCCGCTGTAAACATCCCCTCCTCCCTCTGTGTCCCCTGTGTCCTCGGTGGTGAACCTCTTCTCTTCCTTCGCGCTCTTCGCGCCCTTTGCGGTGAACCTCTTCAGAAACTCCACCGCCGAGATTGATCGCTGTCCGCTGTCCGCTGTCCGATATCGGATGTCGGATAGCGGACAACGGACGTCGGACAACGGACGTCGGACAACGGACCCCGGATATCCGTCCGCAAATTTACTGCGCGGCGCGCGTTGGCATTTTCCGCATTTTGTTGTATGGTTAAATCAACCATACTCAAGGAGGATCCCTATGCAGATCACCAAGGCCGATGTCACCCCCGTTGACCTGAGCCTGCGCCGCCCAGCCCGCATGGCCGGTTTGCCCGAGATCACCCACCTCACCGCCGTCTTCGTGCGTCTCGAAACCCGCCAGGGCCAAACCGCCTGGGGCTGCGCCGTCGCCCACCCCGCCCTGACCGGCGAAAAACCCGAAGACCTGATCCACGCCTGCAAAGAGTGCGCCGCCCTCGCCCCCGACCTGCACCCCACCAACCTCGAATACTCGCTCAGCGAGCTGAGCGCGCGCGTCAAAGTCTCCCCGGCCGCCCTGTGCGCCTTCGACCTGGCCTTCCACGACCTGCTCGGCCTGATGACCGGCCTGCCGCTCTACCGCCTGCTGGGCGGCTACCGCAACCGCATCCAGGTCGCCGCCACCATCCCGCTCGGCGGGCTGGATGAAAGCGTCAGCCTGGCCATCGAGCGCGCCAACCACGGCTTCCGCATCCTCAAAATCAAGGGCGGCGCCAACCCCGACGAGGACGTGCGCCGCGTGGCCGCCATCCACACCGCCCTGCCCGCCCTCACCTTGCGCCTCGACGCCGACGGCGGCTACGCGGTCCAGGACGCCATCGACGTCGCCAACGCCCTCAAAGGCTCGATCGAACTGCTCGAACAGCCCACCCACGCCAGCCGCCCGGCTGATCTGCGCCACGTCAAAGAGCACAGCGGCGTGCCGGTCTTTGCCGACCAGAGCCTGCAGGGCCCCGCTTCAGCCTTGGAACTGGCCGCGCACCACAAAGTCGACGGGCTGATCATCAAGCTCGGCGCCTGCGGCGGGCTGCGCCGCGCGCGCCAGATCGACGCCATCTGCCAGGCCGGGCGCGTTTCGACCATGGTCAGCTGCCTCATCGAGCCGGCCCTGCTCGACAGCGCCGGTCTCAGCCTGGCCCTCAGCAGCGCCAACGTGCACTACGCCGACCTGGACGGCTACCTCGACCTGGCCAACGACCCCTCGCGCGGCTGCTTCAGCCTGGAAGACGGCTGGCTCGTCGCCAGCGAAGCCCCTGGCCTGGGCTACGCTTTGGAGTTGAATTAAGTAACTTTTACGGATAGAAATTGTCCGCCAAATAAAGCTGCACGCTGCACGAAACCGCCCGTTACAATGTGCAGCGGTCCGGATGATCGCAAGCGGCCCATGATATGATAGAAAATATGTCTGTGAAAAATATAAATCCGCTTCAATTTACTGATCCGGACGCTTTTTTGGCAAAGTTGGACAGCGCCAGAATTGAGCTTCAAAAAAGCCTGGATAAGCAGCGCCAGGCCGAGATGGGTCAATTTCTTACCCCGGTGCCGGTTGCCTCAATTTTAGTGGGGATGTTCAACGGATTTCCTCAGTCTATCAATTTACTGGATCCGGGCGCTGGGGCGGGGAATCTATCAGCTACATTTATCGCAAAAGTTATTCAGGCCCCGCGTCCCCCGAAAGAAATCAGGCTGACCGCCTTTGAGATCGATCCCTTGCTCATCCATGAGTTAGAGAGCAATCTTGAAACTTGCAAGCAATTGTGTGAGCAATTTCACATTGACTTACATTATGAGATTCGGCAGGAGGATTTTATACTTGCGAGTGTGGAGGCTATTTTAAGCAGAGATTCGCTGTTTCCTACAAGCTGTCCACATTACAATTATGCTATTTTGAACCCTCCATATAAAAAAATAAATAGCGCTTCAAAAGCCAGACAAATGCTAACGTCGGTTGGCATAGAAACCACCAATTTGTATTCGGCTTTTATGTGGCTGGTGATGAAGCTGCTTGATCATGATGGTCAGATGGTTGCCATCGTACCGCGAAGTTTCTGCAATGGCGTATACTTCAAACCTTTTCGTTTAGAATTACTCCAAACGATGACGGTCGAAAAAATCCATTTATTTGACTCGCGAGAGAAAGTATTTTTGGATGGCGATGTTCTGCAAGAAAATATTATTTTTCATGCACGTAAAAGTGAAAATCATCAAGAGCAAGTAAAGATTACGTCGAGTGATGGCCCAGAAGATGAGCATTTGGTCACAAGACTGGTTGATTATGATCAATTTGTGCACCATGACGATCCTGATCTATTTATTCGCATCGTCCCTGACGAGCTTGGGCAGCAGATCAGTGTTCAGATAAAGGGCTTGACAACTACACTGCACGATTTGGGGGTCACCGTTTCGACAGGCCGTGTTGTTGATTATCGTTCTCGGGATCTATTACGTTTTATTCCAGATGAAGAAGTCATCCCGCTGATCTATCCGGGAAATTTGCAGAATGGTTCGGTCATTTGGCCTAAGCCGGGCACAAATAAACCTTCTTATCTCGCTTCCTCCAGAGAAAATAACCTGATCATTCCTAGCTCATTTTATGTATTGGTGAAACGCTTTTCCTCAAAAGAAGAAAGAAGACGGGTTTACGCGGCGGTATTCAATCCAAGAAAAATTTTATCCACGAAAGTGGGTATCGAAAACCATGTAAATTATTTTCATCGGCGATATGGCGGATTACAAGAAGAATTTGCAAAAGGGCTGGCTTTGTACCTAAATTCTTCGCTGGTCGATCAGTTTTTTCGCCAGTTCAGCGGTCACACCCAGGTAAATGCAGCGGATCTGCGTAATTTAAGGTACCCGACTGAGTTACAAATTGTGACGCTGGGTAAAAGGATCGGAGATCATTTCCCATCCCAGGATGAGATTGACAAAATCGTCATGGAGGTATTAACTTTGAATTCCAACAGTAATGAACCAGGAAACCTTGACCCGATTCGCGCACGCAAGAAGATCAGAGAAGCCCTCACGATTTTACAAATGCTGCATTTACCCAAAGCCCAGCAAAACGACCGGTCCGCCCTCACCCTTCTGGCTTTGACAAACATCAGGTCTGCAACGGATTGGGAAGACGCATCCGAGAATTTAATCGGCATCACTGAAATGATGAGCTATTTCCGGGAAAATTACGGGATTGAATACGCCCCCAACACCCGTGAAACAGTCAGGCGACAAACGGTTCACCAGTTCTTGCAGCTCGGTCTGATTACAGCCAACCCAGATGATTCATCTCGCCCGATTAACAGCCCCAAAACAAGATATTTGATTAATTCAGGAACCCTTGAGTTAATCAAGATGTTCGGGAAACCGGAATGGGAAGCGAGTTTACAACTTTACCTTCAGGACACCGCTTCTTTGCAAAGACTTGAATTGCGCGAACGAAATATGCCTATGCTCCCGGTAACCCTCCCAGATGGCGAAACGCTTTATTTATCGAGCGGCGGGCAAAATGGACTCATCAAAAAAATCGTCGAAGAGTTTTGTCCCAGGTTTACACCTGGAGGCAAAATCATCTACCTGGGCGATGCTGGAGAGAAATTGACGGGCGTTGAGCGCGAATATTTTGAACAAATAGGTATATCGATTGATAAACACGGAAAGATGCCCGATGCAATTATCGAAATCCCCGAGAAAAAATGGCTGGTGGTGATCGAAGCCGTCACCAGCCACGGGCCGATTGATGTGAAGCGGCATAATGAATTGATGGATCTATTGGGAGCAGGTGAATACGGACTGGTTTTTGTGACGGCGTTTGAAACAAGAAAGGCGATGCAAAAGTATTTGAGCGCAATAGCCTGGGAAACTGAGGTGTGGGTCGCTGAAACTCCAAGCCATTTGATCCACTTTGATGGGCAGCGGTTTTTAGGACCTTATCCAAATGCCGGTCATTTGCCATCCCAATTAGCCTGAACAGCAGCGTCGAAAAAGAAGAAATCATGTCATTCAAGCAAATCGTCCCCCACGTCTATGAGCTGAGCAGCGGGCCGGTCAACCTGTGGCTGGTCGAGGAAGAACAGGGCCTGACCCTGATCGATACCAACTACCGCGCCAAAGAAAATGAAATCCTGGGCGCCATACGCCAGCTGGGCAAACGCTCCGAAGACATCCGCAACATCCTGCTGACCCACTGCCACCCCGACCACGTCGGCAGCCTGGCCGCGCTCAAGCAGGCCAGCGGGGCCGCGGCCTGGATGCACCCCGCCGACGCGGAAGTCGCGCGTGGGCGCGGCCAAAATGTCCTGCCGCCGCGCCCCTCGCCCGGTCTGCTCAATGCCATCCTCTTCCGCCTGGTCATCGCCGGCACGCCCTCCGGGGTCAGCCCGGCCGAGATTGAGCACGAAGTCGAAGACGGCCAGGTGCTGCCCTTCGGCGCCGGCATCACCGCCGTCCACACCCCCGGCCACTCAGAGGGTCACACCGCCTATCTCTACCCCGGTGGTGGCGGCGTGCTCTTCATCGGCGACGCCTGCGCCAACATGGCCGGCCTGGATTACAGCATCATCTACGCCGATATCGACGAAGCCCGCCGCTCCCTGCGCAAACTGGCCGCCTTCGACGTCCAGGCCATCTGCTTCAGCCACGGCCGCCCCCTGCTCGGCAAAGCAGTCGAAAAATTCAAACGCAAGTGGACTTAAAAAGGTCTGGAGGTAAATTGCGGCACAAAGTGCCGCAATTTACCTCCAGATAACTCTGCTCCCCCGCCCTCGAGGGCGGGGGCCGGGGGGTGGGTGATTTCTCAGTCGCTGACCAGCGTGCCGACTGCCTCGCCCTTGAGCGCGCGCAGCAGGGCCGTCTCATCCCACAGGTTGAGCACCAGGATCGGCAGCTTGTTGTCCATGCACAGCGAGAGCGCCGTGCTGTCCATCACCTGCAGGCGCTGGTTGAGCGCGTCCATGTAGCGGATCTTATCAAAGCGCTTGGCCGCCGGGTTCTTCTTGGGGTCCGAGTCGTACACCCCGTCCACCTTGGTAGCCTTGATCAGCACGTCGCAGTTCAGCTCGGTGGCGCGCAGCGCCGCAGCCGTGTCGGTGGTGAAGAACGGGTTGCCCGTCCCCCCGCCCAGGATCACCACCCGCCCCTTTTCCAGGTGGCGGATGGCCCGCCGCCGGATGAACGGCTC
>Ga0172368_10003655_pt1 | contig 18497 bp, 16 predicted proteins | sample Lak11m_FD_114540 | JGI IMG/M metagenome (GOLD analysis project Ga0172368, IMG submission 114540) | Freshwater microbial communities from Kabuno Bay, South-Kivu, Congo - kab_022012_11m | ecosystem: Environmental > Aquatic > Freshwater > Lake | place: Democratic Republic of the Congo: South-Kivu...
TCCTGGCCACAAATAACGCCATTGCTTCCGGTGTTTTGGAGGAGTTGAAAAGCCAGGGAAAAAATGTGCCCTTGGATATGGCCTTGGTCTGTTTCGATGAAATCCCCGAAATGGAACGCTTTTTCCCATTCCTGACGAGTGTGGTTCAACCAGCATATGACATGGGCGTAAACGCAACACAATTACTGCTCAGCCGGATTTCTTCCAGCAATCCGCTGCGATCGCGCCAGGTTGTTTTACCCACCCGCCTGATCCTGCGCTACTCTTGCGGCCGTTTCCTCAAGACCGGTGGACCGGAGGCGGACATGCATTTCACGCTTCTGCCGGACCATTCCACCAATCTGCTTGTCAAAGCTCTGGATGACACCGACCGGGACTTGCTGGTAACCTGTGTACCCGGCTATACAGGCAATACCAAACAGGTCGAAAGCAATCCTGTTAGCGCCCGGCCGGATCGCACGCGCTTGATCGATGCCCTTGCTAATAAGAACACAGATCGTTTCTCATACCTGGATGGGCGCGGAGCTGGTAAACGGGTCATCGAACATGTGCTTGGACGCTATTTACGCCATGCCCCGGATGGCATCAATGTATTACCGGAAGACGCTGTTCAATTTGCTCAATTAACCGGGATCGACGCTGTCCCCTGTGAAATTTCCTGGCAGCTGGGATCCATTGATTTTCTGGCCGGGGAAGACCTTTCAACAAAAGTCCGCCAGGCTTTTCCGGCGCCGGCACTCGCCAGCCAACTCAGCACATTGGAAAACTTGCTCAATGCTGCCGAAGGCAGCGGAGTTGGCGTTTATGCCCGATTTAGTTCATTTTTTGAAAATGCACTCAGCTTGCTGAACAAGTTTGATCCAAACGACATCTCCCTGCATGATGTGCATATTGGAAGAATAATGGATATGCTCGTTAAACACCAGGAGAGGGTGGTGCGCGCATTATGCGACCGTTTTGGGCGCGAGCTATGTTTTGTGTCTGTCAAGGATGATTGCCTGGCTCATCCCAGATTTATCGAGAAAGACACCTCCATCTTTGAAAACATTATATTGCCTCGATTGGAGCGCATGCTGACACCCGCCAGGGAACACGGTCTGCCTATTGCACTTGACACGACGGAAATTAGCGAAATGGCTTTACCGGGTTTAATTGGCGCCGGGATTAATATCATTCAATTTTCGGCCGAAGATGCCAACACCCTGGATCATCTCCTGCAGAACTGGCGTGGCCGGCTGTCATTTATTGCCGGGCTGCCGCTACCCATTCCGGCCAATGCGCCAAGGCAAGAAATCGAAAACCAGGCCAACATGATTTGTAAACAATTTTCCAGGAATTCGGGACTTGTATTCAGCCTTGATAACCGCAACTTTCAGGGTGATGAAGTGCCTGCCCAAAACTTTATATCCATTTTGCGCACCATCCAACGGTTCGGACACAAATAATATCAATTGACATCATTTCCAAACGGAGAATTTCCACCAGTCCACTGGAGTGACCGGGGATAATCGTCTGAATTCAAAACCTCACAACCCGGAAAACGATGAGAAGGTTAATTAATTTATTAACAGGAGAAATGACAAATGACAATTCCACAGGAAAATAATCGCTTTGTTGGGAACCACCCAAAGATTGGTATTCGCCCCGCCATTGACGGTCGCCGTCTTGGTGTGCGGGAATCACTTGAAGCCCAAACCATGGGGATGGCCCGCCGCACCGCTGATTTTTTGAGCGCTAATCTACGCTATCCGGACGGCAGCCCGGTGGAATGTGTCATTGCCGATACTTGCATTGGTGGTTTGACTGAATCAGCCCGTTGTGCACATAAATTCACCCGGGAGGGTGTTGGTCTGACAATAACAGTTTCTCCATGCTGGTGTTATGGCTCTGAAACAATGGATATGGATCCGATGATGCCCAAGGCAGTATGGGGATTTAACGGCACTGAGCGACCAGGCGCAGTCTATCTTGCAGCAGTTCTATCTGGGCACAACCAGAAAGGATTGCCGGCCTTCAGTATTTATGGTCAGGATGTGCAGGATTCCACCGATACCAACATTCCGGACGATGTTAAGGAAAAACTCTTACGCTTTGCCCGTGCCGGCCTGGCGGTTGCTTTTATGCGCGGAAAAACCTACCTGTCTTTTGGGAATGTATCGATGGGGATCGCGGGCTCGATTGTCAATCACGATTTCTTCGAAAGCTATCTCGGTATGAAGGTGATGACCTCCGATATGTCAGAATTCACCCGCCGCATTGAACGGAAAATTTATGACCCTCGTGAATTTGAAACAGCCATCAAGTGGGTGCGAGCCAACTGTCGCGAAGGCCACGACTACAATCCTGCGGACCGGCAAAAAAACCGCGCCGAAAAAGACAAGGACTGGGAATTCGTAGTCAAAATGGCGATGGTGGCACGCGATGTCATGGTCGGCAACCCGCGCCTGGATGAACTCGGTTATGGAGAAGAGGCCCTTGGCAACAATGCCATCTTGGGAGGTTTCCAGGGCCAGCGCCAGTGGACGGACCATATGCCCAATGGCGATTTCATGGAGGCCATCCTCAATTCATCTTTCGACTGGAACGGGATCCGTGAACCGTACACTTTTGCCACAGAAAACGACAGTTTGAACGGAACTGTCATGCTCTTCGGACACCTGCTAACCAATACTGCCCAGGTCTTTGCCGATGTGCGCACTTACTGGTCACCGGATGCTGTAAAGCGCGTGACCGGCTACAGCCCCACCGGGTTGGCTGAAAACGGTTTCATCCACCTGATCAATTCGGGAGCTGCCTCCTTGGATGCCACTGGACAGATGGATCGCGACGGCCATCCTGTCATGAAACCCTTCTGGGAGATCAACGAACAGGATGTTAAGAAATGTCTGGAAGTAACCGAGTGGTATCCCGGGCGGGAAGAATATTTCCGCGGTGGCGGTTATTCGTCAGGCTTCCTGACGAAAGGCGGGATGCCGTTTACCATGAGCCGGCTTAACCTGATCAAAGGTCTTGGTCCTGTCCTGCAGATTGCGGAAGGCTGGTCGATTGATCTTCCCATGGATGTCCACAAGACGCTCAACGATCGAACCGACCCCACCTGGCCCACCCATTGGTTCGCGCCTCGCCTCACCGGCAACGGTCCCTTCCGTGATGTATATTCCGTCATGGCAAACTGGGGCGCCAATCATGGGGCTCTCAGTTTCGGACATATTGGAGCGGACCTGGTGGCACTGGCATCCATCCTGCGCATCCCGGTCGCCATGCACAATCTTCCAGATAAAGATCTCTTCCGACCAAGCGCCTGGACAATGTTCGGCGCAATGGACCCGCAGGGTGCCGACTTCCGCGCTTGCGCCAACTTTGGCCCTGTCTATGGAAATTACTAGTTTTCAACCATCCATTCAGGAGTATCCATGCTCAAAGGAATCAGCTCTATCATCTCACCTGAACTTCTAAAAATACTGATGGAAATGGGGCATGGCGATGAGATTATCCTCGCTGATGGCAACTTTCCGGCTGCCAGTATTGCCCAACGCCTGGTACGCAGTGATGGCAACGGTGTCCCCGATCTTTTGGATGCCATCCTGAAGCTGTTCCCACTCGACCAATATGTGCCACGACCTGTCGGGCTCATGGAGGTTGTGCCTGGCGATGATTACAAACCGGTCATCTGGGACGATTATCGCGATATCATTCGCCAAAATGAACCCGGATTTACCGATTTTGAATATGTCGAGCGTTACGCGTTTTATGAGCGCGCTCGGAAGGCCTATGCAGTGGTTGCAAGCAGCGAAAAAGCCCTGTATGCAAATATTATTTTAAAAAAAGGGGTGGTCAGGACCTGAAATTGAAAGATTTATATCAAAAAAGAGAGTAAGTGCGGTGGAAATCCCGCAATACCCTCTTTTTTTCATTTCGGTTTATATAACCGATTGACATGAAAACGGTTGATGTTGGACCGACCAGGTATGTTCAGATGCGCTGCCAGCTGGAATGGAAATCGGAAGTAATCCAGGCCAGGGCGGATCAATTCCTAGGACAATCTCTCCCTGGCTACAATTTTAACAGCGCCTTGCACCGGTTTTTCTGATACCAGCACCAGGTAACCGCCTCCACCGGCGCCAGAAAGCTTCCAGCCCAGGGCAATATCGCGGTATTCATTGATCAGAGAGTCGACTCGATCATTCTTCATATTGGGGAACATGGCTACCTGGGCTTCAAAACCTTCCCGCAGGGTTCGCCCAAACGCGACTAAATCCTGGCGGTGGATGGCATCCCAACAACCATCGGCGGCATCGGCCAGGTCTTTTGCCAGTTGGCGGCTGAATGTCGTATTGGACAACACATCGTAATCGGCGTAACGCGGGCCAAGAGACACCAGGTACAGCGAGTTTTGCACAAAATTCAGCAAGGATGCATCCAACACATGCTCTATTTTGGTTGGCCAATATTGGCCATCGTAATGTGCCCTGGCAAGACCAGGGAAAACCAGGCCAATTGCATCCTGCGAACCGGAAATGATTTTAGTGCCCGGTGGATTATCATAGCAAAATAAGATTTTCGCGAGTTTCTCATACTCACCCGGCGGAATTTTTGGACCCCACATATCAATTGCAGCGCGACGAGTACTGGATGCCATGCCGCTGCGTTCATTAAAATCCTGCGTCGGTTCCAGGGAAATGGTGATCACCGATCCGGGGTAATGTTCTGAAACATACGGCTGGTCAAGCCAGCCACCCGCAAGGTCGATACGGTAGGGCATGTAATCATGCTGGCGTAGTTGGGTGGTGGACCGTGCTTCCAACCCGGGATAGGGTTTTCGTTCCAGGATGATGTATTCCACACCCAGGTGATGGCACAGATCACGTTTATCTGGAGTATGTCCATCGGCATTGACAATAAAATAATCCGGTTTGAGCGCTCGCATCTCTGCTTCAAAATCCAAAATACCGGACCCGCTCGAAACAAAGGCATCCTTCACCGATGCCACCGATTTGACCATAAAAACTCTTTCCTGCTCGTTGTTGACAGGTGTGCGCCCTTTTAAATCGAAAACAGTTTTATCTGAACCAATTGCAACATACAAATCCCCAAACTGGGCCGCTTCGCGAAAAAACTCCACATGCCCGCTGTGAAGCAGATCAAAACAACCACTGATCAAAACTTTCTTTGCCAAAATTCCCTCCGATCTGCGCAATATTGTCTTTGTCTTGCTTTTTTATCTGGGTTTTCCCCACAGATTATAGCAAACAACGATCATATCAATTTGGCAAAAATAGCGAAACGATCTGTTCAGTTTACTGGAAGGAATCAATTCCCCTCAATGTATCCTTCAGTCATTTAGCCTGCGAACGTTAATTCGAAATGTATTTTCAATCGGCATTTCGGCTACAAGGGCGAGATAGAAATTGCTGCCGATGGACACTGGCATCCAACCATGGATTTTGCCTGGCTGTTGCGCCAACACTTCACGAGCTGCGGCATCCAAACCATCGTTCAAGGTTAAAGCCTGTGCACGCGCCACCCGCTGCAGGCTGCTGCCAAACATTTCAATATCCCTTGCGAATAGCGCCTGCCAACCAGCCTCGATTGCACGCGCCAATTCCCTGAGTGCTTCAATATTTATCAAGCTATCGTTTAATTTGCGAGGATCATCCTGCTGTGATCCCAGCGGTGCCAGGTGGATAACATCCTCCACAAATTTCAGGATCCGGTCATCCTGCACAGATGTGATCTTTTCGGGCCAGAAACCCCTGGCATAATCCGCCTTGACCAATCCTGAATATACGATACCGATCGATTCACTGGCTATGGAGTGATATCCCTGCCCTGGAAAGTTGCTATAAGCAAACAACATCCTGGCCAGCTTTTCCGGACGGTCAAAAGGCAGGCGAGCCCCCCAAATTTCTTGAGCGCAGGCTCGTGTATTGGATAATTCGCTCTTTTCCTGGCCCAATTCCGGGGATGGATGGATCGAGACCGTCAGGACTGATCCCGGATGCAGATTGGAAATACCGGGCTGGTCAAACAAATTGCCTGCCAGGTCCAACCCGAAGGGGATTGTGCTGAAATCGCGCAGGGCGGTGGTCGAACGGGCAGTCAAACCCTGGTGCGGTTCACGTTTCAGTACAATGTAATTGATCCCCAATCCATCACAAAGGTCTTTTTTTTCAGGCGAATGTCCATCTTCATTAACAATAAAATAATCAGGCCTGATTTCTTTTAACTCTGAGACAAAATCAAGGACGCCGGAACCCCTGGCAACAAAAACATCCTTTACATACGTCAACGATTTGATCATATACAGCCGCTCAGCCTGACTATTGATCGTTGGCCGGTTCTTGAGCATAAATACATTTCGATCGGAACCGATGGAAACATACAGGTCGCCATATTTTGAGGCTTCTTCAAAAAAAGCAACATGTCCGCTGTGCAGCAAATCGAAACAACCACTCACGAATACTTTTTTCGTCACTATATTTCCCTTCGAGCTCATATTGACCAGTCAGATCGTCTGGTCGGATTGTGCTCAATGCAGTTGAGGCACTCTTAATTTCTTAAATTCCTTGCCGACCTGGTCCTGGGTGAGCTGGGAGAAACCTTCGCGGCTGAAGGTAATGATATTGCCGGACAGTTCGTAAAAGGCAAATCCGCTCGTCCAACGCGCGTGCCTGTAAGTATTCTGTCGCTTGCGCTCGAAACAATATACCTTTCCAGGCATATAAATCAGGTTGAATGATGTCGTATTCTGCCGGTAAATTTTTTCCATCCATTGCCAGGAATCTTCCCAGGAATTAAAAACAAAGCAAGGTAATGCGTAATCCTTCATACCACCATTATGCCTCCACTTATCACTGGCAACAGGAATGCCGCCTGGTTGAATGAATGTCTGGAAGTGCAAGTGGTTGACTGATGCAAATGTGCCCAAGGAATTGTAGCCCATACCAAAACCTGGCAGCCCCAGTCCCAGCGCCCGGGTAACTTCCCAGGCCCAGGCGTGGTATTCCCTGGTCAGGTATTGACGTTGATGGTTTTCGGGCTCCGGGATGAGCAAAGCATGTAACCGCGCAAATGGATATTTGTTGTATAACAGGTACGACGTTCTTCCAGCCAGCTTTCCGGACCAGAAACTCTCGCGTTGGCAAAGGTCATGGTCATAATGAAAAGCGCTTTCGTTAAAAGGGATATCGATGGAGGCCACCGCCCTCGCAGCCGACCGCTGCGGACGGAATGAACGGATATGGTTGAACTGCACCACCCAATCTCCCAGAGGCCTGCTTTCGGTTACGCGCAGTTGCTCAAGGCCGACAAGCGCAATTTTCAAAAATACCAGCAAATCCTCTGCCTGGCGATCATCCACAATGCGTCCTTCCGCAAACTGCCGGAAATATTTTTCACGGATGGAAAGGAAGGTTCTGCGCAAATCATCGTCCAGTTCAGAAAGTATATTCCGATCAAAATACGCATTTGCGCACACCAGGATGAAGGAACCCAGGCCGGGATCGTAACCGTTGTTATTACGCTGTGCATGCAACATTGCTGCCAGCTTGTCACGATACTGGGTTACATACTCGCTTTCTGATGTGAAGGGGAAATCTGACATTTTCAACCCGTTTATCCGACCCGCACATGCACCTTTAGTGCTCCAGGCACGGGTTCATCTGAAATCACATATAAATACCCACCTCCACAGCCAGAATACATGGCGCCGGAATAAGTGGACTGGTAGTAGCCCATTAATGAAACCAGGTCAACGGTCAGCGCAGGGTGTCGAATGGTCAGTGGCAGCAGCTTCTCCCAGCACACCATGCATTCATTGAAAGATGCGCCCAACCCGCCCAGATCCATCCTGACAATGGCATCGAAACAATCCTTGCCGGTTTGACCGAGGCGCTTCACCCACTGTGGGTCAAGATTCTTGACCGCCAGTGGGGAATATCCAATCGGGCGCTGATTCACAGGTAATACATTCAGCACATTCTCCAACCAGCGAGCAACCGCCGGGTCATTGTTGGATTCAATGTGCGAGGGAAAGTAACCACCTTCCACATTTGCGTCATAATCCAACCGGTTGATACCCGGATAAATGATCCCGGCCATATCCTGTGAACCTGATGGCTCAGCCCTGCCGGCATTTTCGGCATGGTATAGATCCCGGATTAAGGTTACCGGATCATAAGAACCCTCGCTCGAGCCGGCGCTATCGCGCGGGATCTCGTTTCCCCATAGGCTTAGCGCGACTTTGCGGGTACTGGTCCCCATCCCACAGCGATCCATCCAATAAAAATCCGGATGCAACCCGACCACAACCATCGAGCCCGGCGGGGATGGATTTATACGCGAGATAAATGGCTGATCTATCCACCCACCCGCCAACGCCGCGCGGTATGGGATACCGCCTATAATGGAATGCAGGTCAACGTCCATGGTTAGGAAGGCATGGAAACAGGAGCTTCGGTAACTACATGCCTGCCGGCCTTGCGATCCTGATACTGGCTTTCGATCCAGCGATATGTCTTTTCCATTCCTGCGCGTAGGGTGGTGGATGGCTCCCACTCCAACACTTCTTTAATAAAGGTGTTATCGCTGTTGCGACCGGCAACACCCTTGGGGGCATCCAATTTGTACCTGCGTTCGAGTTTGACACCAGCGATTTGTTCGACCATGCTGACGAGCTGGTTGATCGAAACCATTTCACTCGAGCCCAGGTTGATCGGTGTGGCGATCAAATCCTCGCAGTGCGTGATCTGGTCGATGCCAAAAGTACAGTCATCGATGTACATGAAGCTGCGCGTTTGGGTCCCATCGCCCCAAATTTCTATCTGTCCGGTACCGTTATCAATGGCCTCCACCACTTTGCGGCTGATGGCTGCCGGGGCTTTCTCGCGCCCTCCGTACCAGGTCCCATTCGGACCGTATACATTGTGGAAGCGGGCAATGGCGGTTTTCATGCCGCGTTCGGCCCAATACTCCTGGCAAAACATTTCGCTGACCAACTTCTCCCAACCATATCCGCGCTCAGCCATGGCCGGGTAGGCATCGCTCTCTTTCAGAGCAACCACATTTGGGTCCTGTTGAAGGGTGACATTGTAGGCGCAGGCTGAAGATGAAAAAAAGTAACGCTGAGTTCCGGCGCGATAAGCCGCTTCCAGCAGGTGGGTGTTGATCAGTATGGAACGCAGGCACTCCACCCGGTAGCGTTCGATGAAACCCATTCCACCCATATCCGCTGCCAGGTTATACACCTCTGTTGCGCCTTCCACGGCACGGACTGCATTTTCTTTTTCACCCAGATCCATGCACAATACTTCGGTACCCGGCACCCGCTGGTACCACTGCGGTAACGGTTTTTTATCGACTGCGCGAATATTGGTAAAACCCTGTTCGTGGAAGCGGCGCACCAATGAACCGCCGATGAAACCACCTGCGCCGGCCACCAGGATCAGGTCATCCTTTTTCAAGTCCGGGCTGGTGGATGCGATTATGTTTGTTTTCATGTTTTTCTCCTTTAATTTTGAAGATTTATCAACTATTTATGTCTGCTAACCAAATTATGGATCAAAATAAATCCCTGATGTGGTGCCACATAGCGAAAGGATCGATCGGATCAGTCAATCACCCGGACTGATCTTCGCTCGACAATCTGAACAGGCAGGATAACTTCCTGTGGTGTTGCGGAGCTGTTTCCTGCAAGCCGTCGGACCAGCATTTTGGTGGCCTGGACGCCCATTTCATAGGCAGGCTGGGCGGCCACAGTCAGTACCGGGTCAATCAACATTGAAACCGGTAGGTCATCAAAACCAACCACGGATATATCTTCTGGCATTCTCAAACCCTGAGCATGCATGGTTTTCAATACCCCCAGCGCAATGAAATTGTTGGCTGCAAAAATTGCGGTTGGACGCGGTTCAAGCGCCAGCACATGCGCAGCCATTTCCAACCCGCTTTTGAGGGTGAAGTCGCCAAAAAAAACCAACTCATCGCTTTCATTTATGCCGGCACACCGCAATGCAAAGCGATAACCATTCAACCGGTCGGCAGCCGTAGCCACGTGCGGAGAACCGGTCAGGATGGCGATCCGGCGATGGCCACGCGCCAACAACAAGCGTGTCAACTGGCGGGCGCCGTCTTCTGAATCACAACGCACGGAATCGGTCAAAGGCAGTGATATTCGCCGGTCGAGCACCACCAGGGGCACATGCAAATTACAAACCCGCTCTATATCTCCAACATCGTCGCGAGCCGGAACGAGCAAAACCCCGTCGACACGTTTTTGTAAAAGAGCTTCAAGATAGCTTTCCTGTTTTTCGGGAGATTCGTCAGTGTTGCACAGGATGACATGATAACCGGCCTGGCTGGCCGCATCCTCCACCCCACGCGCTACCGTTGTCCAGAACGGGTTGGTGACATCGGTTAATACCAATGCAAGCATGCCAGTCTGTTTCCAGCGCAGACTCTGCGAGAGTGTATTGGGCACATAACCCAATTGGGCAACCGCCTCTTGAACCTTCTGGCGCGTTTCATCACTGATATACCCGGTTTTATTGATAACTCTGGAGACGGTGATCGGGGCAACCCCGGCAAGTCTGGCGACATCTCGTATCGTTGTCATGGTCTATTTCTAACATTCTCCAAATATGGTACCGGTACCACAAAGTATAACACAATTTTTATATGTCAAGCTAAATATAAAACGAGTGCAATTTCCTGCGAAGGCGCAGGATGGTTGTCATATTCACACAGGTAACGGTTGCAACTTGACAAATATCGCTAATAAAAGTATTATAATTTTATATATTTCGACAAAATTCAACAAATTTCGACAAAGGAATGCTCGTGACTGCATATAAACGCCGCCAATCTGTGCTGGAATTACTTCGAAGTCAGCCCGGGTTGCGTGTTCCGGAAATTGCGAATGCTCTGGGGGTATCGGAAGGAACAGTGCGCAATGATTTAAATGCACTGGAGACTGATGGGCAGTTGGTTCGCGTTCACGGCGGGGCACTCCTGAATGAACTGCATCAAAACAACCTTACAGCATTCAATATTCGTTATAAGGATCATGACCCGGAGAAGGAAGCCATTGCAAAAACAGCAGCCTCGTTGGTGGCGGATGGCGACTCTCTCCTGCTGGATGCCAGCAGCACTGCTTTTCATTTTGCGCTCAAGTTGGCCGGGCGCCAACGCCTGCGGGTGGTTACAAACGGCATCGATGTAGCTCGTCTGCTCGCTCAAAATTCATCCAACACAGTGATCCTGATCGGCGGGGTTATGAACCCGGATGGTTCATCGGTAACGGGGTTGATGAGCCAGGAAATTATTGCAGAATTGCACATACAAAAAGCTTTTGTCTCCTGCAGCGGCTTCAGCGTTGAGCGAGGCATGACGGAAGTCCATTTTGAGGAAGCACAGCTTAAGCGCAAAGCGATCGAATCTGCGCAACAAGTATTCGCCCTGGTGGATTCGAGCAAGCTCGGGCACGAAGACCTGACCCCAGTGGCACAACCCCTGCAGATCAAGCATTTATTCACCGATTACGGCATCAGCGATGAATGGAAAACCCGTTTAGGGTGGGCTAATATTCCTTTTACGGTTTGCGGTCTGGAAATCGATCAGGTCTGAGACAGCGTGTGCATCTTCATGATAAGCGTTTGCATCCGAAGGTTCGGCTTGATTCTTCGGACCAGAATAATTGCAGGAGATTGGCATGAAACGGGTAGGCTTTCAGTTCAAGGTACGACAGGATCGTCTTGCCGAGTATAAGGAACACCACCAACACGTCTGGCCCGAAATGCTCGCTGCATTGCGCGAAGCTGGCTGGCATCATTATTCATTATTCATGCGGGCAGACGGCCTGATATTTGGATACTTCGAAACAGATGAATGCCTGTCTGTTGCCCAAGCCAGGATGGCTGCCCTGGATGTAAACACCCGCTGGCAGCAGTTCATGGCCCCCTTCACCGATTCGAATGCGCGACCCGATGAAAATTTCATCGAACTTGAAGAGTATTTCCACCTGGAATAGCCATGACTGAATACCTCGCCCTTGACCTCGGCGCTGAAAGTGGGCGCGCTATTGTCGCCACGCTGGAAGGCGATCACCTGACGTTAAAAGAAGTGCACCGTTTTGGTAACGGCCCGGTGCGCCTGCCCGACGGTATCCATTGGGATGTGCTGCGCTTATGGGGTGAAATCAAAGCCGGCATCGCCGCCGCCATCAAAAGCGGAGCAAACCCGCTTGGTATGGCCATCGATACCTGGGGCGTGGATTTCGCCTTGCTGGATGAAAACGGCTCAATGCTCGGCAACCCGTTCCATTACCGGGATAATCGCACGGATGGGATAGTTGAGCAAGCCTTCCAGATCGTGCCCAAAGCCGAGATTTTTGCTCAAACCGGCATCCAATTTATGCAGCTCAACACTCTTTTTCAACTATTCTCGATGGCCAGCGGCAAATCAGCCCAGTTCAAAATAGCACATTCCTTTGTCAATACACCTGACCTTTTCAATTATTGGCTGAGCGGAAAGATAACCAACGAATTTACGATCGCGACAACCACCCAATGCTACAACCCGCTCACACGGGATTGGGCCATGGGCATGTTGGATACGTTGCGCATTCCCTCGCGTCTCTTCGGACCGGTCACCCCGCCGGGGACAGTGATCGGGTTGCTGCTGCCTGAAGTGGCTGAAGAAACCGGATCGGGGGAAATATCCGTGGTCTTGGTAGCCAGCCACGACACCGGCTCGGCGGTTGTGGCTGTCCCGGCTCACAACCAGGATTTCGCCTGGATCAGTTCAGGCACATGGTCCATCATGGGCGCTGAAGTATTCGAGCCCGCCCTGGGAGAAAAAGCGCTGGCCTATAATTTCACCAATGAAGGCGGAGTTTTCGGCACATGGCGATTATCCAAAAACATTATGGGGCTGTGGTTGGTGCAGGAATGCCGCCGTTTCTGGCGGTTGCATGGCGAAGACCTGGGCTATGATGAAATAACCCGCTTGGCCAGCGAAGCGCAGCCATTCCTGGCCGTGGTCGACCCGGACGCCGACCTGTTCTTTCATCCCGGCGATATGCCCGAAAAAATTCGCAAATTCTGCTCGGCAACTGGCCAGGCAGTGCCACAAACGAAGGGCGAAATCGTGCGCGTGGCTCTCGAAAGTCTTGCCCTGAAATATCGGCACACACTGGAAAGGCTTGAAGAACTTAGCGGGAAGCACCTCAACCCCATTCACATTATTGGCGGCGGAACAAGGAACCAGTTGTTGAACCAGCTGGCCGCCGACTGTACCGGGCGCACGGTGGTAACCGGGCCGGTCGAGGCTACTGCCACGGGTAATGTGCTCATGCAGGCCATCGCCCTGGGGCAAATCAGCTCTCTGGCAGAAGCGCGGGCTGTTGTGCGCAATTCTTTTGATGTGGAAAGTTACCTCCCCGGCAGCAACTCGGGCTGGGATGAAGCCTATGCGAAGTTAATAAACCTGGCTTGATTGTCTTTTTGCTTGGCCGCTTATTATCCGGATTACAAACCCGGAAGACGAAAGGATGGAATATTATGTTGGAAGCCCCATATCCAGAGCTTGACGATCTGCTTCACATGATGGGCGAAGCAGGCCGCCACCTGGCTGATATCGAAGCCAGTGAAGGCGCCGCCGGCAATATCTCTGTCTGCATGCGTTGGCCGGTTGAACCACGTTCGCGTTTCCCGATGGTATCCGAAATGGAATTGCCCCAGCACGTCCCTGAACTGGCTGGCGCAACATTCCTGGTGACTGGTTCAGGTCGCCGCCTGCGCGAGATAATTGATGAACCGACAGCCAATATCGCCTGTATCGTTGTTGATGAAGGCGGCCGGACTGGCAAGCTTTATACTGCCTTTAATTGCCGCTTCGAGCGGGTCACCAGCGAATTCAACTCACACCTGGCCGTCCACTATGACCAGATCATGCTGACCAATACAAATTTCCACGCTGTCATTCACGGCCAGCCGATCCACCTGACGTACCTCAGCCACATCCCGCGTTACCAGAATGAACAATACCTCAACCGGCATCTTCTACGCTGGCAGCCGGAAACAATCATCAACTTGCCAGAGGGTATTGGCTTTATCCCATTTGCAGTGCCCAGTTCAGCCGAATTGATGGCCGGTAATGTCGCCGCGCTGCGCACACACCGGATCGTCATCTGGGCAAAACACGGCGTCATGGCCCGTTCCGACGTTTCCATCAAACGCGCAGCTGACCGCGTCGAGTATGCCGAGACTGCCGCAAAATACGAGTTCCTCAACCTGACGGTTGGAGAAATAGGGACCGGATTGAGTAATGATGAAGTACTTGCAATTTGCAAAACCTTCAATCTCAAACAAAATATTTTCTGATCCTTATGCCAGTCTGGAGACTGGGCAGTGAGGAAATTGAGGAGCCAGCATGCCAAAAGAATCCCAGGTTCAACCAGCGTATCTAATCGCCAGGGATCGTTACGCCTCCTTGGGGGTCAATACTGACAGCGCGCTTGCCGCGCTTGAGAAAGTTGCCATTTCCATCCACTGCTGGCAGGGCGATGATGTTGGCGGCTTCGAAAACCCGGCTGGTGGACTGACCGGCGGGATTGCCGCCACTGGCAATTACCCCGGAAAAGCCCGCACCGCCGATGAACTGCGCCACGATCTCGACCTGGTCTACAGCCTGCTGCCCGGTTCACACCGTTTAAACTTGCATGCCATTTACCTGGAATCAAGTAAAAAGGTGGAGCGTAACGCCATCGAACCGCGCCACTTTTCAGCCTGGGTGGACTGGGCAAAAGCCGCCGGGCACGGTCTGGATTTCAACCCGACCCTTTTTTCACATCCCCTGGCAGCAGACGGCTTTACCCTTTCACACCGCGACCCGGCCATTCGCCAGTTTTGGATTGAGCACTGCATCGCCAGCCGGCAGATCGGGGACTACTTCGGGAAGGAACTGGGAACACCAGCGGTGACGAATATCTGGATCCCGGATGGGTACAAGGATTCACCCGTCGACCGCACCGGCCCGCGCCGCCTGTTGCTGGATGCCCTGGATACCATCCTTGCTGGCAAACTTTCACACAACCTGGATGCCGTCGAGCCAAAATTGTTTGGGATCGGTTCTGAGAGTTATGTAACCGGGTCAATGGAGTTCTACGCAGCCTACGCGGTCAGTCGCAAGGTGTTGCTAACACTGGATTCAGGTCATTTTCATCCCACTGAAACCATCGCCGACAAAATTTCGTCGATGTTGATCTATCTCGACCAGATCCTTTTGCATGTCAGCCGCGGGGTGCGCTGGGACAGTGATCATGTGGTGACCTATAATGATGACCTGCAGGCAATTACCCAGGAAATTGTGCGTGCTGGAGCCCTGGAGCGAGTCCATATTGGGTTGGATTACTTCGATGCCAGCATCAACCGGGTCGCAGCCTGGACAATCGGAGCGCGTAACACCCTGCGCGCACTGCTGGTTGCCCTGCTGGAGCCGCGCGACCTAATGAACAAATATGAAATCGATGGCGATTTCTCAAGCCGGCTGGCTTTGCAGGAGGAATTAAAGGTTATGCCGGCCAACGCCGTTTGGGATTATTATTGCGCCAATAAGAATGTGCCGGTTGGCTTCGAATACATGGATGTGATCAAGAATTACGAAAAAATGGAATTGGCGAAACGGTAATATGCCAACGGTAAAATTATTCGCCGGCCTGCGAAAAGTGGCAGGAACGAAAGAAATGACCGCCACTGGTGCCAACCTGGCAGACGTTGTTTCTGACATCATCAGACAGAACCCGGCTTTGGCTGGTCAAATGCTCGAAAGCGGGCGGGTCCGCCCACACGTCATCATCACGATCAATGGGCACCCCACTCTCGAGTTGGATGCCGTGCTGACGGAACATGATCAAATTGCGATTTTCCCACCCATTGCCGGTGGATAGAATTCAATAAAACAGGAGATATTATGAATGGCTGGAATGGCAAAATTTTAGAGATTGACCTGGCAACGCACACTCATAAGTCCTATCCACTGGATATGGAGATGGCGCGCCAATTTATTGGTGGACGCGGTTTGGGCGCGCGCCTGCTTTGGGATCTGGTTGGACCGGAAGTTGATCCACTCAGCCCGGAAAACGTCCTGATCTTTACCAATGGACCGCTGACCGCCACCGGTTACCAGACCAGTAACCGTTTTTCCGTCACCACCAAAAGCCCATTGACCGGCACCGTGCTGGATGCTAATTCAGGCGGTTTTTGGGGCATGCAGTTTAAAAAGACCGGCTATGATGTCATGATCGTGCGTGGAAAGTCGGCGAAACCGGTCTGGCTTGAGATCAAAAACAGCGAAATAACCTTTCACGATGCCAGCGACTTGTGGGGGATGCGCGTGTATGCCCTGACCGAGAAACTTGGACAGGACAACAATAAACGGAATGTGCTCTGCATCGGCCCTGCAGGAGAAAACCTGAGCAGGATTGCCGCGATCATGAATGACCGGGAACGGGCAATGGCGCGCGGTGGTCCCGGCGCTGTTATGGGTTCCAAGAACCTGAAGGCCATCGTAGTGGAAGGCAGCGAGCGCACGGAGATTAATGACAGGGAACGCTTCAAGTTCCTGTTATATGAAACACGAAAGCTGCTGGCAGCCAGCCCGCTCACCAGCCAAGCTTTGCCTGAGTTTGGGACGGTGGTCTTGATGAACATCATGAACAACATCGGCGCCCTGGCGACCCGCAACCACCAGCAAACCCAATTCGAGGGCGCGGAAGAGATCTCGGGCGAGACTCTGACTGAAAAATACCTGGTAAAAAATGCCTCCTGCTGGGCCTGCCCGATAGGCTGCACACGCATCAGCAAGACCGAGAAAGTGGAAGGCGAAGGACCGGAATTTGAATCGACCTGGGCTTTTGGCGCACAGTGCGGAATTGACGACCTGGCGGCCATCATCGAAGTCAATTCAATGTGCAATGACCTGGGGCTGGACACCATTTCGGCCGGTTCGACGATTGCCTGCGCCATGGAAATGAGCGAAAAAGGTTATATTGACTCTGACTTGCGCTTTGGCCGGGCTGACCTGCTGGCGCGCAGCGTGGAAGATATGGCCTACCGGCGTGACCTGGGCGCAGAAATGGCCGAAGGTTCACTGCGTATGGCGACAAAGTATGGGCATCCCGAATTATCCATGTCGGCCAAGGGCATGGAAATGCCCGCTTACGATCCACGCGGGTTGCAGGGTCAGGGCTTGCTTTACGCCACCTCCAACCGCGGCGGCTGTCACATGCGCGGAAATATGATCGGTCTGGAAGTGTTGGGCCTGCCAAAACTGATCGATCGCTTCGTGGTGCAGGGCAAGAGTAGTTTTGTGATCCTTAATCAGAATTCAAACGCAGCGATTGACTCGCTCGTGGTTTGCAAGTTCACCAACATGGGCGTGGCCGATGAATACTTTGCGCGTATTTTGGGAGCAGTCACAGGCATCCAGTACTCCACCGGGGATTTGATCAGGGTTGGCGAGCGGGTGTGGAATCTCGAGCGACTGTACAATGTCCGCGAGGGCTTTACGAGCAAGGAAGACACTCTTCCGGCCAGGCTGCTGACAGAAGCGCCGACAGAGGGACCATCCAAAGGCTGGGTCTCGCACCTGGAGCCCATGTTGAAGGAATATTATCGCAGCCGCGGTTGGGATGAAAATGGCGTTCCACTGCCAAAGAAACTGGCAGATTTGGGATTGGCAAATTTATTAGAAATGGTCCCGAACTAATTCGCATACCTGTGGTGCCGGTTAATTTTTAACCAGACATCCATCACATACCGGGACAAATTCATTGGAGAAAAATTATGGTTGACCCACGAATTTATGACATGTTCCGCGAGATTGGCCGCGATCTGTACACTGCCAATATGATCTCATCCCATGGTGGCAATTTGAGCATTCGCCTGGGTGATCGGGTGATCATCAAGCGCCGCGGCGCCATGTTGGGTAATCTCAAAGAGCACGACCTGATCGAAACCCGCCTCGATAAAAACGACAGCGGTGTGGCATTGGCCTCGACCGAACTGCTGGTACATCGCACCGTATACTTGAATACACCCGCCCTGGCTATCTGTCACTGCCACCCCCGCACCACCATTGCCTTTTCGCTCTCGCGCGATGAAATCGTGCCGATCGACAACGAAGCTTCCTACCTTCTCAAAAAGGTTCCGGTGATCACCGAAGAGTTTGCTTCCGGTACGCCCCAGATGGCCAACAAAGTGGCCGATGCATTGCAGAACTATAAGATCATCGTCCTGCGTGGTCATGGGACGTTTGCCACCGGGCAAACCCTGGACGAAGCTTTCTTCTGGTCATCCACCATTGAGGAAGCCTGCCAGATCATGCTGTTCACCAAGCAGATCAATGAACCTTTCATTGAATACCGCAAGATGAGCGAATCCTACACCAAATTCTAGCCTTGTTTTTCCGGTTCGCCCAGGCTCACCAAGCAAGACGAAGAA